>Ga0214166_1001443_pt1 | contig 10286 bp, 20 predicted proteins | sample TroBogepilimnion_27_FD_153005 | JGI IMG/M metagenome (GOLD analysis project Ga0214166, IMG submission 153005) | Freshwater microbial communities from Trout Bog Lake, WI - Practice 18AUG2009 epilimnion v3 | ecosystem: Environmental > Aquatic > Freshwater > Lake > Epilimnion/Euphotic zone ...
ATCGAATGAATCAGTCACACACTTTGGTCGAATCGGCCATAAAGTACAACAAAAAGGTTAGGAAAAATCCTTGACATTGTCTAAAAAACCTATATAATAACAAAACATGGAGAATCATATGAAAGACTTTTTACAAGACCTAGTAGCACATACACATAGTTTGGGCTTTTTGCCTTTGGTCAAGGTAACTGCATCAGACACTGAAACTATTATCGAATCTATGGCAGAAGATCGTTCAGTTATCTTAAATGCCAAGACACATAATCCAGTTGAAGATTTGGAGGGTGTATTTGGTATGCCTAACTTAAACAAACTAGACATCCATTTGAAATGTCCAGAATATAAAGAAAATGCCACCATTCGTGTAATTAAACAAGAACGTAACGATGAAACAATCGTCACAGGTTTACATTTTGCCAACAACACAGGTGACTTCGAAAACGACTATCGTTTTATGAGTGTAGAAATTATCAATGACAAACTTAAAACAGTCAAATTCAAAGGTGCTAAATGGGATATTGAATTTGTTCCTACAATAGCATCTATTCAAAGATTAAAATTCCAGTCAGCGGCACATACAGAAGAGCCGACATTTCAAGTTACTACAGACAACAGTAATTTAGTGTTTAGCTTTGGTGATGCTAGTACACATGCTGGATCGTTTACATTTGCAAGCGGTATTACTGGCAAACTAAAACAAGCATGGTCGTGGCCTGTTGCTCAAGTACAGAGTATTTTGAATCTTGCAGGCGATATTACAATGAAATTTTCTGATGCAGGCGCATTGAATATTACAGTAGATAGCGGTATTGCAGTTTACGACTACATTTTACCAGCACAAAGCAAATAATGACAGAACTTCATAAACGTACAATAGTCAGAGCACTGACTTATAGAATAGTAGCATTGCTAATCACAGCTATATGGACTGGATTAAGCGATGCTGTAATCATACATAGCATCTTAACTGCTGTGCATTATGTTATGGAAAGAATCTGGTTAAAAATTAAGTGGGGTCGAATTGAATAAGAACTTAACAGCAACTCAGAACGATTACGCATATTTCCTGCCAGCTACGTCAGGATTTTACAGTACATACATAGGTAAACAACGTCACGGCAACTATGTAGATCCTGCTCGCATACCTGCTAGTTTTGGTCCTATGGGTATCGAAGCTATGAACTATCTAGATCCCAATGCGGCATTTTATTATGACCATTGTTTGTATTCAGCGGGTCATGCGAATTTAGATTTGAATAAACACGATCCTAGCGAAGACATGTTCCGTAATCGCAACCGTGCTACTAGTTGGGTGTTAGGTGATTCAGGCGGATTCCAAATTGGTAAAGGCAAGTGGGAAGGTGACTGGAAAAATCCTAACTGCCCTAAGGCACAGAAGAAACGCGAACAAGTGCTTAAATGGATGGATGCACTTATGGACTATGGCATGTGTTTAGATATACCTGCTTGGGTTGCTCGTAGTCCCGAAGGTGCAAAAGCAACAGGCATTAGCACTTATGCAGAAGCAGTACAGGCTACATTTATTAACAATGATTATTTTATTAATAATCGCAATGGTAATTGCAAATTCTTAAATGTATTACAAGGTGAAAATCATACAGATGCCGAAGGATGGTATCAACATATGAAAAAGTATTGCGACCCTAAACAATATACTAATCATTTTAATGGTTGGGCGATGGGTGGACAGAATATGTGTGACATACATTTGACCTTAAAACGTCTAGTAGCGTTACGATTTGACGGCCTGTTAGAAAAAGGCGAACAAGACTGGATGCACTTCTTGGGTACTAGTAAACTTGAATGGGCATTGATTTTAACAGATATACAACGTGCAGTTCGTAAGCATCATAATAGCGACTTTACTATTAGTTTTGACTGTGCTAGTCCGTTTTTGGCAACTGCTAATGGACAAATTTATGTACAAACAGAAATCAAAGATCGTGAAAAATGGTTGTATCGTATGCTACCTAGTTTAGACAATAAGAAATATAAAAATGATAATCGATTATTCCAAGACGTAGTAGTACAAGACAAACATTTTGCTAATTTTGAAACAAGTCCTATCATGGACGGAGTCAAAGTTAATGAAATCTGTATATATGGTCCAAACGATCTAAACAAAATTGGTAAGGTGGGCAAAACATCTTGGGATAGTTTTACCTATGCTATCATGATGGGACACAATGTATGGATGCATATCAATGCCGTACAAGAAGCAAATCGTCAGTATGATGCAGGATTGTGTCCTAGTATGCTTGTACAGGAAAAATTTGATAGACTTTATGCTAAGGATGTAATTGAAGCTATATTTGCAACAAGTGATCGAGGAACAGCAGACGCTATTGTAGACGAATTTAGTCGTTTTTGGATGGCTATTCCTGGTACTAGAGGATATACCGGTAAGAAAACTGTAAATCCAACTACAAAATATTTCGAATTGTTTGACGAAGTGGATACAGATAGTGTACAATCAGAAGATGAGCCAGACTTCAGTGACGAAGTTTCCGATAAACTAGACGAATTAGAGGCTAGTGTACATGACATTACCTGATGAACGATTTAGAAGTATACAACGCACAGAAGAATTCTTAACGGATTTAATGAATCCTCAAAAGACTCCACGTATTCCAAAAGAAATACGTGAGCAAGCTCGCTGGTGTTTGCGTCATTACCCTAGTTATCATAATCTAAAAGAATTAGAACGTGCGGCACCTAATGTTGTACAAGAACGTATGGAAGATGTTAACCGTATGATAAAATATTGGGAAGAAGGAAAGAAATTTACAAATGAAAACTAGTTTAGTTATAGGTATGGGCATTGGTAATTTATATGCTAAAGTGTTATCCGAATTAGGTCACGGTGTTGTCACAGTGGATAGCGACCCCGCCAAAGGAGCAGACTTCGAAACAGTCGATGCGGCCATTGTAGCATGCCATATGTTTGATACTGTACATATTTGTACTCCTAATTTTACACATTTTGATATTGCTACTAAAGTTGCTAAATGTTCTAATATAGTGTTCATTGAAAAACCAGGTGTTAGTACTAGTAACATATGGTATACATTAGTTAAGACATTTCCAAATACACGCTTTATGATGGTAAAGAACAATCAATGGCGCAGTAATTTTTCAGAAATCAAACAAATGGCAGATCGGGCAAAAACTATTAATCTTCGTTGGATTAATAAAGATCGAATACCTAGTCCAGGAAGTTGGTTTACTACAAAAAAATTAGCATTTGGTGGAGTTAGTAGAGATCTAATGCCGCATTTATTAAGTTGGATGACTAAATTAGATCCAAACTATAAAAATTCAGAAAGATTACTGCAAACACATCATCAACGTTGGAAATTAGAAGATTTGCTTACTACAGACTATGGTACTGTAAATCCTAATGGTACATATGATGTAGACGATTTTTATTATTTAGAATATAAAACCAATAATAAACGTTGGTTATTGACTGCCGATTGGCGTAGTGTAGGCGATGAAAGGATACATATTCAATTTATATACCCTGAAGATGATTACGATATTGTTCCTTTAGGTTTATGCCCAGAAGATGCATATAAAAGTATGATCGAAGACGCTATTGCAAACCTAAATAATAATGAGTTCTGGAATAATCAATTAGAACAAGATTTGTGGATACACGAACAAATATCAATATGAAAGTAAAATGTTTACAAACTCAAGGTCGAGGCTACTTTGAAGAAGTAGATTACGAAATTGGACCATGGGCACAAGATAGTATATATGTTCGTGCTGTTATGACAGGTGTTTGCCGTAGCGACATAGATATGATGATGGGAGAATTTGGACCATTACCCTTACACATGCAGGGCCATGAAGGTATTGGGCAGGTTATGACAGTAGGAGCAAATTGTAACGATGTTCAAGTAGGTGATTATGTTGCTACACGTGGCGAACCTGCTTATGCTGATCAATATACTGTACGCAAAGATGAATATGTAAAGATTCCAGAAGCACATCCTCGCTATATTTTAGAACCAGTAGCTTGTGGTATCAATCTTATCAATCAGGCTAAAACATATTTCCAAGACCGTCAGGGTAGAAATGAAAACAACAGAGTACTAATCCTGGGTAGCGGATTCTTAGCATGGGTGGCTTATCATACCTTACGTCTAAATGGTTATATCTTTCATGTAGATGTATTAGGGCATAGTAACAAAGAATTATGGAATGATCGATTGTTGCCAAGTACTATCGAAAACTATGATATTGTTATCGATCTAAGTGGCAATTACGAATTAGGCACACAGATTAACCTAAATAACAATGCGGTCATTATCGATGGCGTTGGTAAGGCAGTATCAAAACAAGAAGCACAGCAACAACTTTGGAAGGCTGTTACTACTATTAAACCGAGTCCACGTAATCCTGAGTTCATAGATTGTATGCGCATGGCCAAGTATTGGATTGAAAACGGTTATCTCGAGGTTGATCATTTCTGGACAAGATCATATAATCGTACTACAGAATGGCAACAAGCGTTTGCGGACGGCGCTAATCGTCCGAGTGGTTACAGCAGAGGCTATATCAAATGGGATTAAACACTGAAGAAAGACAAGGTGTTACGTACTTTACAGGCTACGAAGTTGAACATACAGTTTGTCATGGTATGTACACACTATTTGTAGTTGGTACACCGCCAGTTGAAGATATACTCCGTATTGCCGATGATAGTCAGGCCCTTTTAGACGAGTCTAAACGCATTAAACATATCTACTTTGGTACTAGTCAAAGTTTCAATCCTTTAAGTATCACACACGACCAATACAAACGCTGGGATGATGTTATTATTCCATGCCTAAAGAAAGACTACTGGGTTACATTAGACTTTGATGTTGCTCATGTAGAAGGAGTACTTGAATCTTGCTATTGTGAATATCCAAGATTCGTACCAATGATTAGCTGTAAGATTCCTTACATCAATCAACTTAACTATAACGCCACACTTAAACTAGATGATCTTACTTGGGGTAAGACTAATCCGGGTGTGTGGACACATCAACTACATGATCTAATGAGTAAGGACAAGTATACTTATTGGGATCAATATACACAAGATACACCAACATGATTATTAGACAAGACGTTCGACCAAACAAGATGATCTGGGTCACCTTCCAAAAAGAAGGCATCCATGCCTATCCAGCGGCCGCAACTGATCCAAACTTAGCAACAGGAGATGAATATGATGTATCGTTTTTGGCTACTCCTCATCGCCATATATTCCATTTTCGCGTTTGGCTTTCAGTTACCCACAACGACCGTGATGTCGAATTCATCCAGTTCAAACGCTGGTTGGAAAATTTATACAAAGACAGTATACTAAAACTAGATTATAAAAGTTGCGAGATGATGTCAGATGATTTATATGACATGATTTCACAAAAGTATCCCAACCGTGAGGTTTGGATTGAGGTCTCCGAAGACGGAGAAAATGGTTCATTTATTAAATATTAAGGAAAGCTATAATGGCTAAGAACTACAAGGACATTAATTATTTAGAAACCCGTCCTGATATCGTTAAGATCTTTGATGATCTAGAGGCATTCCATAATTGGTGCCGTTTGGAACTTTGTGAGTTCAACCCAGCCCATCTTTATAATAGAGAAAGCTGGCAGTGGCGTAATTTTGATAAGACCCGCCGTCCTAAGAAACCTGGAAATGGTGAGCGCAAACCTTACTTAGGCAAGAATCCTCGTCCTTACAATGAACGTATTTCTAATTGATCTAGAAGCAGTAGAAACAAGGTACACTGGCGAATGGAAGCGCCATGTACCTGCTCTCTTACGAAAGGCAAGACACAATGTTCAAGTTATATCTGGGCCTACGGATATTCCTACAGCCACTACTCCTGGTGCTTTTCTTAATTTTGGCGGCACCAATATCTATAAGTCTAGCCAAGTGGAACAAATGGGGCGCCTATTTTGCTCCGGATCAGTACAGCCTGGCGATCACTTCTTGTTTACCGATGCTTGGCATCCTGGCATCATAAACTTAAAGTACATGAGTGAACTACTAGGCATCCCAGTAACAACACACGGACTATGGCATGCCGGTAGTTATGATCCCCAAGATTTCTTAGGACGACTAGTTGGTAACAAACCCTGGGTACGTCATGCTGAGAAAAGTTTTTTTGCGGCATTTGATCACAATTACTTTGCTACCCAATTCCATATTGATATGTTCCATCATAATTTATTAAATGATGGCATGGTTGAAAATCCTTGGGAGGAAGAAGACAAAGCAGACATGATTGGAGATAAGAAGTATGTTCGCACAGGTTGGCCCATGGAGTATATGGACGATACATTAACCATGTATAAGAATATGCCCAAGCGTGACTTAATTCTTTTTCCGCATCGCATAGCACCCGAGAAGCAAGTTGAGATTTTTAGAGACTTAGCTACACACTTACCGCAGTATGAATTTGTAGTATGTCAGGATCAACAGCTAACAAAAAATGAATATCATAATTTGTTAGGCGAAGCAAAGATGGTGTTTAGTGCTAACTTACAAGAAACTTTAGGAATTAGTTGCTACGAAGGTGCAGTAGTTGATGCTATTCCCATGGTCCCGGATCGGTTGAGCTATACAGAAATGTATTATGATATGTTCAAGTATGACAGTAAATGGACTGAAAGCTATGATGCTTATACAGTATATCGTCCAGACTTATGTCGTGCTATCATGACACATATGGATTATTATTCTACGAGAATACCCCACATACGCAAACAAGCAAAGGATTTACATGACAACTTCTTCAGCGCTACCGGACTACTCGATAACATCAAGTGATACTATAACTATAAGTACATTAGATACAAGTACATTTGGTAATATCACTGTTAGTAATAATACCGGATCAAGTTATTATCACGGTGGCGGTGCTAGCACAAGTACCGTGACTATTGGTGGTATAACTGGCTATACGCTTGGCTCAGGCCTAACTAGTAGCGGTACCATTAGCGTTGCTCCATTGACTGTAGATCAAATAACCAGTTTTACATTACCGGTAGATTGGCAAGATCGTTTTCCAGATTGGGATAAAGTTAAAAAAATGTGTGAAGAATATCCCGGATTAAAAATAGCATTTGAAAAATTCCAAACAACTTACAAACTAGTAGTAGATCATTATGATACTCCAGAAGATAAAAGACCTAAGCCTTAATTGGTTAGAACAACATGATCGCAAACGTGTTATCATGGATCGTATATGCAACGAGCCATACCTTGAACGCTACTACATCTTTCTAAAAGATCGTAAACGTTTTCCCTTTAATATATTTTTACATAAATTCTTAAAAGGTGATCCAGACGATGTACATGATCATCCATGGCCATACGCTACTTTAATTCTTAAAGGCGGCTACTATGAATGGATTCCGCAATTCAATGCCGACGGAACAAAATCGTGCGAAGTTAGGAAATGGCGAGGTCCGGGACACTTCCGTATTTGCAAACCAACAAGTTATCATCGTATTGAATTAAAAGAAGGTGTTACTGCATGGACATTGTTTATGCCAGGGCCACAACGCCGTGAATGGGGATTCCTTGTTAATAACAAGTGGATTCACAACGACAATTATTTAACTGACAGAAAGAATGGCTTACTTCCCAACCATAACTAATACAACTACTATACCAAATGGTGGTTACATAACATCAACTGGAACCAACACCGTTTGGACTACTGGTACTAGTGTCGCCAATCCTTATGATGCCGCACTGACGATCAGTCAATCTAGCCCGCCTACATTAGATGTCAAAGGTAATCTTGTAATAAATGGACGCGATTTAGAAGAACGGTTGAATACAATTGAAAAAGTCTTGAATATTCCAGAAAGAGATGTTATACTAGAACATAAACATCCAAAGCTCAAAGAACTGTACGATGCGTACATAAATGCTTTGGGCAAATATAGAACATTTGAAGCAATTAAAGGAGATGAAGATGCAAGTTGAACAATTACACGAATCAGTTAAAGATACTTATAAAGAGATGGTTATTAAAGAACATGAAGGATTTCGCCTTGTGTTGAAAAAGCATGAAGTAATCAGTCCTAAAGGCCTATTTGCTCTCGATTTAGAACAACAACATTTGAAAGATGGCGAAATAGTTAACTCTTGTACTTACAATTTCTTTATGGATAAAGAAGAATTGCAAGTATTAGCCTCGGGTTTGACTGCATGAAGAAACTATATTATAGTTGGGCAGACATTGAAGGTGCTTGTTTAGATCTTGCTAGACAAATTAGACAAGATAACTGGCAACCCGATTATATTGTAGGGATTGGACGCGGTGGATTGATCCCTGCCACATTGTTAAGCCATTATATGGATGTACCTATGCAAACTTTAGATGTAAGTTTGCGTGATGGTGGTACTACTATCAGTAATGCCGGTATGGCAGATGATGCTTACGAAGGTAAAAACATTCTTATTGTAGATGATATTAATGATCAAGGCAGTACCATTGCATGGATTAAAAAAGATTGGCGTAAAATGTCTTTACCTAGTGCTATACGTTGGGATAATGATATCTGGGGTAAGACTGTTCGATTTGCTGTATTAACAGATAACTTTGCTAGTAATAGCGAATCGGATTATCATGTTTGGGAAGTTAATAAAATAGAAGAAGATTGCTGGTTGGTTTATCCTTGGGAGGAGTATTGGAAATGGCGTCGTTAACAGGAAGTATCGTTAAACTTATCTTTGGTATTGCATTAATATTAATTGCAGTTATATTTGGTCCAATAGTGGGTATTTGGAGTTTGAACACTTTGTTCCCAGTGTTAAATATTCCATTTACTTGGCAGACTTGGTTAGCCTTTAATTGTTTATTTGGTGGCACTATTGCTAGTAGGTTAAAAAAATGAGTTTGACTGTACAAGAAATCAAAGAAAAAATCGATATGGTTAATAAAGATATTGAAAACCTTCGATCCGATGTAGGTAATGATCGTAAAATATCTATACTAGTCGACTATATCGATTACTTAAAAGACGAATTGAAAGAGGCTCAAATTGCAGAACGATCTCATAAAGGCACTTGATGAAAAAAGAGCACCATGGACAGAAATTGAATACAGAACTAAAGAGTTCTGGGTCTTCCGAGATGCATTTCCGGTTACCCAAGGGCATTTGTTATTTGTGCCTACCTACGAAAAATCTGAAAACTTATACGAGTGCTACAAGGCCGCATACAAATTTGGCTATGAAGGAGTTGAAACAGAAAAATGGGATGGGTTCAACATCGGACAAAATGTTGGGCAGACTGCTGGCCAAACAGTAATGTATCCTCATGTACATATGATTCCAAGACGAAAAGGAGATATGGAAGATCCACGCGGTGGAGTTCGGCATGTTATTCCGTCAAAAGGAAATTATGAAAGAACTTAATTCTGTTTGGGAAATTAGATTAAACTGGTATAATCAAGACAAGTATTGGTGGAACCAAGTTTGTGCAGATGTAGTTGAAGTATTTGGCCTTCCTGGAGACAGATTCACTAGTCATCCACATGAAGACTGTATGTTGTTTCGATTCAGATCAAAAAAAGATTATAATTTATGCAAAATTCTACTATCAGACAAAATTTAGATTTTATATTTGTTATATTGGCAAGCCTAGCATTTATAGGATTTGTCCTGTATATGGCTATACACTATCCACATGTAACAGTTCGATATGATTGTTCAATATCTGAGATTTCACCCGATTATCCTATTCAAGTTAAAGAAGCATGTAGACAACTTCGAGCAGGAAATATCTTGCTATCGCCTAAATAAACCTATATAATACTAACATAGGAGTAATAATGACTGAATCTAGAACATACGAACACGAAAATATTCTTGCTGGCGCAGAACAGCAAGACGATGATGACAAAAATTATAAAGAATGTAATCTAGCGGATGTTATCCGCTTTCAAATGAAACGACGAGGCAAGCGTTTTTGGGCCGGTGACAACATTAGCGAGTTTGTCGACGAAGAACAAAAAGAAGTCTTAATCGAAGAAGCTACTAAGGCTTTTGAAAAAGTTTTAGATGCATTGCTGATTGATCGCGAAACAGATCCTAATAGCAAAGGCACTGCCAGACGTCTTGCTAAAATGTATTTTAATGAAATAATGAGTGGTAGATATGACCCAGCACCAGACGCAACAGCATTTCCAAATGATTCGGCGGACCGCTACGAAGGTATGTTGGTTGTCCGCAGTGAGCTTC
>Ga0214166_1001444_pt1 | contig 10259 bp, 9 predicted proteins | sample TroBogepilimnion_27_FD_153005 | JGI IMG/M metagenome (GOLD analysis project Ga0214166, IMG submission 153005) | Freshwater microbial communities from Trout Bog Lake, WI - Practice 18AUG2009 epilimnion v3 | ecosystem: Environmental > Aquatic > Freshwater > Lake > Epilimnion/Euphotic zone ...
CCCGGACTCAGCCAGTTCTCCCGCGCCGTGCACCTCGCCGCCATGGATGTGGCGGACTTTCTGCAAACACGCTCCATCGGCCGCCTCGTCGATGTCAGCGCCAGCACCGCGTTGAAAACCTGGGAGATGACCCACAAAATTGCCAATCACGAGAAAATGCAGACTGCGAACAAATGGTACAAGCGTCTGCTGCCCTACTGGCAGGTGCTGCGTTTCAAATCTCCCATCATGTGGGCCGGTATGGCCGTCTCCAATGTCGCCGCTCGAACCTTGCAGCCGGCCGTGATCGACATCATCGCCAAGCGCGCCATCGACCTCTACAGCGGACGTCTCGGCAAGGGCTCCGGTGCGGCCTCGACGGCGCTCATCACGATGCCGGAGCAGGAGATACCGCCGGGAGCGATGTGAGCTTTGCAAGGCGCAGTCTTGACCATGTGGATGCGCGGCTCTACCTGCCTGGATGGAAGAAATGCTCAATCACCCCGATGCCCTCACCCGCCTGCGTTACGTCGTGCACCGCCTGCGTGCGCCTGGTGGCTGCCCGTGGGACATGGAGCAGACGCACACCTCCCTTATCCCACACGTCATCGAAGAGGCCTACGAGGTGGCAGATGCCATCCGCAGCGGCGATCCGGCCCAGATCTGCGATGAACTCGGCGACATCCTGCTGCAGCCCGTGCTGCATGCCGAGATCGCCAGCGAGACGGGTGCCTTCGACCTCGACACGATGGCGAACGGCCTGACTGAAAAACTTATCCGCCGCCATCCGCATGTCTTTGGCGACACCAGCGGTATAGTCGGGCAACTCCTTCAATAGGTTCTCCATATCTTGATTCACAAAGCGATTCGCTTCACTGGTCATTAATCCATTCTTCTTGAGAAGCATCGATACCCATGCCTGACAATTGTTGCCCAACGGTTGATACTCTAACCAAAAGTTCTTCTCATTGCCCTTGGCACCGTTCTGAATCAATTGGTCGATGGTCAATCCTTCTTTAACTGGTATTTCCATATCCTCTTCTTTCTCGCCCTTTGACCAAGCGAGTTGATTGACGACTTCGTTCTTCTCGAGACGGTACTTCTTATTGACCACGACAAAGAGATGGAAGAAGTTATCCACACCCAACTTCTTGTGTGCCTTCTCGAACTCTCCGCCAGTAATCAAGTCGAACCCAAGGCGAACTGCTTTGGCAATAGGCGTGCGTCCTATCATAAGGTTGGTAATAGGTTCTTCGCCGTGTGCTTTGAGGAATGCCTTGAAGCGAGTGGATTCGTATCCCAGCAACCAATTGAGGACATCGCCTCCAACAGACATCTTGGGTTTCTCTTCCTTCTTCTCTTCGACAACAGGTTTGGATTCAAAGAACCCAGTACGCTTGATAAAGGACTCGTGTGTCGGTTGGCGTTTCCGATTTGGTCGTAGTCCCAGCATTTATTATGTACTCGGGATAATAAAAATTCGCTCCCGCTAATGGATAAGTATTTTGAATAAAGATAAGTAATCTAATAACTCCAATAAACGGAGTTTGATAGGAAGTTCTATATATAAGAAGGACTATATACAGTATAAATACAAGTTCCTGTATATAGAATTAACCAAGAACACCAAGATTACGCTTTAACTAGGCAAATAAAAATTTTTATTTGCCTATATAACGCCTTAAACAGGAAAGATTGGTTAATTCCCTTGATGGGAACTTGTATTTATACACATATCTAGTCAATCTATAGATAGAAATGTCTATTTATAGAACAATTAGTTATACTTATTCGAAATACTTATCCATATGTTTGTCAAAAAATGAAATATTAAAAAAATAAAATCTCTATATATAGGAAAATGGAAGCGTGCGTTAAACAAATCAAAGAGAACCGACCGAAACTATCCGAGTCGTCCATCAAGACCTATTCAAACATCCTTCGTAGTCTGTACAAGGATGTCTTCGACAAGGACTTCGACCATCATGCCTTCTCCAAACATCAGGACAAGGTCATGAAGCATCTGGCGGATGTCAAGTTCAATGTCCGCAAGACTATCTTGTCGGCATTGGTTGCATTGACGGAAGGAGTCGTCCAACATACTTACCGAGAGTTGATGACCAAGGATGCCAACCAGTACAATGCGATTCAAAAGCAGAACATCATGACCGAGGTTCAGCGAGAGAACTGGATTTCATGGGCAGAGATTGAAGACCATCTCGAGAAGTTAAAGAACAAGTACTACTATGTCTTCAAAGAGACTAGTCCTAGTAGAGAAGAGATTCTGAACCTCCAGAAATACATTGTACTCTGTTGCTATGTTATGATTCCCCCTCGTCGTGCCATGGATTTCTGTTGTATGAAGGTAAGGGATTACGATAAGGCAAAGGATAACTTTTATGATACTAGTAAGTTTCATTTCCGTAGATACAAGACCGCTAAATTCACGGGATTACAGATTGAAAAAGTTCCACAGGGTTTAGCAGCGTTATTAAAGAAATGGATTGCGTTCCATGACGAAGACTTGTTGTTCTCGGATTACTATGGGAAAGAATTGACATCCTCGGGGATGACCAAGATTCTCAATTCCGTCTTTCGTCCAAAGAACATCTCTGTCAATCAATTGCGTCATATCTACATTACGGAAAAGAGTGCTCCACTCATGGAAGCATTAGAGAAGACGGCAACGGCAATGGGACATTCAAGTGCTCAGGCAAAGTTGTATGTCAAGCATGAGGAATGAATTGATATAAGTTGTATATCAATCTACTTTTTATTAGGTGGTTGGGAACGAGGACGAAAGTCTTCTTCCTCTTCTGTATCTGCTGAATAATGTTGTTTGGGCATCTTTGGTTTGCGAGCAGAGTAAGGTCGAACGGGTAATCCTGTTCTTGCCGAGATGCGAACAGGTATTTGTTGTGGGTCGGTTCGTAGTGGGGCACGGTCATATGCCATCTTCTCTTCTTTCGCTTCCAGTTCCTTCATCGAATCCCTTCTGACATCTAATTCCTTCTTGTACTTTTCCAATGCCTGACGCTCTCTGGAAAGATGTTCTTCTGCTTCTCGTCGATAATCGGGGATGACGGCAGGTTGTGTGAAATGAGTAATCAATGGTCGTATCTGCGTATAATTATCTGGACGCAGGGTATGCGAAAAGGTTTCCATTGGAGTACGAGTAGGCAGGGAAGGAAAGGATGCTCCTCCCGTTGCTCCCTTCTTTTTACCTCCTGCTTTACGCTTACGCTTCTTCTTCTTCTCACCCAAGTTAATAATGACCTTCTGAGAGACTTTCTGTTGTTGAAGGTTCATGGTGCCTTTAGCATATCCTGCCATACCAGCATCATGTTTCATCGCAGCGAGTTGATGATGCGTCAATGGAAGTTTGATTCCCTTGGATTCAAGAAAGCGATTCACCATGCCCGCATAAACCACGGGAACGATGGTTTCATGGGCGTGGGCGATGATAGGAATAGGTTTGCTTGTCTTTAGTTTAGCAAGGTCTGCTTTCGTAATCTCTGCTTTCGTATATGACATTTGGATATACGAAAGATTATTTATTTGTGTTTTTCTGCTCGGCGTTTGCGATTCGCTTCGACCAATCGTTTCGTTGCCTCTATCTGTGCTGCCGTGCGAGCACGCTTTGGTTTCCCCTCCTCGACAACTTTACGACGAGGTTCTTTCTCTTCAATTACTTTACGACGAGGGTCTTTCTCTTCAATTACTTTACGACGAGGTCCCTTTACGGTTCGCTTGTGTTCCTTGACTTCCACATGTACCTTTTTATGAACCTTGCGTTTGTGTGAATCCACGACAATCTTCCCATCGATTACTTTACCTCCCACTGCCATGGCAGGTTTAGAGAACTCCGTAGATTCAGGGATGCTGACACGGCGAGCACCAATCTTGACCATACCACCGACTGCCTTGGATTGTTCCTTTGCCTTCTTGACTTCCTCGTCAATCATGGCGACCGTCAATCCTGCCTTGGCAGCGTCCTCGGGGTTTGCTTTGACGAGTGCTTTCAATTGTGCGGGTGTATTGATTGCTTTTTGCTTAACGCCATCAGGAATGTCTTCTTTAGAAATGCCCAGAGAACCAATATCGAATGACCCAACGGCGAACTTGGAATTAATCCAACTACCGAGTGCCCCACCGACCACGGGGATGACTCCTGTTGCTCCAGCGATTGCTCCTTTGGCGACGACTTTGGCGAAACTTTTAATAGCATTGCCCATTTGTTTCTTTTCTATGGAGAAAAGAATTTTTAATTTTTTATAACGCAACCCCGACAAGTGAAATAACAATCGGGGAGACTTTGGCGAGAATCAATAAATGGGTAATGGTAGCGTTTGCGACATACATGAATGCCTTCTTGAACCATGAATTTAATGAGCGCCACATTTTGCTACCGCCAAAAAAAGGTCTTTGACGCAGGAGGGGGAGGCGATGGGTGGTGTGAGGAGAAGAGCGTCATAAGCAGACTTGGTTGCCTGCTCGGAAGGAAAAGTCGAGAACTGAGACTCGTACGAGACACCCATGTCGCTCTCGAACGAATACTTGTAGAACACGACATGATAGGCAAGTCCCAGTGGGAGAACCTGTTGTTGAAAGTACAGACGGTCTTTTTCACTTCGGAAATCCAAGAAGAGATACGAGAAGTCCATGGTCGCAGGCGAGATATTGGCATGAATGTCATGTTTATAAGACTTGACCTTGCCGTAGGACTGGAGGACGAGTAAGTCTTCTGTGGGGATGTCGTGGGTACAACAAATAACGAAACTTTTGGAGTCAGTTGGGTCGGGATTGCTAACCGTTGCGGTGGGTACAGGAGAGGTAAGCAGGGATGCTGCTCCTGATATAATGGCAGGGAGTGGGATGGACATTTACTATAGAATGAGAAAAAAAGAATTTATTCAACATGTGGGTTGGCAACTTTTGTTTTGGTCAAAGCATTCAATGCGGTGATGACTTGGGTGAGGGATTGAGTGAGAGTTTGGATGTCGGATTTGAGACTATCAATATCTTTTTGTTCTTGAGTCTTTGGTCGTTCTGGTAAAGGAGGTGGGTTTGGAGTATGTTCGGCGGGACTATTAAATTTACCATTCTTATATGTCCATCCTATTTGTTCGACGCCAGTAGAACGCATATGCGTATGATTAGGAAATACTTGAGTAGGTTCGCCGTCATCAAAGAGGAATCGATTAATGACTACGCCTTCTTCATTCAATGTTATCCAAATGTTGCTCATTTAGTATCTATCAAGATTAAAAATACGCTTCCACAATTATCAATCCGTTCCCACCAGAGGAAGACCCATATCGCTGTCCCGTATCACCTGAGGCACCTAATCCACCTAGACCAATGGAATACGAATAAGAAGTAGCAGGGGCGGATATATAGGTTTCCAAATATTGACCTGCTCCACCACCACTTCCTGAAAATAATCCTGAGAGTGCCATATCACCTCTTCCACCGCATCCAAAAGACAATTGACCTACTGGAGGAGAAGGATAGTTAGCAGGATACCCGTAGGGATTAATTTGTACATTTCCTGATGGGGCATACCCTCCAAACACGGAAATACCTCCTTCGGGACCCTGTGCCGTTGTCCCCTCATTGCCTGCTCCACCCCCTGTGGAACCATTGATTAAAATGGTGTTTGCGTCTGGGGGGGCAAACGAAAAGTATCCATACTGGGTAATGGCACTCAATCCTGACGCAGAAAAATTAACAGATGTCGAAAACACACTCGTGATAGTAAAAGTCCCGTTCCATGATGAGGGCATAAACCCCATAGTATATAATTTTGTTGCTGTAGGATTAATCGCAATGGAGTTAGCAAAAGTGGTATCTATATTAAGAGTTCCACTGGATGCCGTAAAAGCACTTGTTCGAGGAGCAAAGAACCCTCCACCAATCCCTCCTGCGTAATACCAATACGGATAAGTCGTTGTAAATACAGACGCACCTGTGTTTTGGTTTATCGCACACTGACCTCCATATGCTAAATAAGTTCCAAAGGTAGTATATCCACCACTACTTGCGAATGGCGAAGTTGTTTGATTCGACCCTCCTGCTCCTGCCCCACACATGCGCACTCGTAGATACTTACATCCAATAGGAGTGTTATAGTTTCCGCCTCCCGTTAAAGGCGTTCCTGCTACTGCTGAAGTAGTTGTAATCATGGTGATAAGCGGAGCACGATGGGAAGAGATGGTCGTCAAATCGCCTAATGTAATACCTGCTGTGGCGGGGGAGATGGTCGTAATGGTTCCTCCTGAAACATAAGTCAATGCTGCTCCATAATAACTTTGAACCGTGATACTGGTTGCCGTCGAAGAAATGATTTGATAGGTTGTGTTTAATACAGCGGGTGTTCCTGTCAATCCCGATACCGTGATATACGCTCCTGCTCGTGGGTAATTGGTTGCCGACGCAAAACTGAATACAACCAAGGAAGTCGTGATGGTATAACTAAAGGTAGTAATGGTTAGTGTTCCTCCTCCTCCCTGTAAAGACATACCAGTGCTATCAAAGGAGGCATAAGTTGTCAATGTCCCCGCTGTACCTGATGTCGTTGAAGGTGCTGCCAATCGAACATACATCCCTGCCGTTCCAGATACCGTTGCGTTGGTCGTGGTAAAATTGAGTTCGCCAAGTGAAGCATTACTCGCATTCGCATAAATGGTGACCCCTCCTGTCATTGACCCATATGCCGTAGGGTTCTGGATAATGAAATCACTTGAGAAGGCGGAAGAGGTTCCCAAGATATGTAGTAATCCCTGACTAGAGGTTTGAATCGTGTTTGCTCCATTATACATGTTCAGGGCGGATGTCGTCAAGGTAGTATATGGAGATATACCTGTTGTGCCTACTTGGAGCGTTCCACCCGACACTTGGACATTACCATTAAAGTTGCCTAGACCCGCACTCAGACTCAAATAAGAACTGGTGCTTCCTGATACACCTAGGGTCAAGTTCCCTACTGCCGCTGGACATAACAATTGATTCGCTACCATATTGGAGGTGGTTAAGGTCTCTGTGCTGGGGACATACGAAAGAGGGGCACTCGTCGAATCCGTATAGTAAGACAATTGTGTCGGGGTGGTGCTATGTGCCGTGGTAAAGACTGGATAAAAGGTTGAGGACGAGTTCGTTCCAGTGGTCAATAGTGTGTTTGCGGTTGTTCCAGTTGGAGTATAGGATACAACTTGACCTGATGAATTCAGGGCAATGTAAGTCGTTGGAGTCCCAGAGACGATACTACTCAATGTCAATTGTGAGGTGGTCAATGTATGTGTGCTGGGGTTGTATGTGAGGGCAGCAGCACTATCCGTGTAATACGAAAGTGCCGTCGGCGTCGTGCTATAGTTGGTCGTGAATGTCGGGTAATAAGTCGTATTGGTAGATGTACCCGTAGTGGTCAGGGTCGAAGCATTACCTCCCACAGCAACTCTCACGACATTGTTTGTTGCGTCTAACGCAAGTGTCCATGATGGAGTCGTTGATATAGTAGTACCACTAACATTCAATCCTTGGGTATATAACACATAGGTGCTAGGATTGTAATAAAGCAGATTTTGGGTATAGAGTCCTCCGTTCCCTGCCACCGAACGGTCTGTTCCAATCAGATTGATATTGCTTGTGGTGGTAGCGAAAACTCCACCTGTCGCATATCCAGAGAAAACGCCTGCCGTCAAGGTATTGGTTGCTGGATTAAAGGTCAGGGTGTTTTGCGATTCAAGGGTATAGTATCCCGTCGTGTATCCAGATGACCCCACGAGGTAAATCAATCCTCCTCCACTCGTCCATTGAACCAAATCCACATTGACTGCGTTGGTGGCATTGGTAGCGTTCGACGCAATGCCTGAAAAGTAAGTAGAGGACAATGTCCCCGTGGTAGGGTTATAATACAATGCCCCCGTGGAATCCACATAGAGCGTCGATACATTCCCAGTGGTGTCCGTGGCATTAAAGGTTGGATACCATGTGCCTGTATTCACCGCACTGACGGGGATGTTGGGAGCAATGCTGGTTTGAATGAGTTGATTGGTTGCGTTCAGGGCGAGATACGAGGAAGAGGTGGAAGGCGTTCCTGAGGCGACACCCGAAAAGGTATTGACGCCGTTTGTGGATAACTTACCTACATTGGTCAAGTCTTGCCCATTCAAATTGACTGCTCCCGTTGCTCCTGTATAGGGTACATACCCCAATGGATTTAATAATACCCCGTTATCGTATATCTGCGTCGCATAGATGGTTTGAAGTCCATCAATCGTTCCTACAATTAAGGCATTGTTTTGGAGACCATTGATAGATGCCATTTTGTATTTATTATCTTGTATCAAGATAATAAATGGAAATAATCAAATCCTATTCGCTGTTTCTGAACTCCCGAGAGGCAGACAACGGTACCCCTAATAACTGCAACTTCCTTTTCACTACTCCCATCGTGCTTACGAACACCAACAATCGATTCTTGATTTCGACCCCCATGATAGAGTTGCCGTATTCGTTCAGTCAAGTCAATGCGACCAATAACCGACTCCCTTATACCTACAAGGATGCTGGGGGGACTTTCTCTAGCACCTCCATGTTGATTCCCATTGGCAACTACAATATCAATCAACTCCAGACCCAATTGGCGACTTCTCTCATTGCGGACATCCTCATCTACCGTCCCAGTTCCACCCTGACCACGGCGAATCTTGTCTTTACTTACAATTCACAAACGGGATTGACGACACAGAGTATTACGGGAGTCAGCACCACCCAGATTCAATTGAACTTTGCCTCCTCGTTTGTCTTGGGTATCATGTTGGGATTCCCTGCTGTCAATAGTTCTGCCACTGCGTTCGGAACAGGCGGTACGGGGTACGCTGGTACATTGACGAGTCCCAATAAGGTCATGGTCAATCCCATCACTTCTGTGTATCTACGAAGCGAGACATTAAAGTTCCAGAGCAACTATGAAGCGATTGTCCAGACCTATAACAACTCGGACATTATAGCGAAAGTGCCTATCACGACACTCCCGAATAGTATTGTGTATTATCGCAATGACATCAAGTATCTCATTAGCAACAAGTTCTTGCCTTCCTTGAACCTGTACTGGTCTGACAACTTGAGCACATTATACACGCTTGACCTTCAGGGAGTCAATTGGGGTGTCATGGTTCAAATCGACGAGGTCATGATGAAACCAACCAATGCTTACCAAGACACCATTGGACATCCCACACCTGTCGTACCAAAGGAACTGGTGGCAGAACGAGACCGACTGATGGAAGACTTGATTCAACGAAAGGAAAGGTTGGAAAAGGAGATTGAAGCGAAACGGGCGGCAAACCAAGCAGAAGTAAAAATTGCTGAAAATAAAAATCTTGAGAGTAAGTAAATGTCTCACCACTTCGGTCATAAATTCACTCGTGAATTCCTCCCCTTTGTCAATAATGTCGTCAAGGGAACTACCTCTACTAAAGTCGCCCCCGAATACGAAGACCATGTCAATGATGTCCATTCCAAGGACACTCATCACGGTATGCGTGGTAAAACCCTCGTTGATGCCCAACCCATTAAATTACACGGTGCTCCCCGTGGTCATGAATCACTCATGTACAACTTTGGACATGGGTTTCCTAAACTTCCCAATAATCCCGAGACGATGCGTCATGCCGTTAAGAATCGCCGTTCGCTTGCTCAAGTCAATGATTTAGATGCGGGGAACTATTATAAATTCACCAAATGAGCGAAAAAAAAATTTTTTTTATCTTGCGAGATACAAAACAAACCAATGTCGCACTTTACGCAAACGAACCAAGAAGTGCATAACTACATGACCCAAGATGTCCCCTCGTCCTTGAAGTCCAACTCGTCCGCTCAAGCAATCAAGACTCGCAACCGCATCTTCCAAATATCTTCGACTAGTCAGAGTCAGAACTCGGGAGGTGTCGTATTGTTCAACATTCCACCGTCGAACTATTCCATCACTAGAGGCACTATGGCATTGCGATGCCGTGTCCAAGCAGTCGGTCTGACTGGTGCCACTGCTGGTGCTTCTGCCACTTCCATCGGTTTCCAAGGTCCTGGTGCCGTGTCTTCTTCGTCGTTTGTCCCCACTTACGGCAACGGTTATTCCATGATTAATCGTCTGACCCTCTACGGTGCCAATAGCGCCGTGATAGAGCAGCAAAACTATTCCAACGATAATATGAACTTGATGTTGCTCCACAACTCCAACGCTTCTTACTTGAGCGCTGACGCCTTGCTCATGGCAGGTG
>Ga0214166_1001451_pt1 | contig 10235 bp, 18 predicted proteins | sample TroBogepilimnion_27_FD_153005 | JGI IMG/M metagenome (GOLD analysis project Ga0214166, IMG submission 153005) | Freshwater microbial communities from Trout Bog Lake, WI - Practice 18AUG2009 epilimnion v3 | ecosystem: Environmental > Aquatic > Freshwater > Lake > Epilimnion/Euphotic zone ...
GGTAAGGCTAAAGCTGGCATTAAAGCAGAGAGAGCCCGATTCGTGGAAGCCATGACCAATGCAGGTTACGAAAAGCCAACCATTGATGTGAATTGGCAGAGGGTCAAGGAAGCAAGTGGTTATGTAACGGCGGGCAATCGTGTCAAAGGTGCAACCGATACAGATAGCAAAACAGTTGCAGAGTTGCAGACAATCATTAACCGAATCTTCAAAGCAGAGGAAGCTGGTGAGGAATGCAGAGCTTCAGAGTTCAAAGGTGAATTGATGGATATATTCGCTTCACTCGGTGGCAATGTAGATAAGTTAGGTTAAGCAAGGTGGGGGAGAAATCCCCCACTACCATTTCAGCCCGCACTTTGCGGGCTTTTTTGTTTCCAGCGTTTCTAACATTTGTTAGGTGCGCCGAGTCAATCGGAAAATGATAGTTCTCAGATACGCGAGATGGTCACCATACCAATCCACCACGCAAAAAAGGCATTGTAAGAAAAAATCTAACATTTGTTAGATAGGGCTAAAATTTTCTTATAATACAAGCCTTATAAATCAAGGACTTACGAGCATTATAAGAAAACCAAAATAAAATCTTATAATATAAAAGCCTTTAGAATCAAAGACTTGGGCGCGTTTTGGGCATATTATAAGAAAAGTGAGGATTATTGTGAGAGCAAGTTCCCAAAAGAGCCTTTAGCGCAGTGCATCACTTCGCAACAAAGTAATAAAATTTTACCTAGCCTCTCAATTTCTTATTTTTTCTTATTTTCTTATATTATATATTATATTGTAAAACAATCTCTCTCTTGCCCTAGAAGTATCAAGGTTTTCTATTCGTGATACATTGTAGTTTTCCCTCGTTTTTTTCTTATAATACCCCTCTTTTTTCTTATAATACCCTTGTTTTTCTTACAATATGTGTTAGCTTACCTCTTGGCTAAATACTTGACAAAAGTCTTATAATGTGTTATACTATATTATAAGTAAAGATTTGTTTTTAATTATCTCGTCTTATTTTTCTTATTTTGTAGCACAACCTAACATTTGTTAGAAACAGGAGGACTTATGTCAGACCGAGTATTTGATGTGTTGCTTTATGTAATGTTAGTTTTCTTTGTTATCAACCTAATCATGGGAGCAATCTAATGGGCAAACTTAAGAACAACCTAATTGACCGAGAAGAAGCCAAGCAGATGATGATTGACTTTGACTTTGAACCTAACGCAGTATTACCAACCCGACAAACACCTACGCAGAAGTATGCAAGGGCATGGGTCAAATACGCACACCTTAACAAACTAAACCCGAACACAGTTAAATACAACCAAGCACAACACGCATTCTTAAGTGGTATTGGAATGGTGATGGGTGAACAGATGCCTACATTGTTATCTCTTTGTTTAGCATCAGGTCGGGATATTGCAAGTATTGTGGAACGCAACCAACCACGCTAAAAACCTAACAAATGTTAGAAAGGAACGATATGGTATACGGATACGAGTGTGATTGTGGTGAGGAGATAGATGCGAGGCGAGTGGCTATTGGCTATTTTGTGTGCTTATCTTGTGGTGAGAAAGAAGCCAAGAAGCGTAAGTTCACAGTAGCAATACCCTATAACAAGGGCGCATACCAGCTTATTACCAACCCATTAGATTTATGTTTTACCAACCCAAAGAGAACGATATGAGTGAAACTTTAGATTACTTAACAATGCACCGAGTAATGGAGAGAGAGTGGAAAGCATACCTAAAAGAGAATGTTTGGGGTAAGGGCTATACAGGATTCACCGAGATTGCTATACATGACGCATTCAAAAAGGCATTCATGAGTGGGTTCTTTTTAAAACTTACCAAGGCAGACGAACAATGAAAGTGCAACCGATACAACCAATTTATGACACAACCAAAACCAAAAGGAGAATGTATGGCAACCCACTTCAAGGGACAACGGATAGAAGAATTGATGGCGCAAGTCAGGCAGTTCTACGCAATCCTCGAGAACAACAAGGAAGCAATCTCGACCCCCGAAACCTTATCGCAATATGCTAATGCTCACGCAATACTAGCAATTCAGAAAGCAAAACTAACCGCACTTATGGGAGATTATGACGATGGCACAACCACAACAAATTGAAGAAATTCACCTTGACGAATACGACGCATGGAATGAGTTCTGTGACGAGTATCAAGACGAGGACTTTACCGACGATGACGAAATGCTTTTTCTTGATGGGTTCAAGCGTGGCAAGGAAGCAATGATGCAAGCAGTCTTACACCTACTCAATAAATCAAAGGAGAAATAATGGGCTATCGAAGTCAAGTCGCTGGCATTATCAGCGTAAACCAAGTGCGTAAAGAAGATGATAAGGGTTCGCATTACTACGATTACGACAAGGCTAAGTTCAAGGAGATGATTGGGTTCATCAAGCTAACCAAGTTCTATGAAGCGTGGAATACAACCGACGACGACAGGAATTGTTTTGGGTGGAAAGATGGCGCATTCATATTCTATGGCGATAGCTTTAAGTGGTATTCCGATTACCCTGATGTGAAAGCATGGTATGAAATGTGGGAGAACTTGCAATCCATCGAGGGTATAAGTGGCTACTTTGTGCGAGTGGGTGAGGAACAGGGTGATATAGAACAAGAGGAATTTGGTGCTGACCCATGCTATGACCATTTCCACCCATTCTCAGCACTTAACTTTAGTGGCGAGGACTTTTTAGGCAAACGAGATACAGATGAAGAAGAACAAACCAACGAAGCACAGACCGATACGCAAGCAGTTTAAACCTAACAAATGTTAGAAAGAGGAGAGTAATTATGTATGGATATAGTAGAAACTCAGGAATCAGATGGTTCAGAAACTACAACGAGGCTAACCAATACTACGAGAACACAGAGAACATTCGTGGTCGCAAGGTAGAACCATTAAAGCCATTGGGTCAGCGCAGAAGTGTTGATGCCTACTCAATCGTTAAAAGTGAGAGTGGTGAGATCGAGTGCGTGTGTTACAAAACTCCAGTCGTGACATTCATGCCTGATGGTGAGATACACCTACGAGATTACCACTACACAACACAGACCACAGCAAACTTTATCGGTGATGTGTTGAACATTCCAGCAAGGGTGTTTAACAATTCATTGTGCGTGCAGTTAGGTGGCAAGGAGTATCGCTTACCCGAGGGCGGTAAAGATGTGTTACGCATTGTATGTGGTGAAGATGGACATTTCGTTCCGCTTAATGCACAGACCGAAGTGCGTCGCAATATAGATAGGGCTAACGCTAACAAAGTTAGAGCTGGGTATAAAGAGTTTGTGGATTACGCAGTAGCCATAGCTAAACTGAAGAACGAGGGGTTCAGCGACAAAGAGTTTGAAGATGAGAAAGTAAACAAGGTAGACCTATCTCGTTCTAACTACACGATGTTTAGTGATGGCATGCGTTCGTTCGTGGCATTGGTAAATGATGTGACGGATAACAAACATCACGCTTGGTATAAGGCAACCATGATGCTAGCGCAGTCGTTTGGTTCGTGGAGTTATCGAGATGGTTCACGCAAGATTACTGAACATGGTGTGCGTCGTGGTATGGATACTCTAATACTAGGATTACATCGGGACGCTGCGTTCAAAACAATCACCGCAGAAGATGGTGATGTGAAGCGTGATGCCTACCAAAAGTATTTCTCGACTGGTTGGGAACGCTTTCACACAGGCAAATAACTTGACTTATGTATCATTTTGTGTTATAATATATGTATAGTGGTAGATGTATATGTAGCAGAGTAGTAGTAAATCTAACAAATGTTAGATATAGATAACAGAGTAGTAGTAATCAACTTAAACAAAGGAAAACAAATGGCAGATTTAAATTTTGGCAAAACTGTAACTCTTGCACAGGCTTGCAACATCATTCTCTCAACACCAATGAACCGCTACTTCTTAAGAGGTGAGCCCGGCATCGGCAAATCGTCTCTACTTAAGACGCTATCCACAAACCTACCCGAACACGAAGTATCTTATATTGATGTGCCTAACATGGACTTGGGCGATATTGCTATGCCCGTTATTGATAGAGAAACAAAGACTACTGCCTACTACCCTAACAGTAGATTCAAAATCCATCTGGGCAAGCCAGTCATAACAATGTTAGATGAGTATACGAAAGGTGCAGACCCTATCAAAAATATGTTACACCCTATGCTCGAGGTAGCTAACCCACGACTAGGTGATATTTCAATCCACCCTGATTCAATTACTTTCCTAACAGGCAATCTATCTAGTGATGGTGTAGGCGATTCCCTGAAAGCCCATAGTATGAATCGTATTATTCCGCTACATGTAAGCAAGCCAACCGCAGACGAGTGGATTGGGTGGGCTATCAATAACGATATTGCACCTGAGATTATTGCGTGGGTAAAACAATTCCCTCATGCAATGGCTAGCTACTTAGACCCTGCACAATCAGACAATCCGTATATCTTTAATCCAAAGAAAGTGCAGTCCGCATTCGTATCGCCTCGGTCATTGGAACGAGTATCGAACATTGTGAAGGTGCGTTCTAAATTAGATAGCGATAGCTTGATATGTGCAATGTCGGGCGCTGTGGGTGAATCGGCTAGTCGGGATATGCAAGCATACATAGAGTTTTCAGACCAGCTTCCAACATGGGAATCTGTGCTTGCTGAGCCTAAGACCGCCAAAGTCCCTGATGGTGCTGGCGCTTGTGCGATTCTAATTTTCGGTGCGATTGCCAAGATTGATAAGGGAACTATCAGTCCTTTTATGACTTACCTCGAACGATTTGAACCCGAGTGGCAAGCGTGTTTTGCAATCAACATAGCTAAATCACCAAGCAAACAAAGCATTGCGTTTAGTTCAGCCAAGTTTGCAGATTGGGTGCAGAAGAATGAGGACTTGCTATGACTGAAGTAAAGGCAAAGAAAAGAAAGATTGTCGAACGAGAAACCATTACTCGGGAACGAGTAAGGCAGATTCAATACCACGCAATCGGTAAGTTGCGTAAGTTGATGTATGCCAAAGGCTATAAGTTCGAGGATTTCTTCGATGACAAACAAAACAAAGGAAACTAACAAATGTTAGATACGGCTAGTGAAGTAGTAGTAAAAGACAAAGAGGAACGCAGATTGAGCAAGATAAAAATCTCAATTATGCGTAATCCCAAGTTCGCATTGTGGTCAGGCTTGATGACTGTGGGTAAGACACGAGTGGTAGATAGCATATTCGTGCCAACCGCAAACACCAATGGTCGTGATGAGAACTATGGTCGTGACTTTATCAAGCGACTAGATGACAAGGAGTTGGCATTCGTTGTGCTACACGAAACATTGCACAAGGCTTATCGTCATCTGTTTACTTGGAAACGACTTTGGGAAGATAACGCACAGATTGCGAACATGGCTTGCGACTATGTAATCAATCTTCAGCTAGTAGATATGGACAAAGACCAACAAATGTTAGCTATGCCTATGCATGAGGGTAAGGCAGTAGGACTAGTTGATGAACGCTTCCGCGGAATGAATACTAAGCAAGTCTTTGACATACTCAAGGAAGAAGAACCCGAGGGTGGCTATGGTGGCGGTGGTGGACTTGATGAACACGATTGGGAGGGTGCGCAAGAACTAAATGAAGAACAGAAGAAAGCATTGGAAAAGGAAATTGACCAAGCTATTCGTCAGGGAATCATTGCGCATAACAAGATAGCTGGTAAGGGTGCTGGCGGTATGGATAGGGAGTTGGAAGACCTACTTACGCCCGAAGTTGATTGGCGTGAAGTGCTGAGAGAGTTCGTCAAGGCTACTTGTAGTGCGAAAGATGCGAGTTCGTGGCGCAGAGTTAATCGTCGCTATCTAGGTAGTGATGTGTATATGCCTACTCTCATAGGAGAAAGCGTTGGTCATCTCGTGATTGGTATTGATACGAGTGGCTCGATTGGTGGGCATGAGTTGGCAGAGTTTTTGTCAGAAGTGAAAGCCATTGCCGAGGAAGTTCACCCGCAAAAGGTAGACCTGATGTATTGGGATACTGAAGTAGCTGGTCACGAGGAGTATGCGTATGCTGATGTGCCTAACATTGTTAGTTCTACCAAACCGAAAGGCGGTGGTGGCACAGACCCTACTTGTATGGTCGAGTATATGAAAGAGAAAAACATTAAACCCGAAGCAATCATCATGCTAACTGATGGCTATATCGGTAGTTGGGGAGAGGATTGGAATGCACCTATATTGTGGACTATTGTCAGGAACAAAACTACCTATGCCCCTGTGGGTAAGACGATACATATTAAGGAGATTTGAGATGACTAAATGCGTTGTGTCAATCGGTTACAAGAACTTTGTATTGGAATCGGAGAAAGCGGTAAAGCTACTAGAAATAGTAGCTGATGCAGAGGTGTATGAGGAGAAGTGGCATAGTGAAACTAAAGATAACACCTACCATATTTATATGAATGAGGGTCACACTAGTAGTGAGGGTGTGGCTATGAGTATGAAAGTGTTGTCGAATGGTTTTTATCAAATGGCAAAGTTGGCTGGTAAACCTAACAAAAGTTAGAACAAGGAGAAGTAAATGCAATCTTATGATGGAGTGCTGATAACTAAAGAAATGGTGGACTATTGGGTGGGTAGCGACACCTTGCGTAGCGGAATCATTGAGATTCTATATGAGTTAGCAGTAGGTGAGTATGAAGTAGAGCAAATGAAGCAAGACATTATTGATTCAAATAACTGAGGAGAGTAATCATGAGTATATCTAGTAGCGCAGTATTGGTAGAGTTGAACATTAGTGTTTGGACTGCCAACAAGTTGGACAAAGGTGCGACCGATGCGGTGCTTGCGACAAATAGTGCAAGTAAAGATTCAGCACAGGTTCGTAAGAACTTAATGGCAGGAACAGGTGAGAGAAAGAAGATATCTGACTACGCTGCTAGGGCTAGGCTATATCACAATCAGACTACGCTGTCGTGGTCAGACAAAGGTGCTAGGTTGCTACCCACAAGTTTGTTTATGGACTACAAAAGTAACATGAACACAATCGAACGCAACATGAACACAATGATTAACAATTTCTATGCGAACTATGCAGACTTAATTGAAACTGCCAAGTTGCATATGGGAGATTTGTTTGACCCGAACGACTACCCAACGCTAGAAGAATTGCGTGGCAAGTTTGGATTCCGTCTAGTGTTTAGTCCGTTGCCCGAGAGTGGTGATTTCCGTTTGGATATTCCTAGTCAAGACATGGCAGAGTTGTCGCAAAAGTATGACATGGCATTTAACGATAGGCTAGCAGACGCAATGAAAGAGCCATGGGAAAAACTACACAAGATGCTTGCGCATATGTCAGAGAAACTGTCGGAAGATGACGAGGGTTTAGATACCAAGAAGCGGTATCACGATACGCTTATCACTAACGCACAAGAACTATGCGGAATGCTCACGCACTTAAACATTACTAAAGACCCTAAGCTAGAGGAAGCAAGACGAAGCCTAGAACTAACAATGTTAGGTGTGGACATTGACGATATTAGAGAATCAGAAAATATCCGAAGTGATGTGAAGTCCAAAGTAGATGAGATTCTTAACAAATTTGAATGGTAAAACTATGACATACGAGAACATTAAACTTAAGCAAGACAATGACGATAGTGCTGGTAATAAGGTGGTATCAGTAATTAACCCATTCATGAAGCCATTCGTCGAGGAGTTAGCACTCAAGTATCCACAATGGACATTCCAAGAGGAACGGACTATGTATAAGTGGGACATAGTAAATGGTAAGTCAGTTAAGGTTAACTTTAGTGCCGAGAGTTTTAAAGTAATAGACAAGCGAGAGGAACTAGGTGAGATATTTCTAGACCGCAATAGCAATGGTGATGTGTATGGTGTTAATAACTTTCGTGTATCAGCGCAACGAGAGAGGGGTTATGGCACTAAGACTATTCACCTAAAGAAAGCTATCAAACATGTGGATAAGTTCTTTGGCAAAAAGAATCTACAAGAAAAGGTAGATGAAGCTAAGCAAGTTGCTAACCAAGTTGTCCATCATGTGAATAACGGCTTTAGTAATACAGTTAGTTGGAAGTGGAATTTAATAGGAGATGTAGCTAAACAGTTCTTGGTATCAAAGTATTGGGAAGAATTTAGCCAAATACTCCTTGCTAATCAAAAACTTGCAGAGCATGCCAATACTTTTCCTAAAGCATTTGAGGAAGCGCAAGCATCTAATGAAGTATATGATGCAATGCGAAGTAACACAGCTTACCTTGTATATGTTGATGGTTTGAGTTATGCTATACACCGAGATAAAGAACCTACGCAGATTAAGGCAAGCGAAGAATTGCCAGCTTTCATTAGGCAAAGTGTAGGTATGTTAAAACTAGTAGAGGACAAACAAATCATTGGTGGTGTAGGTTTGCGTGTAAGCGCAGATACATTTATCGTTCTCGAACAGAAAAAGGAGGAAGTATGAAGCTATTCAAAAAGTTACGAGTAGTAGAGCAAGAGCAACCAAAGCAAGAGAGGAGTCTACCTATGGCTACGGATTTACATTCTAAATTCATCTATCAAAGTGGTGCAGATTGTATGAAGATATGGAAGCGGTATGGCTTTGTGCCACCGACAGAGTATCGGACTGACTATGAGTTTGGTAAGAACAGAGAGAAAGACTTACAAGTGGAGAAAGGAGCATGAATGAAGTAAAGAAAAAAGGCAGAGGGTTAGGCAAGAAGCCAGCGTTGGTGTATTTCCCCCTACGCTTACCCCAAGAAGTATTAGATTTTTTCAGTATTTACCCTAACAAGAATGCACAGATTAGGGAAGTGCTAACCAAGTATGTAGCTAACAATAAAGGAGAAGTAAATGAGAACACCAAGCAAGAAGTCACAGAAGTTAAATAAGTATTTGATTGAGAACCCAAGCGCAAAGGCTGGCGATATTGCCAAGTTGTTTAAGGTAAGCGTTCAGTCTGTATATCAGCGTAAGGCTAAGCTAAAGTCCGCAGCGCCTAAAGCTAAGAGTGTGCTTAACAAGATTAGACCCGACCTAGTTAATAGCCCAACCCACTACACCAAAGGCGGGATTGAAACTATTGACTTTATTGAGGCTAAAGAGTTGGATTACCATTTAGGTAATGTAATCAAATACATAAGTCGTGCCAATCTCAAAGGCAACAAGCTAGAAAACCTTAAAAAGGCTAAGTGGTATATGGATAGGGCAGTTCAAAAGACTGCAACCTAACATTTGTTAGATTAGGGGGGTGTGATTACTGCTATATGTAGTAGCCTTGTAGATGCAAACCATACTGCAATCGGCTAGTCCCCCCGACCTTCACAGCTAGCCGAACTCTAAATCCGAGGGTGGCGGAAAATCTACATTTCCACCCATCTTTCCCCTTGACAAAGTCAAAGACCATGCTATTATCTCGGCATGGCACTCACACCCGAAGCAAAAGTAAAAGCTAAAGTAGTCAAACTACTGAAGGCTAATTGCATCTACTACTTTTTCCCAGCTACGCATGGGTTTGGTAGGTCAGGTGTGCCTGACATAATCTGTTGTGTGCGTGGTGTCTTTCTAGGCATCGAGTGCAAAGCGGGTGACAATAAACCTACTGCGTTACAAGAAAGAGAACTCAATGCCATTGATGCATCGGGCGGATACGCATGGGTTGTGAACGAGGGGAACTTGCCCCTAATAGACGAGATAATCAAGGAGCTAATCAATGACATCAACAAGCGAAATGAACAAGGGAGTGCAGATTCTACTCGAAAGAATGGAAAGCAATCCCGAAGAATTTATCCCGATTTACCACTTAGCAAGGGCTGATAACGAGTATCCTAAAAAATGGCGACCCATACTAAATGCCGTTAAGTATCGGCAAGAGGGCGGTGTTAAAACTCACCTACCTTATCTAAAAGACCATGAAGTAAAAGCCCTATGGGACAAGATGCAATCCATCTTGGGGGATAACTTTACTAAACAAATCATGCTCACCCTATTAGAGGATGCAGAACCCGAAGTAGAATACGAATACAAGTGGATGCCCGAGAAAAAACCTGTTGCAAAAACAAAAAAGAAGCGGGAACTATCATCGTCTTCTTGGCAAGCCGACAGCGAGACGCAAAAAATTTCACTTTCAAATGTGGACATTATGTTGGCTAGAAAATTGGGTTTAACACCCTCCGAGTATGCAGAGCAAAAACTTAAGTTTGGGAGAAAAAAATGA
>Ga0214166_1001454_pt1 | contig 10216 bp, 5 predicted proteins | sample TroBogepilimnion_27_FD_153005 | JGI IMG/M metagenome (GOLD analysis project Ga0214166, IMG submission 153005) | Freshwater microbial communities from Trout Bog Lake, WI - Practice 18AUG2009 epilimnion v3 | ecosystem: Environmental > Aquatic > Freshwater > Lake > Epilimnion/Euphotic zone ...
AATAAAAAAATCAAATTTTAATATATGGATAAATTTTATCAGATATCAGAAGATGCTGAGAAGAAGTTTTTTGAAATCTACGACAAAAAATCATTCTCACTTCCGTTAAGATTCCAATTTATTGGAAATAAAAAACAAAAAGATTTAATAAAAATCTCTAAAATACCAGATCAATATCTTTTCTTAATTGAGAGAGAATTACTAGTTACTATCAACGAAGAAATAATGGAAAAGTTTGATGCTGACGCTATAACAATTCTATTTGAACAAGAAATTGATAAAATTCAAATGAATATTGAAAATGGTAAAATTAAATTAGTAAAAACAGATTTAAACACATTCTCATCTTTAGTCAATAAATATGGAGTTGAAAGAGTAGCTAGAGCTAATAAAGTTAGCGAGTTATACAATGAACAACAAAAAGATAGCAAAGAAGAATTTATCGTTTAAAAAATAAAAATAAAAATAAATATGGCAAATCAAATTGAAACAGCGGTGGTAAAACCATCTCTTAAATTCACTGAAGGTGAAAATGAATATCTCATTTTAACAAATGAATATGAATCAAAATTAGATGGAGGAATCGCAACTCTTATTAATTTTATGAAACAAAATGATGGTAAAGGTAAATCATCTTTTGAAAAAGATCAACTTTATGCGGATGGTCAAAAATACTGGAGAGAATATTCTCTAACTTTAAAAGACACTAAGTATAACTTACATCTTAATAGGCAACAATATAACTTTTTAACAACTCTTCTTCTTTCTAAATTGGAATATGATGTTAATACAGTTTTCTTCGCCATCGAATTAAAAGAAATGTTAGCAGGAATGCATAATATTAAATATGTAAATGATAAAGATCTAGTAGCTTTCCCAGTTAATGCTACCGAAATCACATATGTTTATCATCTAATTTCAAAACACACTGTAAAAGGTCTTTGTAAAGACGCTTTCACATTCTCTGAAATCCTAATCAGAATTGGAAATATAAGTAAAATATTTAATTATTATGATAACGAAGGAAAGACATTAGCAACCTATGTAAAAGACTGGGTAGCTTGTTTTGAAGACGGTGTAACATCAGATAAAATGATAGATGTTCAAACTTCAGAAGCTGTAGAAGAACCAAAACAAAAGAAGTCAAAAAAGGAAAAGACAAGTGCTGAATAATCACAAGTCGATTATAAAAAAACCTCTAATTAAATATTTAATTAGAGGTTTTTTTATAATTTATATCCATGAACTACACATTAGCTAAAGACTAATGTGTTTCAGGCAAATCCAAATACCATTAAACAATATATTTTAACACAAGGTTAAATTGTTTTAAGTTCAAATTCATCACAGAAGCTAAAGAATTCTGTGTTTTCTTTGAAGGTCAATATAAATATTATGACTATATGATGGATTATAAGGAACTGTTTTAGTATTTGGATAAATTGGAACAAATGATCCAATACTCGGATATACCACATTTTGATTTGTTATATCAACCAATCCTCTAACTTCATAATTTTTCTTATCAGTATAAATTTGACCATATCCATTATCAGATGTTATCTCAATTGAAATAAAAGGATCTATATTAGAATCAATTGTGAAATTGAAAGGATTCATATTATTTGACAATCTATACTCACTTATTTTTTGAACTGGCATATAATTGATAGGAGTCCATTGTGTAACATTTATCCAATTTCCAGGATCATTATTCGGAGTAATTGTCGAATATGTTGATGAAGAAGTTCCTATTGAAATACCAGTATATTCATAATAGTAATTGTTATATTCATATACTTGACCAACCTTAAATGAAAAATTAGTTATATTATCTGGATATCCCCAAGGTGAAGCATTTGAATACTTCAATGGATTATTAATTTTATTATTACCAATTGTAGATTCGTATAATTGATCATAATAGATAACCATATCACCAATGTTATAAATAACAAATGGTTGCCACTCTGGATAAGTTTTATACGTCTTAACGCTTATATTATAATAAGTTGGAAGTGATGATGTAGAAGCTTGTTTAAAGGTTGATAATGGTGATGAATTTGATGCAGTAGTCAATGCATAAAAATCCAAAACACAATTATATTGTGTTGATCCATTATTAATGGGTAATAAATAAGCCTCATTCATTTTGGAAATAATTGGGGACATACTTTGAGTTGTTACAAAAGATTGAATTTCATAAGACCTATGTGTAATAGTATTACTACCAACAAAATAAGCTTTACCAGTTATATCTAATATTTTATGGGTTAATGGTATAATATTTCTCTGCAACCAATGTTTCAATCCTTCCAATTTTGTTTGAACTTCAGATAAAGTATAAATAAGAATATCATTCCCACTTTTATCAGTTATATCGAATGTCAAATTAAATAAATTGGTTTTTTTATAGTTTGGATTAGGTAAAGTATATGATAACCAATCATTTTCTGTCCAACCAGGAACACTATTATCGAAAATATCAGGTATTTCAACAGTGAATAATTTTCCAAAATTTGGAGAACTATTATTTGTATTTTGATAATATTCATTTAATTCTAAGTCATTATAACCAAAGAAATTAATAGCATTTATAATAGATTTATAAGATCCAATATAAGGATATATTAAATGTTTATTCATTAACATTTCCTTTCTTTTCTTATTCAAATAAACCCAATCAGATCCACCCTCATTGATATCATATTCCTTAAATATAAATACCTCATCTGAACCAATTAATTTACCAACATTTCCTAATTCAGTTTTAAATCTAATATCTTCTTCTTCGGTTTGACCCATTACATTAAATCTACCAATTTCTCTATCAATAATAGTGAATCTAACACCCAAATATGTTGTTAATCCATTTGATGGATAGTTTAAAACAACAGTGTTTTCAGTGAATAATGAGTCATTTCTTCGCAAGAATTCAATACTTATCATTCTACTATAAACTCCAGTTATTCTAAATATTCTACCACTATTTCTAGAAATATATTGCTTTTTAATATTAGTTTTATCATATACATCAATTCTCAATAATTGCCCAACTTTAAGAGCCCTTGTATTATTATTTGAATCAATTGTGAAAAATGAATTAGAATGTGTGTTCAATGAAATTAACCCACCAATCAAATTACCATTACTATCATATGTATTACTAAATGATATAACATCAGAACTAGTTGATGAACTATCTATCTCAAATAATATACTTTCCCTTTTAAATAATTGCAAAACAGATCTAAGAGCTCCTTCTTCCGTTGAATTAAATCCAATGAATGTTTCCAATGGGGTGGGAGCTTCATAAATGTTAGTGACATCTAAATCTAAATATTGCAATTGATAATATAATCTATCAAATACAGTCTGTTGAGCCGTTGGATCACTAGTTCTAGTTAAATCTGAATTTGGAACAGAATTTAATGATAAATTGATACTATTATCACTATTCAATGGAATTGGACCATTGTAACCCAATTTACCACTTGTTGGTAATTGAGTACCAGAAAAATCATATAAAAACATTTCTGGAACATTGTCAGTAAGCCATCTATAATAATATGAAACAACTGGTTCATTACTAAAATTCTCCCTTGGATATCTTATATACTGTCTAGTTTTTAACCACAACCCAACATATGGAACATAATTTGGATCTAAAGTACCATATTGAGATTGAGTTATAGCAACTTGCGATTGTGAAGAACTTGAAATATTTAAATAGGTATTTACCGAAACCTCAACTTCAACAACTTGATTAATACTTGGTTGAAGTAACCACATACTTTGCCTATCTGGATTATATACTAATTTAGTTGTAGCAGATGACATCGGTATGGATTGAATAACTGCCATATTCAATGGATTAATTACTGATATTTTATTAAAAAACTGAGATGAGATATAAATATCACCATCATATTGATTTATACCCATATAACCATAATTGAAAATATCACTAGATGAAATAATATTTCCAGAATTTATATCCAATTCTGTAAAATTTAAAGATGAATCAGAGATATAAATCTCATCATTTATATTATTAAATAATATCTGATTAAATGTCTGTGTAGGTACTGATAATTTAGAAGGAATTGATGGAGTTCCAACTATCTTATTGCTAATATTATACAAGCTTGCACTTCCATATATATAAATAGAATCATTTATAGGTTCATAGTATATATTATAAGCGGATTGAGTCATTGATGATAATCCGGGAATATTATAAGTATCTTCTATATTTCTACCATTACCATTTATCCTAAGGGCTATATCACTAATATCATTAGTAACCACATAAATAACATTTTCATAACTATTATATGTCATATTGAACGCGCCACCAGTTGTTCCCCAGTTAGTTATAGTCGTAAGTAATGTGTTATCAAATTTATAAATTTGAATTTTCTCTGTATTACTATATGATATGTAGATATCACCATTATTTTGATTAATTACAATATCTGAAGCATTCCCCACTAAATCAATTGATGTAACAATTGAATCTAACATTGGATCGATTACCCATAATAAATTAACAGATAAAGCATATAAATAATTATTATAATCGTTAAATGCCATTTTAATACTCTGTGTGTTACCAGTTAAATTTATAACACCCAAATTATCAGATGTCAATGAATCATATACATTTATATTATCTCCAAAAGCATAAATTGAGTTAGATAATTGGATATAAATAATATCCACAAGATTTGACCCAGATGAATAATTAATAGAGTTATAAATATTTGGATTATATGTAACACTAAATGATGTTAAATCAAATGATGGTTCGTAAAAAGGACCATATGAATATGTCCCCGATTGTGTTGGTCCGCCACAAGCAGTTTGTCCAAATCCTGTTGAAAAAGCAACTGTTATATAAGGAGATATATTACAAAGGGAATTTGTTAATCCCCAAAATGGTCCTTGATAACTTAAATTCATTTCAGTTGGGAATAATCCAGTTATACAATATTCCTGATTATCCAATGGATAATTTGTATTATTCACAGAGAGAGCCATTCCTGTCGCAAATCCATCATTATCAAATGAATCGGTTGAATCATCTGGTAAAATGATAGAATTTGAAGTTATAATCATACCTTGATTACCAGCGATTCTACTAGTAATTGTAAATCCATGCAATCCCGGTAAAGTGCTCTTACCAATTGAGAATTTATAAACTAAAATAGTTGATTGACTAATTACATCAAATTTTAACATATTATTTATGTTGGATACATAAATACCATAGCTTAACAATATTTCAGAATAACTTGAACACCAAGCCTGTAAAGTAAGTGGAATACTAGCAGTTGATCCAGAATAGACAGAGGGAATACTATAATCTCTGTTATTTATAGTTACGCCAAGATAACCACCCATATCATTAAACAAAATTCTAGAATGTTCTATATGATATGCTGCGGTAGTCCCAACTTTAACATTGAAATTCAATGGAACATTTGGATATTGAGTTTTCAAAACAATCGAATTGTTGAAAACGGATGTATAGGATCCTATATATTGAACCGTTATAAATATACCAACAGATGCTAAAGATATGGTATGTAGATTCAACCAATTAGTAAGTGTTCTATCTATAGTTCTCACCATATCAACAACCCCGTTAGTATATACCCACTCAATTTCAATTTGATAAACTTGCTTATTAATTGTTATTATTATACCATATTGATCTAATTGTGTAAATACTATGTTGTAAGAATAATTGGATGATATATTATAGTTCAATTCATTGGTTAATAACTCTTCAACTGCTAGTAATTTTTCATAATTGGAATAAATATTACCAATACTAAAAGTTGGACCAACTTGTCCAGAGTAAAAATTAACATCAGCATATCTAGTTGGATACATCAAGTCCGCTCTCAATATATTGTTATTATATAAATATAAATCTATATTAAATAATTTGAATTGGGATTCATATGTTTGAGCAGCCATTGCCAATGTAACCGCTGAGCTCTGTGTATATGTTTGTTCAAAATAAAGAGTATCACTTGTTAGATATACCTGTGAGCTCAATAATGTTTCATCAACCAATGTCTCAACGACTGGTAAAAATGTGGATTGTGTCCAATATGATCCATTATCAGGTGTTATAGAAGGACCACTTAAATAAGCCGATGCCCCTGATACATAAGATGAGTTCATAGGAATACCACTTGTTCCAAAAATTAGATTATTAACCAAAGCTTCTTGTGTATAAGCCTGTAAGCATTCATAAACTTTATTATTATAAATTACTAAAGATTGTGTAGCATAGTAATAAGTTGTATTATTTCCAGCAAATTGTGAAATTGGTCCAATAGTATAAACACCATTATTACTAATCGACACATTAATGGTAAATGTTATACCGGGTTGTAATGATATGGGAGCTGGATCACTTTCAAATGAAATGGTATTAGAATTACTTATTAGAGTAACTTCACCATTATATACCATCGGTAAGTCTGTATGAGTTTTAACCTCAATTATAAGATTATTAGGTGGAATATTAGATACTTTATATTCATATTTAAGGGTATCTGGAATTGAATCATTTATTATAGTTACAATTTTTTCCCCGTACAAATTTTGAGAATTTTGATTATTGGATGTATTAACTAAACACAATCTTCTACCAATATAGATATTATCATAAAAATTAGGCTCTGACCAATTTGATAAATTATTATGATAAGTTTCATCAATGTATTTATATACACCAATTACATTTATACCGGAAATTGTAACATTATTATATGTAGATGGATTTGGATATATTGTTTGATAGGTTGAATAGAAAGTATAATTATCCATTAAACTTAAAATCAAAATAGCATTCTTTTTTGTAGATACAACCACAAATGATTGGTTGGAGTTAGTAAATTCCATCACAGGTGAATTAAAAACTATATGAGTACCAATTGGGAATAAAGATTCAAAATTAACACCATGTACCCATTTAGAATAATAGTCAGGGTGATTATTAACTGGTTCAATCAATGTGACTTTTTGAGATGCTGTCATCGATCCATACATGTTAATTCCAAATTGATTAAATAATTGAAATTTATCTAAGGTTAATCCATTAGATTGATATTCAAATGTAGGAACATTCTCAAACATATATAAACCATATGTTTTAAATGTATCAGTTGAATTAACATCAAAGATTATATTACCCTCAAATCTATCAGAAATTGAATTATAGTTGAAATTTAGATAATCTCCATTCTCATTATACCATATCAAATTCTTATGATTTGAACTAGTTGTGCTAATTATTTGAGGTAAAGCCATTTATTTTAGAAATCTTTATTCTATATATTAAAAGTATTATTTCTTAATTGAAAAAATTAATATATAAAGCATGGATAAACAAATTAATGCCAAAAAAGTTGAAAAGTGTATTAGAAAGATAATATCATTTTTAAAAAATATAGATGTTAATAATTGGGATGACTTTAATCAAATCAAATCAATTGATAGAGATATTTTAACGGAAATTATAGACAGTGAGGTTGATAACATGGATGAGGTTTCCGAAGTTGTATTCTCAATAAGATTTAAATTATCCAATAAAGAACAATTGAAAGAGTATTTGGATGAACTTGTTAAAAGGGAAGAATATGAAAGATGTTCTATAATATCTAATGAATTAAAAAATTGGATTTAATTTTTATAGTTTTCATTATAAATTTTAATTATATCATTATATTCTGATAAAATTCCAAATTTTAATTTATTATCATAATTTTGATTATTTATATACTCTCTTATATACTCCTCATAATCCAATTGAATAGATATATCAAAACCACCTATATTACTAATTTCTTTATTATCATCCACCACATCACTCGAGATATCATCAACAATATCATTAATATACTCAATAGATGAAAATTTAATTTTCTCAATTATTATTTCCAATTTCCTTCTAATTTTTCTATTTTTTATTAAGCTATTTGAAATGTGTAAATCTATATAGTCTTTTGAATCCTTTAATTCTTTTAAATTTAGAATATCATCTTCTGTTTTAATAAAAATTTTTCCAAAAACTGGAGAATACTTATCAGAATCAAATTTAACAGATCCATCACTCACGTCTAAAATTGTAATACCCTTATCACTTCCCATTTCACTTCTATGCATTTGATATGGAGACCCAATGAATATGAAATTATCAATTATCTGCCTTATGTGAATATGTCCAGAAAATACTTTTTTATAATCTTTGAAAAAAGAAATGTCTATTTTGTCAGGATTTTTATTTGATGATGAATTTGAATGTGTTATACAATCTTTTAAATCCGAATGACAAAATAAATAATCCCCTCTATTTGATTTTAATTCATTTATAATATCCAACCTTTTTTCAATCCAAGGCATTATCACTATCTTCTCCCCAAAAAAATCTATTGTTGTAGTTTTAGTATAAACAGATATGTTATTAACATGATTGAATAGTCTTAAAGAATTTATATCATTAGAACCTTTATTATAAAGATCCCTATTACCAACTATAATATGAACTGGTAAAATTTTAGATAAACTAATAAGAATATTTTCAACAGCACATGAAATAATAATCGGAATTGAAGTTCTATTATCATAGATATCACCACATATAATTAAAATATCACCATTTTCGGAATTTGACTTTATATATGGAATAAAATAATTGTGAAAATAATCTTCCATCATCCCTAACCACTTTTCTAAGTTAGCGGGATAAATACCGAAATGCCAATCAGAAGTTGTGAAAATTTTCATTATAATTTATATGGTTATATATCATTAAGTTTTCTATTATTTATTATTTCAAAATAAATATCAGTTTCTATGATAATATTATTTGATTTTTTTAAATTTTCATCTACCCACAAAGGCGCCAAATTCAAATAATGATTCAATTTTAAAATCTCCCACTCATTAATAGTAAAATCCAATGGTATTATAAATGTTCGGCTCGAGATGAAAAATACTTAAATAAACATCAAGATAAAATTAAGTCAGCAACCTTGTCAAAAACAAAATCTGATAATCATACTTATCACCATGAACCTCTTTAGATCTCTTTATGAATTCATCAGTTGTTATTCTTTTTGCCATTTTTATTCTTATTTTTTAATCTCTGTCTATATTTCTTCTCATTCCTTTTACACTTAATAGAACAGTATTTTTTATCAGTTCTACCAAAATTAAATTCCTTACAACAATTCCTATAAGCACATATCATAGTATTAGAATATTATGAAATTAAATGAAATTCATGATATTCATTGATGTTCCTCACGGAGTCATCTTCTTGTTTCAACGAAAACATACTTTTTAGCATATCGTTACCGATAGGGTCATCCATAGCGGTTTTCTCCACAAGCGTTAATTCGGGTTTACTCAACCCTATTTGTTCATTATATACCCTAACACCCTCATTAACTATATTGATAGATGCGTTTATATCTCTATCATGATTTTCACCACAAATAGGACATACCCATTCTCTATCTTTTAACTTTAAGCTAGTGTTTTTATATCCACATTTATTACATAGTTTTGATGAAGGATACCACCTATCTATCTTAATCACTTCTCTACCATACCAATCAGATTTATATTGTAATATCCTTATAAATTCTCCAATAGATAATTCTTGTATTGATTTAGCTAAATTATGGTTCTTCATCATTCCTTTGATATTTAAACTTTCAATTACTATAATTTGATTTTCATTAAGTAATTCGTTCACAATATCATGTAAATAATTATGTTTAATATTCTTTAATTTTTGATTATATTTAGCTAGTTTAATTCTAGCTTTTTCTCTATTTTTAGATGGTTTCTTAATTTCAATATCCTTATTATATTTTTCACTAAATTTAAATAAACCAGTTGGTATTAATTCTTTTCTACTTAATTGTCTTTGTAATCTAACTAATTTATTCTCATTATCACGATAACTTTTAATATTTTCAAATTTTTTACCATCTGATGTTATAACAAAATCCTTTATTCCTAAATCAATACCAATTATTTTATCACTTTTTGGTAATTCCTTAGGTATGAATTTATCAATTAAAATAGAAACAAAATACTGATTAGATTTATTTTTACTTAACGTAGCTGATTTTATATATTTAACATTTTTGTTTAAATAAATCTCATCTTTATCTGAACATTT
>Ga0214166_1001455_pt1 | contig 10212 bp, 5 predicted proteins | sample TroBogepilimnion_27_FD_153005 | JGI IMG/M metagenome (GOLD analysis project Ga0214166, IMG submission 153005) | Freshwater microbial communities from Trout Bog Lake, WI - Practice 18AUG2009 epilimnion v3 | ecosystem: Environmental > Aquatic > Freshwater > Lake > Epilimnion/Euphotic zone ...
GATATGTCAATAAATTATAATTTGTTATGAATTTTGATTCTCCCTCTTCAGAATTTTGCCCTGACATAGGTTTTAATTTACTAGTATCAACATTAATTGTCTTACCTTTACCTATATCAACGTAAGCAACCTTTGAATTTTCATTTGGTAATTTGGTAATTTTAACTTTTTTAGCAGTACCTTTTGTTGGTCTATATTCAACCACATCACCAACTTTAAACTTTTGTAAATTTCCTTGCCCTTTATTTTTTTCAGTGCTTGTAATGAATTTAAATAAATCTATAAGACTACTATATGTTTCATCAACCTTCGCTTCTGGACCACCCAATTGACCTTTTACTTTAGGTTGTAAATCATTAAAATTTTTCTCTTGTTTTGGTATATAATCAGATAAGCTCTGACCTTTTCCTAATTGTTTTTGTTGACCATTTGGTTCGGAACCTTGTGGTAATTCATTATTTACCACATTACCTAATTGTTTAACATCAGAAGCTTGGTCAATATTTATTGGCTTGGTTTCTGGTTGAATAACTCCAACACCACCACTAACATTTAACATAGATTGATAAAGGTCATTAAGAGTTTTAGCTCTTGATTGTTTTTGCCCCTTCATACGCATTATTTTCACCAAAGCACCTGTTGCTACAGCAGCCACCCCAATAGGTCCTAGAATCGCTCCTAAACCCTTAGCAGCAGCATAACCAGCACCTACTTTAACAGCTGACTTCATTACTATAGTTGGGATTGCTTTTGTTAAAGTACCAGCAATAAGACCTTTTACTTGACCCATATCTCTACAAGTCAACATATCACCTACAGACCTACCAGTGCCAGCCCATTTGCCTTTAAATATTTGTCCAAGAGTATTACCATGTCCATGTGGATTTTGCGCTATATCAGCCAACACAGCCTTAGCTGAAGCTGGGTCAACAAAGATACCACCTTTCGCCGCTAAAGCATTTATCCCAGCATTTATGTCACCACCACCCAATATCTTAACTTGTTCTAAAAATTGTTCAGGTGTTGTGTTAGGTGTAATACCAGCATGATTCATTGCATTCATAAGCTGAGTAAGACCCTGACTTGGTTTTATATTCCCAATAATTTCAGTATTATTTGCAACTGTTGATTTAATCATTTCAGTTGTTGGAGTTTTACTTATTGTTTGAAATAATGTTTTAAACCATTCAGTATTAACTAACCAACTAAATGCTCCTAAACTAGCACCAACACCAACAAGTGTCATAGGTAATTTATTTGATTTTAAAGTGTCCATTCTAGTACTAGCAAAGTCTTTACCACCAGTACCTCTTTTCGCTTGTAATTTAGCTCTAACATCTTTTGCGTTGAGAACATCTTGATAATCTAAATCTTCTATATCAGGACCTTGTTTTGGTGTATTAATACCTTGACCACTAACATTAACCTTAGTTCTAGGCTCAATACCTGTTTCAGGCTTTACTGGCCCAACTTGATTATTTGGAGTTACAGGTTCAACACCTCTTTCAGGGTTTGTAGTTGCAACTTTATTATTGTTTACAGCTAATTGGTTATTTCTAACTGCAAGTTCTCGACTGCTAGTATCGTTTGGATTTAATTCTATTTCAGGTGAAATATCTTCTGGTTCCCCACGTGGTGTATCATTTTGATTAAATGGCAACTCTGGTTGGTTTGGGTTATTTTTTGGATTTCTTTTAGTTTCACCCAATTCCCAAGCTTCATCTAATTCAGCACCTTCTTCTTCAGTTAAATTCAAAGTATTTCCTTCAGCCTCATCAACCACGGAATAAGCGGCAGTTAAATCAACGTCTAAGTATTTTTTAACATAAGCTCTTAAATCGTTAATAACTCCATTAGCAGCATCAGCTGGAATTGAATTTTGTGCAACGCCAGCGATAATTGAATCATAAACGCTGGATATTTCCATTACGGTATTTAAGAAATCATTACCCTTTTCATTATTAGGGAATTTAGGGTTATTTTGCTTGATATTAGCATCTAAATTTTTAATAAGTTCATTACCTTGTTTATCAATAATTGATTGTATTTGAGCCGCAGCTTCTTTATCTATTTTGCCTTTTCCAAAAATCTTACCATTGGCTTTATATCTACCTAATTTAGATAGTCCGTATTTCACTTTTTCCCACACACCTTCATTTATTGTACCATCTTCATTATGAAGATTTACACTTTCAGTAACCATTTCGGATACAATATGATTTAATAATTTCTCATGTTGCTCAGTGGTTAAGATTATTTTATTTGCCATATACTTTTATTATAAATATCGTTTATTTTAGTAAAATTTGTAGCTTGGAAACTTATCCATAACGAATTCTTTTACTTTCTGTTGGTTATACCCTAATAATATACCAATCTCATAGGTTTCTTCTGGGGTATTAATAGGTAAAAATCCATTATTTTTTCTTGCAATATTAAATAATTGCTGTGCTTTATCTTCGCAGCCACTTCTATAAAAAATTATCGCTTTTTTACCACGTGATGGTTGGTCAACCATTATGATTTTTAACCCAGCTTCTGTAGCTTTTTTAATATAATCTTCCAAACTATCATATAGTGTTGCAATAAATCCAACACACCTATTTCCGTTTATTACAGTTTGTAATGATTCTGGATTTCTATATGCATCACTAGGGTCAATGTCTTCAAGTATGTGTTCTTTGATAACCTTTAATTGACTTTCAGTTATAATTAGTCTTTTCATATCAATAAATATTTCATTAAAATAAAAAACCCCTATTTCTAGGGGTTTTTTACTTATTTTTGGTATTTTTTAGATGTTATCGAATGAAGCACCAGTGTTCATGATTACGAACTGAACTTGAATGAATTCTAACGCTCTAGTTGGTTTCAAGAATATCTGACCAGTTAATTGATTTCTATCAATATCTTCTGGGCTATTACTTAGAACTACTCTAAAGTCTGTTAAACCTCTTTCACTTCTAATGTTATCAAGAATTGGATTAACAAGTGATAAGAATTGATTTCTAACGATTGTATCATTTTGTTCAAACAATAATCTGATAGCAACAGCAGAAATAAGTTTTCTTGCTTGTAATAAAAGTCTTCTAACATTTATACGGTTAAGAGCTGTATCATTAACTTGAAGTGTTTTATTACCCCAAATCTTAATACCGTCAGACACGAATGTTGCAATAGGGTTGATTCTATTTTCGTAAAGAGTATCTCTATCTGTTAAGGTTAATTTAACCCTAGCTTTGATACAATCTACATCACCTCTCTGAACACCTGCTACAGCAAACCATGGGAATGCAATATTATCAGTCAACGCTATGTTTCTTACCACATCTCTTGTAGGTGGTACGTAAATGTATACGTTATTTTCAGCATCAAGGATTTGAATCCAAGGCCAGTATGTTGCTGTATAGCTACTATCGAAATATCCATTAAGAGCGTCAGTTACATCACTAGGTAATAATGGTGTTCCTGATGCGTCAGTGTCTGGTGTTGTAACAACATATAATGAATCGGCTCTTTGAGTTTCAATCATTTCAATTGCTGAACTAACTAATTCTGTATTATCAAAGGTATCAATACCTGGAGTTGCAAATACATTGATATTGACAGCTTCTGGATTTCTAAATGAATAAATACCTTCTAAGAATGCATAATAATCTGAGTTTATACCTAAATCACCAGTTGAAAGTGTTCTTGGAGTGAATGTACCAACAGTTGTACCAGCTTTACCTTGTACACCATTCTTTTGGTAACCATCTAAATTACTTCTTCTAGTTCTGTAAATATCCCAGCCATCAAAACCACCGTAAGGAGTAAATGTAAATTTACGTGAGTAAATCTTTTCGTATGGACCACCAACTAATCCAGCATCTGTAGTGAATGTTGCATCACCAGTATCAAATGTAAAGATAGGGTAGTAGTAACCACCGTTACCATTAGGTGTTTTAACATCATCAATAGTTACACCACTTGCATTAATATCCATGTGGAAACCATCAGTTAAACCAGTCCAAGGTGCTTTGGTATTAGTTAACCCCTTGTAATCAAAGAAATCTACATCAATACCTGTTGTATCAGATAAACCTAAGTAAACCTTACGTACATTATCTGTAGGTGAATATGATTGTTTGTATTGAATACTTGGAGCATTTACTGAAGTGTCAGTACCTAAACCGTAATTTCTTACAGGATAACCAACAAAACCAGCTGGGAATGCATCACTAGTATCTGAAGCGTCATCCATTTCAACCAATACGTAAGATGACATTGAAGCATAATTACCATCAGTTGTACCGATTCTTTTAGCAATGTAATTACCAGAAGCTGGGTTCATACTTAATCTGCTATAAGATTCAAGAACTTGTGGAGCAGCATCAGTATCATAGAATGACCTAATATGTAAATCAAATTCTTTAACATCTGGCTTAATATTAACAATTGAGATTTTAAATTGTTGGTTAGCAGCATTACCATCAGAGATAGTGAATAATCTAAACAATCTAAGAACCTTGTTACCTCTTAATTCAGAAACAACGAATGGGGTCACAGCTTGTTGATATTGTTGTAAGTAGTTTGAATAAGTGTTTCTACCGTATTCAACCAAATCAAAATCAATACCTAATATCTTACCTTCCGCATTGTATGTCTCAAACATATTCTCATAGAATTCTTCAAGGAATAAAGCGGTTTTACCATCTTGTGCTCCTCTACCAAGAACTCTAGAAATGAAATTCTTTTGTGTTTTATCAAAAGATACTGAGTAATCAAATAACCCTTGAGTAGTTGAGTTACCAGATAACGAGAAAGCACCTAATGGGTCAATAGTTGCACCAGTTATAGTTGGGTCAAACATAACGTTATTTGAACCACCAGTAACTTGGAATGTATGTAATTGTGTTGAAGCATTTACAGTACCTCTTGAACGTAATAAGGCAACAACCTTATTATCAACATCAGCATAACCTGATGCTGTATAGATTTGTGTGTTACCTGAAGTAGAACCTGTAACAAATACATTAGCTTGAGCGGCAGTATAGTTTGTAGTTACACCTGAAGTAGTACCTGTAAGGTAATTAACACCAGTACCAGAATATTCGGTAGTTACACCTGAAGTAGTACCTGTGATATATTGTTGGTTACCGACAGCTGTTAAGTTTTGAACCCAACCTCTTGTTGTACCAGAATATACACCATTTGTAGCTGTAGTACCAGTCGATACAACCCAATATCCAAAATATGCACCTGCATATTGAGTACCTGTAATAGCAGTATAAGCACTTGGTGAAGTATAATAACCATTATTGTTAGGAGCCATTAATAATTGTGGTTCAATAGAAGTAAAGTTACCTACAGTACCAACACCTCTAGCAGCAATCATAGCTCTAAGAACATCAAATTGTGAACCAACTGAAACTACAGCATATGATAATAATGTACCGCCAGTAGTTGCAGTAAATGATATAAATGGTTCTGGGGCGATAAAGTAATTACCATTCCAAGTACTTGAAGTTATTGTTACTGGAGTATAATCCATACTAGTTACAACATAATTTGATGAAGCACCAGTGTAAACAGTACCTGTATTTGTAAATGTAAGTGGAATTGAACCAGTAGCACCACTTGTTAAGTATGGTAATCCAGCAAGACTGAATTTTCCACCTGTATAAAGAGTGTTTATTAAAGATTCAGTGATTGTTACAGCACTCAAATTATGATTGGTATCAGCAGTAAATGATATAAATGGATTATTAGTTACAGTTCTTGATGTACCAGTAGTAGAAGCACTTAATTGAATTGTAGTACCTGTACCTAATACCTTATATGTTGCTGAAACACCATTATAAGTATTACCATTAGGCATAAACACTGGAGCAATTGAACCAGTAGCACCAATTGATAATGTTGATAAATTCTGTAATGTAAATAAATTAGCAGTATAGAAAGCGTTAAGATTGCTATCAGCAATTGTTGGAGTTACAAATGAAGTTGAACCAGTACTCGCAGTATATGTAATGTAGTTAGCAGAATAAGATACTGTAGATGTTACAGCAGTTGTTGTTGAATCCATAACAACTGGAGTTGTTCCAGCATTTGTTGTAAGGAAATTCCAAGTAATACCGCTAAATACATCATCATTTCTAACTGGAGCTGAACCAAATGAAGTTGAGTTACCAGCAACAGATTGTGTGAAGAATGTATTAGTACTAACAAGTGAACTATTTGCAGCCAAATAAGGGTCATTGATAGTTGCACCAACAAATTGACCACCAGTTGTAGCAGTATATATTACAATTGGATTAATGTTTGTTTTAGTTGTAATAGCTGTAGAAGGGTCAATATTAGCTTCTAAAGTGATTGCCCAAGCCTTACCAGCATCATAACCTGAAAGACCTAATACTCTTGTTACGAATAATTGGTTAGATTGTGAAAGGTAAGATTTAGCGATGTATGGTAATTCATACAATGGTGCTCCATTACCATCTGGTCCATTAACCAAAGTGTTGTTCAAACCACCGAAAAATGATTGGAACTCACCATAATTACTCACGAAGATAGGTTGGAAAGCAGGTCCTTGAGTTGTTTCACCTACTAACCCTAAAGTAGTAACCCCTACTTGACGAGTTACGTAAGTAAGGTCTTTTTCTGAAGTGTAAACACCTGGACTAACGAATACTTGATTTGCCATATTGTCTTTTTTAAAATTGTTTTATTGTTTGTTTATAATAAATATTCAAAAAAAACGGAAAATTAATTTCCCCAGACAAATAATTCAAAATTAGTTGATATTAGCTTGTAGGAGTATCAATAATAGGTGGTACATCCACGATTGGTGGTATGATTACAAATCCCATAGCATTGGCTAATGAAGACATAATAACCATATCATCAGACCCCCAATTATTTAAAATATCTGATGGTACATCATAATTACCATCATATATAGTATCACCATCATCATCTGATAAGTTCCAATATAACCTACAATTTTGACCTGACAAGTCATAATGTATTACATAAGCTGAAAGAGTTGTACCAGAGTTTTGAATAACTTGTACTGGTTGAATATTAACTGTTAATGCCATAATTTTGTTTTTATATAAATATATTGAAAGTTTAAATTAAACTATTCTTATTTGAACAATATTACCATTTCTATAAAGGCCCCATAAAGGTACACCTAATGCAGCGGCAGAAGCGTCATTTGTTGCAGTTACACCAGATAAATTTGACAATACTGTAAACCCATTTATTTGATTTAAATTACCATTCGATACAATTAAAGCATCAGTGTATAAATTTAACTGTGCCGAACCATTAACTAATTTAAAATTATCCCACCAAGCATTACTATTGGTACCATTATAAACATAAGCAAAGTTAGGATAAGAACCACTACTATATGTAAAATCAGTACCACTACCGCTATTTATATACGTTCCAGATGCTGGATTTGTAAAAGCACTTCCATCATTTCTAACATATATCGTCCAAGCACCTGTTGCTACTGTTAAAACAACCTTAATACTATAATATTGAGTCACACCATTACCTGCAACACTAAACGATGCAATTGGTGTAACAGTACCTCTTAATCCATTAGTGAATTTAACCAAACTAAACCCATAGCTGGCACTTTGAACCCCAATAACAGCCCAACCAGTACCACCAGCATATCCACCTGTAGCTAAAGATGTATTATCAGAAAATAATATAGTACCAGATTCTTTTGAACCTGGTCCCCAACCTGAAGGCGTGCTAGTTTCATTATTTCTCATATTGAATGTCCAAGTTAGTGTACTAGTATTTGCAGTTATAATTGGATTAAAGGCAGCTATAGGGTATGCCGCAGTGATAAACAAACTACTACTAGTTGCGGTACTTAACCTACCAGAATTACCTTGACCACCAAATGTTTCTATTCTACAATCAGCACCAGTAGTACCATTCATACCACTATACGTGTATGTAACAGGAGCACCAGCATTAAACACAGCAATACCAGTACCTGTTGGTCTTTCAAAAGTGTCTAATATAGCTATAGAGCCTACCTGACTACCTGATATTGTCCCTTGAACTTTAGTTATACCGCTAACAGTACCACCACTTAATGGTAGATATAGCCCACTTGTTGATGGTAAATTTAGATATGTTGTTGCACTTATTGTCACAGCTGACATAGTTGCAGTTGATAAATCACCAATTATGGTTGTGTTACCATTAAGTCTTGTAGTACCATTAATATCTAATTTATACCCAGCATTTACGGTAGTACCAATAGCAAAGTTGTTATCAAAATTATAAAATGATGCACCTAAAAATTGTGCTGTGTTTCCAGTTATAAATGATATTTGAGAATTACCATTAAAATAACCAAATTTAAAAACATCGAAATTATTAGTCGCACCAAGTTTTAAAAATTGATAACTACCACTACCAGCAGTCGTAATATTCAATGTATTATCAAAATTGTACGCTGTTGCGCTACCAAAATTTGCTGGATAATTATATGGATAAGTTATTTGAGCACCATTATTTGAAAATCCAAAACTAAATAATTGACTATTTGAGTCTAACCCTAAATTTAATATATTAGAAGTTGGAGCAAATGCATTATAATATATAGTTGTTTGACCAGTAACACTACCACCAGTTAAGGGTAAATATTGATTTGTTGAACCTGTATATAAACCAGCTACAGTCACAGTATTACCACTATTATCTTTTAATTGAATAATACCATTTGAATAAGTACCACCAGTTGTGAAAGTATTTGTAAAGGCACTAATATAGTTTGAAGGATTACTTGAATTATAAGGTACATAGCCCAAAGCTGTAGTTATTTGACTATTGGTAAAATTAGTAAATCCAGAAATTTCTACGTTTGTATTATCACTATTATTTAACGTTAATGTTTGACTAACATTATCAAATGTACCACCTGTTATGGTATTTATCACAGCTTCACCTGGTTCAATTATAAATGTTTCATTTATATTATTACTCATATATGTATTTTTTAATTTGTATTTCCTAGTAATTGAAATTGCCCAGATACCAATGTATTTTTAGATACAGTTATAACTACTTCATCAGCAAATTTCAATATTATCGGGTCAATCATTACAGTACCATCAAACACTGTCAAACCATTAATATCAATTTTAATATTGGTTATTCCTTCGATATTAATTAATCTATTAAACGTTAAATCATATTGTGAAATGAATGTAAATGATAACGCTCCTTTTGGTCTAAAAACAAATGTATAATCAATTGTATTCCCTTCAATAACTGGTGGTATAATAGGATTTTCAAATACCTTTATATCATTTAATTCCATTGATAAAAATGACCTATTGGTTGTTGGTACAATTTCAAAATCATCTTCATCTAATAAATACCCCATAAGCCTCATTTCGAATAATTGTATATAAAATCTTCTATTTTCAAAATCCTCAATATTACTTTCATCACTTATATTTTCAAGAACAATTGGCATTGGATGTCCTTTTACATTTATATATGTTTGTCTTGATTGAAATGTTTTATGTACCTTAGCATTTAATTTATTAAGGTCTTTCATTCTTTTGGTAAATATCCTTACTTCATACGTTATATCAACAGAAGTTGGTTGCGGAACCTTATATAAGTCAACACCCTTTCTGACTCCATCCCAAGTTGGAACTTTCATATATGTGTAAGTTCTATTTCCAGGAATATTCCACAATCCAGCTTGATTTAATCCAACTTGAATATCTGGTTTTCTAACTATACTAATAAATGGTAACTGAATATCCTTATATTGGTCAGTAAACTCCCAAGTTTTGGTATATTCCGACCATCTTTGAATTGTTAAAAATATTACTGGTACTTCAACACCATCAAAGTTCATTTTTAGCTTATCTTTTACGAATTCAATAAAGGTTTCATCCATATCTTCCTCATTCACCCCCCTTGGTAAAAATGTTCCCTTATCTTCAATTCCATGAAGAATTTCTTGTCTTTTTTCAGGTCCAATTTTACTTGGATTTATATTTATATTTGTTCTAAAGTTTTTTGGTACTGCCATAATTATTGTTTTTTATATTTCCACTTATATCCACCAGCTGTTTTTCTTCTTCCGTTTAAAACAGAACTTATATGGCTATAAATTTTTTTAACTGATTGATAAATATCGTTAAATTGAATTAAATTCTGATGTTCCAACTGGCG
>Ga0214166_1001456_pt1 | contig 10209 bp, 10 predicted proteins | sample TroBogepilimnion_27_FD_153005 | JGI IMG/M metagenome (GOLD analysis project Ga0214166, IMG submission 153005) | Freshwater microbial communities from Trout Bog Lake, WI - Practice 18AUG2009 epilimnion v3 | ecosystem: Environmental > Aquatic > Freshwater > Lake > Epilimnion/Euphotic zone ...
TATCCCATTTGTCTCGCTCCGTCAACTTGTTAGAATGTATTCTAGACTAGTTATGGGTTAAAGTCAAGCCTTTTAGTTCTTCGACAACTTGAGACACAGAATCATAAATCTTGTATAAGTCATTGTTTGTATTGACTTTTATGAATTCGGGGTTGAAAAACTTTATGATTCCGGGTATTTTATCATGAGTGAAAGTTATTTGTGTATACCCAGTACCGCGGTGATTTGGGTAATTGGCGACAAGTACGTTGGTAAAAAGGCTTTCAAGCTGGTAGACCAAATAGTTGATACTAGTCTGCTTATCCATCAATTAGCACCTCTCAAGTATTTATTAAAGCGAAACATCTTCCATGCCGGCTGTTCTTAAACGAACTACGTGGCCCAACATGAAATTCTTACTTTCTATTCCTTTAAGTACACCTAACCATTTATTTCGCAGTAGTGCTACATCATTGATCACCGTTTCAAAATCGATAACTTCATCTTCACCGTCAACATATTTTTCTGCATCACGGCTAGACAATGCTCGGTTGTATGCTTCTAAGTATTTTTGAAAGTGTTTGCGTCTGATCTTACGCAATTGAATATTGAGATAGTTTAACACAGCCTCAATTTCTTGAAGTTGATTAAATCGAAATTCTGTGATGCCGGGTAAATCGGCAAGGTTTTTTTCAACCTTGCCTTTTATACTTACATCATACTTAGCCTTTAGTAACTCTGCCTCATAGTGTGATATGAAGTCAGGTATTGCTGCTAAATCAACTGTGACCTTTGAATACCAATTCACAATGTGCCTGCTAATTCTCTCATTCGCCTAGTATTAAAAAATGCTCTAGTTTCTACATATGCTGCTGTTTCGGATAATACATATTGCCAACGCCTGAAATCTGTATCATCGTGTTTAAAAAACTTTAATAAATCATCTTCGTCTTTTATCTGAACAAAAGATGACCCGGGATTAGAAGAATCATATACAGAAATTTTATGTCCAAGTTTCAACAACTTTTTCCATATCTCTAACCCAGAGTCGCTCATTGTTTTATCACTTAGTAAGCGTATATTATTGAGTGAGCCAGTGATATTTTTTCGGTCATCTAGTACTTTGTTGTATAAATCTGTGGCATAGGGAGGAACTTTCTTGTGCAACTTGCCAATAGCGTTGACTACAAGTGCTTGTGGTTTTACGCTAAATTCAGCCGCTAGTTGTATTTCTCCCTGTGATTCATACCAGTAATATAGCGTTTGAGATCCTTCTATTTTGTAATATTTGTCACCCAAGTCTATCTTTTCAAGTCCATGCTTAAGAGCATCGTTGATATTATAATATAACATATCAATCATCTCGGTATTGCTGAATCCTTCAGGGGATTCGGCTAACCAAGTTGATTCAAAGTCCTTTCTGCTGTCTAGCATATCACCAATTGTCTTCATCTTCGTCTTCATCTTCGTACTCTTCCTCGTCTTCGTACTCTTCTTCATTATCTTGGTGCAACTCGTTGTAGTCTTTAAGTGCAGCCAAAATTTCAGGATCGCGTCTAAACGCTTCCTTAACTTCAGCAGGACTAAAGTCATGATCAATCAGCAAATTGATAAGATCATCTGCTGATGAGCGACGAGTTCCGTAATCGATATTTTCTTTAAGTAATGCCCATACATCGGCTATGAGTTCAATGCTCATTCTTATACCTCCTCAGAATTTACATTACTTATCTTTTTCTGATTAGAATTCTGGAATTCGGCCATCACAGTATTTAAGCAGCCATCATCGTTACGTTCCCAACCCTTACGAAACTTCTTGATAATAGTGCCATCATCAGCAGTATAAACAAGACTGTTTCCTTCTTTCTTTAATAGTTCATTGTTTTCAAACAAGTCTACAAGACCCGAGTGTGGATTCATACCAGTTTCATATGGAATCTTGATTTGCACAGATTCAAACGGCTTAGCATAGCGAGTTTTCATTACCTTACATGCTGCGCGAATACCTAATACTTCGCTAACTTTATTTCCGTCTTCATCTTCTTTAAGTTTCAGTTTCTTCATTGCAACTACAATGCTTGACGCATAGATAAAGCCTTGACCGCCAGAAATCTTATCGTCTGGGTCAAACATATCTTGTGATGCGTATGTGTGATTAGTGGCAACTAATCCTACGTTCCAACTACCAAACATGTTTACACAGTTACGAACAAGTGAAGTAAGTGCTTTGGGCTTGCGTCCCATATCACCTTTCATTTCACCCGCTTCAAACTGATTAACGTCTGTAGGAGTTAGCAACATACCTAGACTGTCAATAATGAACAAAACTTTGGGCCTTTCTTCGGGCTCAGTCTTCTCATATGTAGACTTGTAATCTTTCATAAAGTCGCTAATAGTTTTAGCAACGTCATCAATCATTGCCATATTCAGTTTTAGCATTTTTTCTTCTGAAGTATCGACGCCTAGTGCTAGCAACCAGTTTTCATCTAGTGCGTTTTCCGAATCAACAAGCACCACAAAGATGCCCTGTTCTTGTGCGTGTCTAATCAAGTTGCCCGAGCAGATATAACTCTTGCCCGCACCTGATTCACCTGCAAATACAGTTACCTTACCAAGTGGTACACCTTTCTTAAAGTCTCCACTGATAAGATAGTTCAATGCGTAATTTCCGGTAGAGATCCAATCTGTTGGATCGTTGAACCCAATACTAAGACCGTCAATAGCCTTAGTAATGTCCTTTCTAAATTTACTTGGATCAAATGGTTTAGTCAAAGCATTCTCCTCTATCTTGCTTTCTTTATTTTAACAGAAAAAGGTTCCCTGTCAAGAAGTTCAGGACAGTTCTCTGCAATCTGTTCAAGTTCATAATCACTAGGGTAATGCCTTAAAGCACCACGGGCACGATCTCTGACCAATGAAGGTACGCGAGGTGTCTTGCCTGGATCACACAGTTCTTCTAGTAACTTTTTGCCTTGTTTAATGGCTCTATATCTTTCATCTGGTAGTGTCATGGTAGGTTCCCTCATTAAAGAAGGGAGAGGTTTTATCCTCTCCCCAAGACCTTAGACTGTTTTCTGTCTAGCACGAATTTGCGCTAGAATGTCTTGAGCCTTATCGCTTGAGGTAGCCTTTGGTGGAACAACTACCGGAGCCACTACTGGGGCAGGGGCTTCTTCTTCGTCATCAGTTACCTGAGCAGCAGGTGTATGATTAGATGCGCTTGAGGGAGCATCTACTCCGAATGGACGATAATATACGCCCCACTTGTCGGGATCATATGGACGACCATCAACACTAGCCTCGAACATTTCCTTAATGATGCGCTGCTCTGCTTCGCTGGGCTTCTTGGGCAAGAAATCCTTAAGATTGAACAAGCCATGCGCTTGAATAGCAGCCTGCTCTGCTTCAGTCAATGGAGACTCTTTGCGTGCCCAACTAGAAGTTGTGTACTCAGAGAATCCACCCTTACCTGGAGTCTTACGAATATTGAAATCAAGCCCATGAACTTCATGAGTTGGAATATTATCAATTTCGGGATCCATTAGAGATGCGCGAATAATAGTCTGAATCTGGGAAGTGATTGCAAAGCGACGAATTGGATTCGCTGGAGTCTTATCGTTACCAAGTGGATTACCGCGAACAAAACCCTGATAGATATAAGTGCGCTTCTTCCAATACTTGTTAGCCATATCCTTGAGTGATTCATCCTTATACCAAGGACGAACTTCTGCAAGAATAGGGCAGTTCTCGCCATACATTTCCATGCACGGAACTTGAACTGTGATCTGCTTTGCTGAAGGATTTCCCTTGACACCATTGAAGGGAAGTTTGATTACTTGACGTTCTACCCAAAAGAAGTCATTAGTTGAATCAGCGTCTGCAAGGAATCGAATAGTTGCTGTAGCACCTTCATCGATATTCCAGTGTGGATAGATTGCATTATCTGATTGTGAGTTAGACCCTCTGTTCTGGGACTTACTATCTTGTGCCGCGATACGGGCGCGTAGTTCTGCTAAATTTGCCATTTGTTTTTCTCCTTAAATGTGTAAATGTTGAGCTTTATACTGTGCTTTATGTTTTGCTGTCGGAGACAACTAACACATCAATGATTATACGCTAATCAATTGATCTGTCAATAGTATTTATCGCCTTTAAGGGAAAACAGATTTTTAATCTTTGTTTTTTTCTAACTTAGCCAATGTATTGGTAAGTGCTTTAATTTGTTCTGCAAGTGATTCGTATACATCATCGTTAGCAGGTCCTATTCCTGGAGGCTTAGCCTTTTTGTCCTTGAAATCGGGTTCATCTAGAGCTTTTATATCTCGCTCTAAATCTCTGTTAATTTGCTTTACTTTTTGATCGGCATCTTGTCCTGATTTTTTCATCATATCAACAACTTCATCCGAACTGATACCGGGACGATATAGCGATTTAGTATCAGGTTCTGGTTCAGGTAGAGAAGTGCGCTCAAGTGTTCCTGCTTTGTCCCAACTTGATCCTTGATAGTAATGCTGACTTTCATCTTTGGGTGCTGCTACTAATGGCGGAGGGAATTTACCCTTGTTGAACAGCGGAATAAAATTCTGTGCGCTACCATGCCAATTAATATTTTGTTCATCGTCTGTATACTTTACTTCTACCCCGTCTAGTGGTATTAGTGTAGAAAGATCAGGTTTTTTAGTTTTGGCGCCGGCCTTAGCTCGGTCAATATTCTTCTGGGGCACCTTAATCCAAATTTGTCCTAAACCACTATCAGCAAAAACAATTATACCATTTTCACCTTCTTTATGCTGATTAATCAAGCCAAATTTAGATCCCCAACCCTGGGTTCCTTTATAAGTATGATCTCTTCCTCGAACAATATTGACTAAATCGGCCAATGTTCCATGCATCGGAGAAACGCTTTCACCTTCTTCAATATGTGATAGCGTTTCAGCAAGTTTTTTTATTTCTTCAGATATAGACATTTTACAATCCCGATAGTTTTTTGATTCTTTGTAACTCTTCTGGAACGACTTCTTTTGGATCGCCGTACTTATCACGAACTGGGCCCTTACCTGCATCTAAACGTGCTTTTTGATCTTCAATTCTTCGTTTGTATTCTTCCATTTTCTTTTCGTCATGAGCTTTCTCTGCTTTAGCATATAATTGAACCAATTGTTGAAGTTGTGGATCGTGCTTGTATGTTGAATTACTAGCAAAGTAGTTTAATAGCCCTGATGCCCCATAAAGTGCTAAAGCAGCACCAAGCCATTTCTTACCTGTACGTGACATTTCTTCTCGTAACAATTCTTCGTCAAATTCTCTACTTTCGTTACCAACTAGTTTGCCGCGCAATTTCTTTTCATTCTTGCCTACTTTGTCAGTTGGACCTAATTGTCCTGCGCGTCTTTGGTTACGGTCTAATCCTTCTTCAAGATCATTGTCATAGTCACGATCATCCATATGCTCAATGTCACCATACTCTGGTGTCATACCTGGATCTTTGTTTGGATCTCTGGCACATCTCTCGCATTGATTTACGCTTCCGTCATATGCAGTACTACCACATGGTCTTGTAACTTCTTTGTAGCCGTATCCTTTAGGAACAAATACTGTTATTTTTTTCCCGCAGCCATAAGTCCATCTACTTTCTTCTATCTGGGTGTCTCGGCCATACTGTTGACTAAGTTCATCTATAAAGTCATCGATGCCCCTGTAATCATGTTCTCTAGCCAGATCATCTAAGGCTTGATAAGACATTTTGTGCTTCTTCATAACTGGCTTTAAACTGTCAGTAGGATCTAAGTCTGGAAATCCTGCTGCTAATGCACTGACAACTTCTTGCCAAATACCTTCTTTACCTTCTGAAATGCCGGGCCTATAAAAAGATAAAGCCTGCTTGTATGCTTGTTCGAACTTTTGTTCATCAAATTTACTATCATCAATATGGACAATTTGATTTCTAACTATATTTTTAACACGTTCTTTGCGGCTTGGCTTCAGGTATTCGTTACTTTTATCAAATAACTCATCAATGATACTCATATACCATTTAACGCTTTCAGGTGAGTAGTCATCTTCATCAAAGAAATCCATATCATCCATGTTATTCATATTATCTGCCTCATTTACTTCGTTTAATTTATTAGGGAATATCCAAGATGTTTCAGCATCATCTTTTGTCATTCCATATGTTTTAAGAAATTCTTTAGGTTTCAAACCAAAGTGCTTTTTGCAAAATTCTCTATGTTCGTCATTATCTAAATCGGCTGGATCAAATTCATCGCCGTACAAATCTGTAAATCTTTCGCTCATTGCACCTTCTGAAATCTCGGTAGTTTCGTGCAATTCGTTGCTATCACTGACACCTAATAACAATTGCGCTTTTTCTACTAAATCCATTAATAATTTTCGTGGCACACCTATCACTTCCAAAGCCGCTAACAATCGTGGATCATCTGTTAGTTTATCTAAAATCATCATAGACTGAGCAACTTTCCCTTCATCTTCCTGACGCATTGGATTAGTTTTAAATTGGTCTAGATAATCTTTTATATCCTGCAATGCATTTTTAGAAAGCATGACGGATCTTAATTCAGGTTCTTCATTCTCATCTTCTGATTCGGTAACTTTACCGTGCAAACGCTTGTTTATCTTAGATAGAACAAAATCAACCATTTTTCTCAATGAATCAACATCTGCATTACTTGATTCGGGAATAGACTTTAAATCAGAGGCTTCGTCAACTAGTGTATTTGCCCATTCTTCTAATTCTTTTACTTCTGTGACTTCTTTGATATTCTTGCTCAACTTTCTAAGAATAGGCATTGCACTTTCAATGCGAGGATCTAGTGTTTCTTTTACAAATAGTTCATTGATGTTAGTCTCGTCGCCCTCTGTTTCCATAAGGGTAGGAGTCCAACTTTCAAAGTAAGTATTGTATCCACGTTGGCCAATCATCTTGCTTAGAGTTTCGCGCAATGATCTATAGTGATTGACACCTTCATTGACTAGTCTTTGTGCAGATTCATTGAATTGTTTACCCTTAGTAGCGCGAACAAATCCAGCCATCTTAGTGTATTCTTCTACTAACGCAGTAATGTGCTTGCCGCGCTCATCGTAAGGTGTGCCACCTTCTGCTACATGTCTGGCATATACTTTAGCAATACCAGGGCGGCGAGTTGGAAGTGCAAATCTTTCACCATTGATGTTTTCAACAAAAATTCTTTCAACGTTATAGTAACGCTTTTCGCCTTCTTGTATTTGACGAGTATGTTGAATGACAATTTTTACTTCAGGAACTGAATCATTGTAACTTGATTTCTTACCCATCGAGTGATATCCTTCACCCAATGCTTCTTTCTTTTTTACTCGTTCACGTTGTGCCATGTCACTTCCTAAGTGGTCTCTGTTTTTTAATTCAAAACCCAATTGTCTTCGCATAGCCCATCTTTTTAAAACTTTTAAGAGGCTGGGCCAACTGTCGCTGAATTGTGTGCCTGAAGTATTCTCAGTACCGCTATCTGCAATATCGTCATCGTAGTAAAGAATTAAGTTAGATGCGTTGTCAATAGTAGCCCAAACAGGACCGTAATCTTTGTCATTACCGTTGTTTGTACCTTTCTTAAAGTCAAACTTAAAAACATCAGCATCTTGCGGTACGGGGATGTTTTGACCTTTTGAGTCGATAGGAGTAGGGTCATAGCCTCTAGTTTTCAAGAGGTCATAAAGTCCAGCGTTGAAGGATTCTTGATTGATTGCCATAGTAATATTTAGTCCAATTTGTTAACCTAGCACGGCAAAGAAGGGCATGGGTGCCACGAACTCGTCGTGGTCTCGCATTTGAGTTTCCAAATCTACGTGATAATCGCCCAACTGCTGTAAAATTCTAACGACTAGGAGTGTAGCCATAATAAGATCGTCTGTGTCGCCTACTTTAGCGGCATAACTGCCACCTGAAGCCACAAAAGTCTTTAATTCAGATATCAGACTGCGACTATAAACTTTTAACTTCTTGCTTTCTAGCAGAGTTTTAAACTTAGCGCATGCGGCTAATTTGTTCTTGTGTGTGGTGTTAAAACCCCTGCGCTTTTTGCCCGGTTCGCTAATGAATATCCCGGGAATATTGGCTTCACCGTACTCGTTCAGAGAAACTATCGCAGCTTCACCTATAGAGTTGTTTTCTAGTGAATAATATAGATTGTTTGGTTCGTTAGTCTTTTCTACAATATATCTGTTTATTTCTGCTAGCAACTTAACTTGACTGGGAATGTTAGTCTTGTTATGCTTCCATTCACCAATTTGCGTCGTAGTGTTTGCTTCAAAAATCTCTATAGCAGCAGGATCTCCACCTGTACCTAAACTTGGGTCTAGCCCTACTACATATAAATTTCCTTTGGTTGGCTCTTTATACCATCTAACTTGACCCATTCTATTAGAAGGTTCTGTTCCCTCTAGCATAATTAGAGTGTTTGGATTGATCAGTGTTTCATCGGCGATGATAAATTCGCATTCCATTTCACGGTTGAAGCGATCTTGTCCCAATTGTGATCTAATTTCTTCAGCCCATTTTTCGTCTCTGCCGGGCTGTTCAGACCAGTGTGAACGGTATGCTTTGAAGCCGTTTACGCCAACTTCTGTTACGTTACCATATTCGTCTTCTGTTTTATTAGCACCCTTCCAAATAAGAGCAAATTGATCTTCATCGCTATTTGGTGTAGAAGTAATGATTGCTTTACCACCAGTTGATAGTGTAGGTGTAATAGAAGTCCAGAATTGTTCAGCAATAGTAGGTCTTACGAATGCGAACTCGTCTAAGTAAAGAAGCGTAATAGACATACCACGACCTGTGTTTTCGGTAGTTGTTGCCGAAACAATACGACTACCGTTTTCAAAGTCTAAACTGCCTTTGTTATAAGTTGTCACCCCTGCTTTAATGTGGTTAGGGCAGTTTTCATAAGCATATCTAATACGCTGCATGATTTCCTGAGCGCCAGTGTACTTGTGCGCTGCTATCAGAATTGTAGAGTCCGGGTTGAACATGGCGTACCACAACAAGTATCCGGCAGCACTTGTAGAATTATGACTTAAAATACCATTTGAATAAAATCTGTGATTTTCATCTCTAATAGTTAAATCGAACATATTTTCAATATTATTTGTTTCTCTAATATGTTTAATTTTTTCTATTCCGTTAACAGTATGAATATGCGAACCAATAGTTAAGTCTTTTGCAAAAACTTGATTCATTGAGCCATCAAACAAAATATGAGTGTCGGCGCATTGCAAAATTAATCCTGTTACAGTTTTAATTTCCCAAACATTGTACGGAATAGTACGATGGAGGTGTGTTATTGGTTTCCATCCTGTGTCAGTGGTTATTTCATAATCGGTTATTTCGTATGACTCTATAAATTTTCTTTCTACTGATTCAGAAAGTTCAGACATTCTTGAAGCACTTGTTGAGGATCTTTCTTGTATCTTTCCTCGGCAACTCTTAGTAACTGGTATCCACTTTGAATAATCTGCTGTTCTCTTTCTAGTTCCCGTTGCGGGTTCGCCATATGTTGCCCATGCCAATAAATCCCGTCGAATTCTATAATTTTTCTCGTTGCTATATTGATGAAATCCGGTAGAACAGTCTTGCCTGAATCCAATAAAAGCCGATATTCCTTGTTTTGGTAGTCTAACATATCCGACCGTTCCAAGGTCGCAAAATATACTTGATCTGACGCATAATGTTCCATTATTAAATGGAATAGTTTTTGTGAGACATTTGAATAGTTTTGTTTTTTGAAATTCTTTGACCACTTTTGCTGCCGTTCTTGCCATCTTAACAACCCATTGGCTTTCCCGTATTTTTCTAAGCATTTCTTCAAAGAAAAAGTAGTTTGCCGATCTGTCAGCATACGAATCGCTTGTTCTTCGTCTTGATTCGTAACTTTCATCCAATATGCAAGAGTAGTAGTATGTGATTGATTTTCTTTTCGGGACTGTTCGGCTTTGATTTGAGTTCGCTCCGATATATCCCCGTGAATAAATTTTGGAGAAAACGGAGAAAGTTTCCCTCCATGTTGGTATGCAGGATTTCCAGAACCCGATACCCTTTTTGATTGTGCTTCCAGTAACTGCTGGCACCGAGTTGGTGCATTCGGATAGACTTCTTTGTATTTGGTCACTGTCATATTGTGTTTTCTGAATAGATGAGAGTGCAATTCCTTCATCTCTGTTGAGCAAATTAGACAAGTT
>Ga0214166_1001463_pt1 | contig 10181 bp, 10 predicted proteins | sample TroBogepilimnion_27_FD_153005 | JGI IMG/M metagenome (GOLD analysis project Ga0214166, IMG submission 153005) | Freshwater microbial communities from Trout Bog Lake, WI - Practice 18AUG2009 epilimnion v3 | ecosystem: Environmental > Aquatic > Freshwater > Lake > Epilimnion/Euphotic zone ...
CGCGTTATTAAAATGTGTTTTTTATTTTAATATATAATAAAAATAATATACATTATGGGAATATCCGACATAACAAGTTTGATTGAAAAATATGGTATAAGTGGTTCTATTTTTGTTTTTGCGTTACTTGCTATAAGCACTATGATTAAAAGCCAATGGTTCTCTACTGTCCTTTCTAAAATATCTGATAAATTTATTGAGAGATTTATGAAAGATAAAACTAAAAATATTGAAACACATGTTAAATCAATAACTGATTCTGATATATCAAATCACGATATATTTAATTACATTGATTTTTGGACATATTCTAAGGTTCCAACATTTAAGTTTTCAACAGATTATAGAACCGCCGTTTTTAGAAAATATTTAACTATTTTCCTAAAAACATATAAAAAGAATATAAGTGAATTTGTTACTAAAAAAGAGTATCAAACAATGGATGATTCTCAGATATGGAAAGCTCTTTTAGAATTGATTAATAAAATTGTTTATGAATATGAGAGAGAGATGGAAGAAATAGGAATCTCTAAAATAGTTATTGAGAAAATGAAAGCAAAGAATAACGATGTTATTGTTTTAGTTATTGACTTAATTGAAGGAATATGTAATTCACAATTTTATTCATCAGAAAAGAATTTATTAAAAGTTTATTCAATATTAAATATAATATTATCGGTGTTGGAAAATACTATATCAAATTCTGAATCTATATGTAATAGTATTAACGGAGCATTGAAAGGTGCATCATTTGAAGGTAAAATAGAACCATAAATTTTAAAATCTAAAACATTAAGTCATATATATCGTCAGTTTCAAATTCTGGATCATTGACTTTCAAATCATAATCATTAAATTCTTTAAAATCGATTTCATCAGCGTCTAATCTACGTTTGATGGAATCGTTTTTATCTTCTCTTTTGAATAATCTATGTTCTCTTACAACTCTATCAATATCCAAATATACCACAAAACATTTTTTCCTTGTTTCTTTATCTATATTGGAAAATTCACCAGGTGTCATTATGAATACTTTTGAAATTTCAAAATCTTCTTTTGTTATCCCATAATGCCAAATTTCTGGATCTTTATTATATGGAGTTACTGTAAAATTTTGTGTTGTTATAAATTTATTCCCATTTAATAAATTTTGGAATTCGCTTTCGGAAATGAAATTATAATTTACTCCTTGAATTTCATTTTTTCGTTGTGGTCTTGTTGTGTATTTGACACATGGTTTTAATCCCTTTTTAATTAACTCTCTCATTAAATGATCCTTACCACTACCTGATTTTCCAATAATTATCATTTTTTCATTTTTAACTGTGCTCATATGATCATTCTATCAATAGATAATAAAAAAGTTTAAAAGTTAAATTTTATGTACGGATAAATTCTAAATTTCGGTAAGCTAAAATAATTAGGTTAAATTATTTAACTAATTTAATTTTATTGGCTTATAATTTGGGATATATCCTTTATAATCTTTAACACCATTTTTAACAGATTCTATTTCAGCATCAGATGCTTTTTTATAATCTGGATCATTCCTTTCTTCCTCTTTGCATTTCATGCAGATAATATCAGTATTGAAAACACTCATTATTGTAGTACCATTTGTATTTTCACCACATCTATCACATGTGGATTTATTCATTTCAAATGATTCAAATTTTAATATCTTATTCATTTTTTAACAGTTGTTATATCATTTTTTAAAAAATCGTTAAAGTTCATAACTTTTGGTTCTTTTTTACTATCTTTTGTATGATCATCTTTTTTACCCATCATATTTTGAATAGTTTTCATATCTAACTTTTTCACTCTAGATTTTTTACCAGTCATTGCTCCATGACCTTTACCCATTGATTTAAACTTTTGTCTCATACCATTTCCGGAACCTGCATTATAAGGTGCAATTATATCATCTTCATCTGTTGTATCGAAACTACCGCTACTAGCTGGTAGTCCAGCTGGTTGCATTCCGATAACACCACCCATATTTCCCGAGTTCCAATTGGTTCCAATTGATCCACCACCTAAACCAGGTGAGCTTGATGGCATACCATACACACCATTTCCGCTGCCAGTCATTGGTCCTCCAGTGGCAGAGCATCCTCCCCCAGATCCATGTTCTAGTATAGAATCTTCAATTTGTTTAATGGATTCTAATACAGAATCCATCATAGGATCGTTTTCCAATCCTTCATTTATTAATCGTTTTTTAATTAGATATAAATCTAATAGTGGAATTTTTTTCATATATTATATATTAAATATTTTTATTCATAAAACTTTCTTTTATCTAATTCTATTTTATATCCATTTTCTTCTACCCATTCTCTGAATTTGGCAATGTGATCACCTATTTTAAATGGAAGAGATTCTTTATCTAAACCATTTGATTCAACTGATAATATTATCTTTTTAAAGGGGGTATAATAAATTTTGACATAGAAATCTTTTTGTTTGGACCAGAACCATTTTTTAAATTTCCCACTGGCTATAACAAGATTTAAAACATTTTTAAATCCTTGAGTGATTCTTCCCATTTTATACCATTTTTTTTATCTGAATATGTCAAACATGTATCATCATATACTATATATAAATATAATAATATAGAATTTTCAAAAATGAATAAATTAAAGCAATTAGAGGCTAAAAAACTATTAAAAGAATTAGAGTTCATTGAATCAGATTATGATTATAAAAATGAATTAATAAGTGAAGCTGATAATGAATTTTTAAATAATGTTAATAGATTTTTGGATTCCCAACCAAAGCTAAAAGAGATTTTTGATAAAAGTATCAATAATAAGATTGATGAAATGATTAAGCAAAAAGAAAATGAGATAAATGAGATCAAAGAAGTCGAGAATAAGCAAGATGAATCGGACGATGAGGACAAAGAGAAATTTGAAAATATTGATTCGATCAAAGATTCGGAAGTTGAAAATTCAGAAGATATTAAATCTCCAAAATTAAAAAAGTTATATAGAGAGATTGCTAAAGTAACACATCCTGATAAAGTTAAAGATAAAAAGTTAAATGAGTATTATTTAAAAGCTACATCAATGTATGATAAATCTGATCTAGCTGGGATATATTCTATATGTGATGAATTGAGAATTGATTATGATATAGAAGAAGATGATTATGGTTTGATTTTCTCAAAAATTAAACAACTAAAGGATAGAATCGGTTTTATAGAATCTACTTTTGCGTGGAAATGGTTTTATGCAGATGAGAGAGAAAAAGAGTTAATTGTTGTCACTTATATAAAAATGAGATTAATGAATTAAATAATAGTGACTTTAACTTTTCTATCGTTTAATAATTTATCAAATTCGCCTTTTCTAAAAGTTTTTTGGTAAATATCATTTTCTTTATCGGAATTTTGTAAAATCCATTCGCTACCATTGTTAGAATTATAAATATAATTTTGATCACCATCTATAATTTCAATAGTCTTACTAGAAAGCTTATCATAAAATTTCTTAACATCATCTCCAACTTTATAAAATTTAACTTCCTCCCACTTTTTTAAAATATCATTCCATGTTTGAAATAAAATATAAATAGGATTTTCCAATTCATTACTATCAACACCATATATAAACATAAATTTACAAGGTTTTAATATAAATGTGTTATAGTCATCTGTGTTATTAACCTCTGACTTTTTAAGAGCTACTGAAGATAGTGAATTTATAAACTCAACATTGTCTTTGAGAAAATCTAGATCTAATCTATCTTTATAAAAGTCTTTAGGTAATTTTAATGTATCATAAATATCCAATTCCTCAGCATTAATTGATTTTAATAAAGCATCATTCCATATACTTAAAGATTCCATTAAATCTATAGCATCAAATTGTAGATCAATAACTATTGATTCTTTAAATTGTTGATATGATTTTAAATATTTCATTAAAGTAGATTTAGAATTTAATATATATATTAAAATATTTTATCCAAATAATATGAAGTGGTTAAAAAAATACGAATTATTCAAAGAATCTAAAAATGAAAAGGTCATATCTGCTAAAAATGTTGTAAGAGATATTTGTGTTAGTATGTTATTACTTAATAATGGATTTTTAGATGCATTACTTGATAAAGGTTTAAGAGGTCGTTATCAAGAAAACTCAAATGTTTTTATAACAGATTTAAAAAATTTATTATTAGCTAAAAATAGATTAAAATTGGGTAAATTTGATGGTGATAAATGTGTTGAAGATGATGACTATTCTAAAATAAATTCAATATTTAATTCATTAAAATTTGATATTGAAAGTGATTGGAATTTATTAGTAAATTCAAGAATAACCGCTAGGTCTATAATTGACAAAGTTTTACCAGATGAAAAATTGGATTCTGATAAAATAAAATCTATTTACTGGATACTAGATAAAGTTGATGGTCATAAAGAAGATATTGTTATTGAAACATTAAATGATGATCAATATTCATTTTATTTGAATAAAAATTTAGCAACTCAAAAAACATCATCATTTAGTTTATTTGCTGATGATCTGATTGGAAATGATATTGATAATTTATTTAAAGGTGAATATTTATCTAAATGGAATAAATTAACTCAAGAATGGATTAAAGTTATTTATGAAAATTCTAATAAAAATATCCAACAACATATAGAAAGTTTTATAGATCCTAAAAGAATTGATACTATTGAATATTTTGAATATTTTGATATAAAACATAAAGACCCAATGTATAAATATCTTGGTGAATTTATTAAAGAATTTGATAAAAATATATTAAAATTTTCTGAATTAATGGACGAGATTTGGAAAAATAAAGATGAATGCTTTATAGATGTTGAAAGAGTAACTAAAGAATGGGAAGAAATAAAAGTGGTTATTTTAAACTCTAGAATTATAGAACACCTTTTAACAACATCTCTTAAAGCCAATCATGTAGAAGATATTAAGAAAACTGAAGATGGATTTAAAATTGCAACAGGGGCTGTTAAAATGAAGCTATTTAAAACATTGGTTGAAAAAATGGGATGTTTAGAAACTCCAGTTTATTTTGTTAATAAGAATGATACATTTAATATGGTACCTAGTCGTGAATTTTTCAGAAATCATTATGATGATATTGAAATTAAATTTGATTACCATGTTAATTTTCAAGTTAATGAAGATGAAGAAGATAACGATTTTAAAATAAAAATAAATTTAGAATTGGATAGTCAAAAATTAATTGATATGTTTATTATAATCAAATTCACATCCGAAATGTCTGGTAAATTAACAGCTAAATATAAATTTGATATATCTCCAAATTTTAATTATATTATATCTAAAAAGGAAACTGAAAACAAAGATTAATCAATAGAATATATATCTAAAATATATTTTATAAGATGCCATTACCAATTTATGGTCCAGATCCTAACCTACATGTTTCATTATCAATTCCAGGGAAACCAAGTGAAATATGCAAAAGTGTCGGATTAACAGCAAATTCTAATTTCCTAATACCAACAATACCATATATAATGCAATGTGCGGTTCAAGGTGATCTTGGAATAGCAAATCACTTACTAATAAGTTCTGCTACAACTAACTTAAATAAATCTAGCAACTCTAAAACATTATCCAAACTTGCTAATTCTTTAGGTGTTACTATAAATGGTGACCCAGAAAAATATAAAAGAACAAATGGTAAAGGATATAATTTACCAGAATCAGCAATATCAATAAATGCTAATAATCCAAAGTCAAATGGTGGATTACATATGATTGAAAAGGTTGCGGTTAAATCAATGTTTGAAACACACAAACCTTGGATTGAAGTAGCTAAGATATTAATTCAAAGTTTGGTGAGTGTTGAAGATGTGATTGCGAGAGCCGTAGCTGTCGGGATTCCATCAGAAAAACCAATTACAAATGGTGGTAATTCATCTAGACCACCAGCCCTTGGGTATAAGGGTGGTGGTGATATAGCAGTTGCTATTGGTTCATTATCTGATATTGTTAATCAAACTCAAAAACAAATGAATGATTTATTGGGGAAAATTGGACCATCCGCAAGTTTCAATCCATCAAAGTCATCTCAAAATTCAAATCCAAATGTTAATGGATCTAATCAGAAATGGGAAATATTATCAACCGAATATTCGACAGGAACTTATCAACCAAATGTTTCATATCAATATTCATATATTGATTTAACTGACTATGATACTATTAAATTAGGTAATCCTACTTTTAGTTTTAATATAAATAATGACCCATATGCTGGGTTAAGACCTAAGACTATGATATTTGGAATATATGATAGCAATGGTAATCCAATATCACCAACAGATGATATAAAGTCATATACAATTGATTCTAAAGGGAATATAACGTATGGGTCGGATGTTTATTTCCAACCATCTTTAAATTCACCAAATCAAGGAATACAGAAAGCGGATTGGTTATTGAGAACTGGTAGATGGTATAATGATTTTTCAATGTTAAATATTGTTTACCAATGGGAGAAAAATGGAGTAATTAAATATAGTTCTACAAATCCAAGCACTTTTTTAGATAAAAATTGGAAACAATTATTCATTGATAGTAAAACTGGCAATATAACAACAGAAACTACATATAAATTCACCGACAATAATGGAAATACTCAAATAATTCCAAATCAACCAGCACTTGGTCCAAGTGATACAAATGATTATACAAATATGTTTAATGATATTATTACTAAAAAATATCAGGCTGCTTCAGCATCAAAATGGTTTAATGGTGAAAGTGTTGAAATTGGAATGACACTTGATGAAGTTAAAAGTCAGGTGTTGCCAAAAATTAATGTTAGTCAATATGTTGATAATTTAATAGGTAATGGATTCTTCGCTGATATTAGATCTAATGGAATTTTATCAGATAATGGATCACCGACTTCACTCCCAAAGAATTTTATTAATTCAATTTCCCCACAAAAATTAAAAATAAATGGAAATGATGTTTGGGTGGATGCTGAATCTGATTATGATTTAAAAATAATTCAAGTTGATCCAATATCAAAAATACAATATAAAGATACATCGGTTAAAGGATCACCAATTGTCACATCCGAAATAGTTAGATTTGTTAAAAATACAATTAATCTAAAATTATCTAATGGAGGTAGCTTTAATGTTGATATCATTGAAAAGTCATCTTTAACATCCAATTGGAACAATACCTTATCTAATAAAAATATTAACGAATTATCATATGATAATTGGAATTATATCTCCTCAAATTTAAAAGACACACTCGTCAATAATATGAGAATGAAAATAAGAATAACAAGTGATAATGCTCCATTCACCGATTCTTCAGTAAAATGGGTTAAAAATAATACACACTATCAACTATCTAAATCCGGCAATGATTGGGTGGTTACATCAAGTAGTGTTATTATTTTTGATGAGGATGTTGATTTTATCAAGTCTGGATTGGATATTGGTGGTAGATTGCAAATCAACCATAATTTAGCAGCATATTTTGATAGAAAAAGTAATCATTTAATAAAATGGGAATATTTACTATTTGATAGTAATGTTGTTTCAAATAAATCATTTTTACCAAAAAATGTTGGAGATTTAAAATCATGGACATTAGATACTAGTCAATTATTAAGTGGTGGTAATCCATTGTCAAGTATAAATGGGATAGCTCCAATTAATCAAGTCAGAGTGAAAGTAAATGGTAATTCTAATATACTGGTGGATCCTTCTAAAATAACCAATTCTCAATTGGTGGAAGATAATCCATTAGGTGATAGATATGCGAGTGGAATCGGTAAAGAATTTTATGGACATAGTTCAAGTGGTAATCCACAACAAATAAAGAGAGTATTTAGATATATGAAATCCGAATATGATACAGAAACTTACTTTTTAATTGAAGGAATTCTACCAACATATAATGATGAAATTCAAGATGGTGTTAATAATTCAAATAACAAAGGTAATAGTGTTGGATCAAATGGATCGGGTAGTAGTAGATATTATAAAATGCCAGCATTTTTAGGAGTAATGAAAGATTTCACATCATTATTAACAGATATATTTACACAACTTATACCATCAATTAATAAATTGATATCATTGATAAATAATCCATCCAACTTCATAGTTGATATAATCAGAGAAAAACTAGCAGAGTCTTCAATTATATTTTCAAATCAATTTGTAAATGATTTAAAAACATTAGATTCTTTTAAATCTATCAATGATAAAAGAAATTTTACCAAATCTTCATCTCTTAAAGATTATGTTTATGTTGATCCAAAAAATGGTTCATATAAAATATTATTTGATGGGCAAGCCATAAAAAAATTATCATTATTTGGATTAAATATAGCATTTGGTATAAAAGTTTCCAAAGCTATACCAACTTTAATATTCTCATCATCTATGGGACCTGCCACTAGTAATAGTCTTCAAAATATTTTAAATGGAACTGCATTTACAAATAATCAAAATTTATTAAATACGATTGGTAATAAAAATACCAATTCTTCTACAACTACAAAATCAACCGGTGTTAATCCAAATCCGCCAATTGATTCAACTTTAAATGGTGAGTCTGTTACAATAGTTTATTCAACTGGTGTATATGATCCAAATGTTAAATATCAATATATCTATGTTACTGAATATGTATCAAATTTAATATCACAAGGTGATATATTATCATCAACAAATGATTCAGATTCAATGATTAAAGCATTAAATTTATATGAGCAAGCATTACAACAAGATCCAAACAATCAAGCTATTAAAAATAGAATATCAAATTTGATGAAAAAGATACCAGATTTAACCCAACCAATAATGGAACTGTTATTATCGTTGGTCACTGCTCCATTGACATTGATATTGGAAGTTATTCAATACATTCTTAATTTTTTTAAAGGGTTATCTAATCCATTTACATTGGCTAGTGATATTGCTAAATTTTTATCATTTACTTGGATAGCTGGTGCCCCAGATGCGATATTTAGTGTTCCAAATTTATTAATGGCATTTGGAATTGAGAAGTTTCCAATTCCTGGATCAACCAATCCAAATTGGGATGATTCTTTTAAGAAATTCGCTTCATTGAAAGCTGGGATTATGCCAGATGGAAGATCAACAATTAACTATACTGATATTATAAGTATGGCATTTGAACCATTTATGAAAACTCCTACAAATACAAAGGGTACAACTTTACCATGTGGGTGTTCTGATATGACACAAACTCAAATTTCAACATGGTTTAAAAAAAATAAACATATATCATATGATAAGTTCAATTTGTCTGATGGACTGCCTCCGATAATTGAAATGGAGGGTCAATTTATATGTTTTGTATGTGCTGTTGTAAATGCAATAATAGATTTATTTTGGAGCATATTGGGGTTGGAAGTTATAATCCCTGCAAGGGAAGTTCATTTAAACTTATGTAATCAATTTAATAGTTTATATAATATGAGTGCTCAAAATATAGCCAATTTACTTCAAGGAAAATTTGCAGATCCAAATTCTGGGACAACTGCTAGTAATTCTTTATTTGGTGATGGTACTAATGGGAATAGTCAGTTTCTATATGAAATTAAAACAAGTGATGGCAGAGATATAACATCTTTAAATGCTGAGGAATTGCAACAATGGGTTAAAGATAATCAAAACATACAATTTAATTTTGAATTTTAAACAATTATGTCAATTTTGATATAATTAAAAAATATAAAATATTATGGGAAATACTAAACACAGAAAAAACCACAAACAAAAGCTTAAGGCTCGTCAGGAAAGAATTAAAAATGAAAAAAATAGGGCGAATAAGTTACAAAGAGAATTTATAATGGATTTAATTAAAAAGGAACAAGAAAGAGGGGCGTACAATAATGTTCAACCTTTAAATATTGATCCGCTTCAAGCTAATCCAAACATTGAAGGACCTTCTATTTAAGATAGCGAGAGTGTTGTATCAGAATTGAATGAGGTTTTTATCCTATCGGATAATACTCTTCCAATTTTATCAATTAGATACTTTCTAGCGAGTTCAGTTTTATGGCAATTTGGATCTTCCATTTTACATTTAGTAAAATACCAGTTTGCTAATAAAATTGAATCTATATCTTTTTTGGTCATCAGTAAGAAACTTTTTATTAAT
>Ga0214166_1001470_pt1 | contig 10154 bp, 14 predicted proteins | sample TroBogepilimnion_27_FD_153005 | JGI IMG/M metagenome (GOLD analysis project Ga0214166, IMG submission 153005) | Freshwater microbial communities from Trout Bog Lake, WI - Practice 18AUG2009 epilimnion v3 | ecosystem: Environmental > Aquatic > Freshwater > Lake > Epilimnion/Euphotic zone ...
AGACCTGGCCAATGGTGCACAACTATCCGATGCCAATAATAATATAATGACCGCTAACCAAATATCAGCCTTCATTTCTACGTTACCATAAAGAGAATAAAATGCCATTAGTATTTGACGGAACAGCAGGAACAATTGTAGGAGTATCCTCAGGAGGACTACCTGCCAATACTATTACGTCTACACAGATTGCTGCCAATACAGTAACATCTTCTCAATTGGCCACAGGTTCGGTGGAAGGTTATATACAAAACACCAGTTCATCATTTGGTTTTAGAAACATATTACATAATGGTGCAATGCAAATTGACCAACATAATGCTGGCGCAAACACATCCGCAACATATGGTTCAGTAAGCAATTATGGATTAGATAGATGGCAAGTTAATAATTATAGTGGAACAACATCAAATTCAATTTATTTCCAACAAGTTGCTGATGCTCCTCCAGGATTTTATCAATCCCTAAAAGTGCAATGTACTAATGGTGTTGCAACTTCTTCAAACTCAACAGGAAGAAGAAATATTTCACAATATGTTGAAGGTCTTAATATACAACATTTAAATTGGGGCACTTCAAATGCAAAACCGGTTACTTTATCTTTTTGGGTAAAATCAAGTTTAACAGGAACTTTTGCTATAAGTTTAGAAGAAGTTAATACAACTGCTGCGTCTTATGTGACCACATACAATATAACCCAAGCAAATACTTGGCAATATTTTGTATTCAATATTCCTGGTCCAACAATATCAACATGGTCAACAAATTCTTCCGGTTCTTTAGCTGTTTGGTTCGATATAGGTCAAGGTTCTTCTATTTCTGCAAGTTCTTCAACACAATTAAATTCTTGGCAAGCTGCGGATTATCGTGGTTATATTAATGCAGTACATATTGGAGACACTTCAGGCGCAACATTTCAAGTCACAGGTGTACAATTAGAACTTGGTAATCAAGCAACACCATATGAACACAGGCCTTATGGTGTTGAGTTAGCAATATGTCAAAGATATTTTTGGAATTTTAATAGTGCAACACAGGGTGGTTCATATATGAAGTTTGGTATGGGAACAAATATAAACACCACTCTTTGTAGAGCTAATTTTGTATTGCCTGTGCAAATGAGAGCAGTTCCAAATATAACATATTCAGGCGCAAGCACATTTGCTGTTAGTTGTGCCGCTGGTGATATTGCCGTATCGTCAATAAGTTTAAATCCTAATATTGGTACTAACTTAATATGCGGAGATTTTACAGTTGGCTCTGCTTCTTTGGTTTCTGGAGGCTCAGGTTGTGTTGAAGCAAATGGAACAACAGGTGCTTATATTTTAGTTAGTGCGGAGTTATAATGTATCAAACGACAATCGACCCAGTTAAAAATACTGTATATCAAAATATGGTTCTAAGAACCACCGACAACACATGGATAATATTAAATCCACTTAATAAAGAAGCGGTAAAATTTGGTTATTGGTTAAAAGCAGGTAATTTACCTACTCCTGCAGCTAATACTACATTAGATATGGGTTGGGTTGCAAATACTATTACACTTTTAACCACAAATACTCCAGTTCCCTTGTAACTAAATAGTTGGTAAGAGTATTTTTATGAGGAAAACATGGCAGCTGGATACCAGAACCTATACATCGACCAAGGAAGTTCATATTCAATCACAATCACATTAGATGATGTGTTTGGAGACATCTACGACCTAACAGGTTATACAGCCGAAAGTCAAATACGCAGGTCATATTATTCGGCCAACACATCGGCACAGTTCGCTGTCACATTAAATTCAGGTACAGGTGCACTAACCTTGTCCCTAGATTCTGCCAATTCTTCCACACTAATTTACAATCAATATGTTTACGATACCATTTTGATTGATTCGTCCAATAATGCGACCAGAATCTTAGAAGGTATTGTATATGTTTCACCATCCGTTTCGAGGTAAACTATGGGACAAGTAATTGGTACCGTAAATGTTCAGGTAGGTCCAGGTGCACAGCCTAGAGTTTCTGCAATTAACTATGGTCGTAACACATTGGCATCCGCATCAGACTTAAACCTGACTGGTGTTCAGAATGATGACGTTATTGTATATCAATCTTCCACAAAAAGTTTCGTTGTTGCTCCGGTAGGTTCAATTCTGACCTTCGTAGACGGAGGCACATACTAAGTGGCTGCCAATACAATCATTCAGATACTCCGTTCGTATTTTAATACGACTCCTCCGACACTTGGTGACGGTGAGATGGCGTATTCGTTTGTTTCCAATACACATTACATTGGAGATACAAATGGCGGAACACACAGAATCGGTGGAGAATATTACACTCAGAAAATTGAGGCGGCCACACGTAATCTGACAGCAAATACCCTTGTTTTGAGAGATGCGAATTCTTCTATTAATGTTGTTGTTGAATTTGTTGATGGTGGTGCATTTTAATAAATAAAAAATAATAATAAAAAGGTTAAAGAATGGCTAATACCAGTATTCTAATTAAAAGATCCAGTACCACAGGCACACCATCATCGTTAAAATCAGGTGAACTTGGTTACTCATACTCATCTAACACCCTGTTCTTTGGTACGGTTGGCGGTAATGGTGTGGTTAACGTTGGTGGTCAATACTATACTGCAACTCTGGATGCGGCCACTCAATCTAACACAGCATCTACTTTGGTCAGACGAGATCCAAACGGTGCCTTCTTTGGTAGATTATACGGTGATGCAAATACAGCCGATGTAATTACAAACCCACAGAATTTTGGTATCCAAGGTGGTGATATGTATGCCGCCAATGTTATCTTTAACGGTTCTGCCGGCGTCGTTTTAAATGCTTCTCTGAATACTGTTCCTGGTCTAGTTGCTGGTTATTATGGTGGTGTTACACAAGGTAACTCAATACTACCAACAATTCAAGTGGCTGCCAATGGTCGTATTATGGGTATCGCCAATACGATTGTGTCGACCAGTTTCAACATTGGTGACGGTACAACTACTAACACAATTTTCTCTGGTGCAACACTAGAACACATTGGTATTAAAGGTATTACAACAGCTGTTACAGGTAACACAGTAACATTTGGTACCGATACAACAGTCGTTCGTTCTAATACATCAACAGTTGGTACACAGACTATCGGTACTAACTTGCAAATTGCTGGTAACTTGATTGTTCAAGGTACTCAGTTCGTTATTGATACAACAACAATTCAAACTCAAGGTTCATTGATTGAGTTGGCAGCCAATAATACAACAGGTGACGTTGTTGATATCGGTTTCTATGGACAATATAACAACGGTACTGGTAACGTCATTACTGGTTTGGTCCGTGATGCAGGTAACAAGGGTTACTATCTATTCAATAACTTAAACTATACTGGTAACATTACTGGTAACGTTATTGCAAACAACTATTTCACGGCAGCCAATACATCTACATTGTATGCCAACTTGATTGCACCACAGGCCAATGCATCTTCTGCAAATATTACAACTGCACAGATTGGTACACTAACATTAACTAATCCGTTAGCAGTTACTTCTGGTGGTACAGGCCAAGGTTCATTTACAACAGGTTCAATCATTGTTGGTTCAGGTACAGGCGCACTAAGTACATTAGCAAACTCAACATTTGCAAATACTGGTACATACGGACTAAATTCTACATTGATTGGTCTACAAGTTGATGCATACGGTAGAACAATATCAGCTGCATATGCACCTATCAACGGTCTAACAGTAACTCAAGGCGGTACTGGTGTCAATACATTTGCATCAGGTCAGATGTTAATTGGTGCTGGTGCAAACCCAGTCGGTTCATTGGCCAACGTTGCACTCGCAAACACAGGTACATATGGTCTGAACAGTACATTGATTGGATTTACTGCTGATGCATGGGGTAGAGCAACAAGTGTTACATACGCACCAATTTCTGGTCTAACAGTACCACAAGGCGGTACAGGTCTAAACTCTGCAACAGTAAATGGTATCACATATGGTAACGGCACAGCCGCACTAGGTGTTACAGCAGCTGCAGGTTCTGCCGACCAAACATGGTCTAACCAGATTATGACAGTAACAAACGGTGGTGTTCCAGTATGGACAACAACTATGGACGGCGGACAGTTTTAATAATCTTTTGAATTTATAATAGGAGTTTGAGATGGATAATAAGTATAATGAAGTATATCTAGAAACAATGACAGCAACTTTAACAGAGTTGTTGTTAAGAAGTGTTACATTACAGACCAATGCACGTATGACAGACATAGCCATTGGTCAGTTAAATGAAAGAGTTTTGGAACTCGAAGAGCAAGAAAGAGAAATAGAAGATTTAAAGAAAGAAATTGCTCTTTTGAATATTGTTAAAAAAGAATATGAAGGTGCCAAACAAAGTATTGACCATGTTGATACATTTAGAAGTCAATTAGCATCAGCTAGACAAGAAAAAGAAGATGTGGTGAGAAACTATGAATCACAAATTGCCAAACTGAATGAACAAATTGCTTATTTACAATTAAGTCCTGCTAAACGCAAGAAACTTGATGAGTTGAATAATCCAACAAATACTGGCATAACAGAAGCAATAGAAGACGGCGGAGAATTCTAACGTAAATGGCAGCAATATCGAATACAACAATCCAGCTTAAAAAGTCTGGTACGCCAGGTAATATACCGGCTACCCTGAATCCAGGGGAGACGGCAATTAACTATGCCGACGGCAAACTGTATTATCTAAATGGTGTTGGTGGTATATCATACATCACCAACCAACAAACATTCTCAACAATCAACGTTAACTCTACGCTGATTCTTGCAGGTTCACCAACCGACATTCTAAGTATTACAGGTTCAAATGGCGTAACAATTACTGCCAATACCACTACTAAGACAATAAATATTGATAGTAGTGTGGACTTGACACAAGCTAATAATGCCTTAACTTTGGCACAACAAGCATACAACCAAGCCAATTCTGCTATATCTCAAGCACTAGCTTTCTCAATAGCATTAGGATAAGACATGGCGACAATAACAAATAGAACCGACTTTACAACATACTGCCTAAGAAGATTAGGTTTTCCTGTCATTGACATTAACGTTGATGATGACCAGGTACAAGACCGTATTGATGATGCATTACAATACTGGCAAGACTATCACTTTGATGGCCTACAGAAAGTGTATTGGGTGCACACAGTTACTCAAAATGATATCAATAACAAATATTTGGATTGTACAACAGCAACCGATTCAGGCAATAATTCTATAGAAATTGCTGGTATTTCTCGTATCTTTCCAATTACCGACTCTCAGGCCAACGTTAATATGTTTGACCTTAGATACCAATTAAGACTGAATGAGTTGTATGACTTTACTTCAGCATCCTATATCAACTACACATTAACTCAACAACATCTTCGTTCATTAGAGTTGCAGTTTACTGGTGAAGTTCCTATTAGATTCCAAAGACATATGCAAAGACTGTATATAGATTGGGCTTGGGGTATGGAAGAAGCACCAGTAGGTCAAGTTGTGGTATCTGAATGTTATGCGGTAATTAATCCGGACACATATGGTTTGGTATGGAATGACCGTTGGTTAAAAGAATATGCAACAGCACTTATCAAAAGAAGTTGGGGTAACAACTTAGCTAAGTTTGCTGGTCTACAATTGCCAGGTGGTGTAACTTTAGATGGTGTAAGACTACAAAAAGAAGCCAACGAAGAAATTGAAAAGTTGGAAAAAGAAATGTCCACCGAATATTTTGCACCATTAGAATGGTTTATGAACTAAGATGGCAACTAATCACTATTTTAATAACTATAACTCATTACCTGAACAAAGACTCATTGAAAACTTAATCGTTGAGTCCATTAAGGTGATGGGATTCGATACGTATTATCTACCAAATGATAATGATGCGGCTCGAGATTTGTTATATGGTGAAGATCCAGTTCGTAAATTTAGAGATGCATTTCCTATTGAGATGTACCTACAAAACTCAACAGAATATGGTGGTGAAAAAGAATTCTTCTCTAAGTTTGGACTAGAGATTAAAAACTCCGTATCAGTAGTTCTTTCTAAAAGGTCTTTCTCTCAAAGAGTACCACAAAATTCATTCCAAAGACCTCGTGAAGGTGATTTGGTTTATATTCCGTTTCTAAATGGTACTGGTGAATTGTATGAGATTAAGTTTGTTAACCAGACCAAAGACTTTTTTATGTTAGGTAGAAAGTTTCCATACTTCTATGAACTAGAAATGGAGAAATTTAAATACTCACAAGAGATACTCAATACAGGTGTGGCCGATGTAGATGCAATCGTAGCACAATCTGGTTATACTATTGATTTAAACATCAACCATGTAACAGGTAGTGGTTACTTTGACATACAGGAAATTGTGTACCAATCACCAGATAATACATTTGCAAATGCTACAGTAGAAGGCATTGTACAAGGGTTTATACCAACATCAAATACATTGACCGTATCTAATATTGCTGGAGAATTCTCTGATAATATGTTAGTCATTGGCCAAACAAGCAATGCTCAGTATTCATTAATTACATTTAATCCGTTACTCAGCAATGCAGAAACGGAAGTATATGATAATAACTATATCAGTACAAACGCTGGTGCCATTACAGATTTCTCAGAATCTAATCCGTTCGGGAGTATATAATGGCTAATACATATTATGACCGAGTTATACGCAAACTGGTTATCGGATTTGGTAACCTGTTTGATGATATTACTTTGGTTAGATACAATCCAGACAATACAGAAGCGGAACGTTTCATTGTACCTATTGCCTATGCAGCCAAAGAACTGTATGTACAACGTCTACAAGGTGATCCGAACTTAGACAAAAAAGTTCAAATGAGTTTACCAAGAATGTCGTTTGAAATGAAAGGTCTATCATACGATTCTTCTCGTAAACAAACATCAAGTATAAGAAACTTTAATGCTGTTACAAATGCAAGTGTATTGGCTCAGTACGTTCCGGTACCATATAATTTTGATTTTGATTTGAACATCTATGTGAGAAACATAGAAGATGGTACTCAGATGATTGAAAAGATTCTACCATTCTTTACACCAGATTATACAATTAAGCTTAACCTTATTCCTGAAATGGGTATTATTAAAGAAGTACCTATTATATTGAATACAGTAAATTTTGATGTTACTTATGAAGGTAATCGTGAATCAGATCCACGTATGATTGTTTGGACTCTAAACTTTACAGTCAAAGGGTTTATCTTTGGTGCTTCAAGTTCAGCAAGTTCAGGTTTAATTAAGACTTCTATTACAAATATTTACAATGATATAAGTCCTACAGATAAAGTTATTTTCAATATGGCTAATACTGGTGTAGGTATATACCAAGCCGGAGAAAAAGTATATCAAGGTTACAATCCAAGTGTGGCAACAGCTACGGGTACTGTAGTGTATTATACACAAAACTCAGAACTGATTCTAACCAATATCAATGGTAATTTTGTATCAAATCAACCAATTATTGGTACAATCACAAATTCAAATTATAATTTCCTATCATACCAAATTGCACCATACAGATTGGATAATATTGTTGTTACACCAAATCCAACATCTGCAAATTCCAACTCATTGTATGGTTATATCACTACGGTTACTGAAGCAAATTCTTCACCAATAATAACATATAGTAATAGTACAGTTTTCTTCTCAACAACAGAAGACCTATTATCAGAATCTGGTATCATAGACTTATTAAATTAATAACGGATAAAAATCAATGGCCAAGACCCTACAGTTTAAAAGATATGCCAACAATACACTATCAGGTACCATAGGTTCTGATGGTGAATTGATTATTGATGCAACGACCAGAGCTATTACGGTACATGATGGTGTTACTTATGGTGGAAAACGTATGGCCACAGAAAGTTTTGTGGCTAATTCTATTAATGGTATATCAAATGCATTGGTACAATATGCAGCCAATACATCAAACTCAGATTTAACTATTGCTTTGGCTGCGTTCAATGAAGCAAACATAGCCGCAACAATTGCACAAGCCGCATACAACCAAGCCAATACCCCAGCAGGCTCAATTGATACTTATGCCAGAACAACGGCAAATAATGCATCTTCTAATACCATATATCTAACAGGTATAGAAGCAAGTCAAAATGCAAACGTATCTTTATTATTCGGTATTGCAACAACTCAAAATAGTAGTACAAATGCGGCTTTCTCCGAAGCAAACTCAGCCAATGTTTTAGCAACATCAGCATTTAATATTGGATTTTATGCTAGCACAACGGCTAATGCCGCTTTTATAGCAGCCAATAATGCAGCTCAAATAATTCCACAAAACGCACAATCAAATAACTATGTTCTGGCAAATACAGATGCTGGCAAGCATTTATATTACACCAACGCTTCTGCCGTAAACCTATACATTCCTTGGACATCCAATACAACATATGCAAATGGTACAACCATTATTGTTGTTTCACATAGTTCTTCAAACGTAATCATAACACCAAACAATGGCGTTTCAATGTATCTTGCTGGCAACACAACAAGCGCATCTAGGAATGTTAGCACATATGGTATGGCAACTCTATTAATGACTGCGGCTAATACCTGGTATATCAACGGTACTGGAGTATACTAATATGTTGGGAATGATGGTTATGAATAACAATGTGATTTCTTTAACTACAACAAACACATTAGTTACTGGAAATGTAATATATTTACTTGATATGGCAAATTATGTATCAGGAAATACTTGGCCAGATACAGGTGGTTATGGTCGCAACTTTACATTCTATACAGGTAATGGTACAACCGTTCCATGGACTAATACTTCTAATGTGGTTAATTTAGGAACAAGTACAGCATATTTTCATTCTAGCAATCAAAATTGGGCCAAAGCGCCTAGTGCATTTATGAATGCTAGTGTGAGTTATACTAAAGGTGCAGTTATTCGTGGTACCAGTGGTAATTCAAATGCACCATTTGGAGCTGGTTATTTACAATGTTCTGCTGAGGCAAGAGATACAACCTGGTTTAATAACGGTCAAAATATTTTTTGTGCAGGTAACCATACAACCTCTGCTTACACCGATGTATCACAATCTACAGGAACAGAAAGTTTGAACACATGGTATTATGTTAGTGTTACTTTTATTCCAACCTCTGGATGGTCATTATATGTAAATGGTAATCTTGTTGGAACAAGCGCAACAACTGCGGTCGGACCAACAGCGACCACTCCAGTTATTGGTGCAACACAAACATCACCAGGTTTCAATGGTGATATTGCAGCTGCTCATGCATATAATAGAGCTTTATCAGCCTCAGAACACGCACAAAATGCCAGTTATTGGTTATCACGTTACAATGGATCTTCACCTACATAATACTATGAATACATTCGATAAAAACATGGAACAAATATTTGATGTTACGCCTAAAGAGGAGGTACCAGAGACTCCTAAGGCTGCTGTCGTGCATTACAATGAACCTGATATGAAGGAAGATTTGACTGATGCATATCAACAGACTAAAGAAAACTTACAAAATATTATAGACCAAGGCAAAGATGCCATGGAAGAAATACTGAATGTTGCCAAGGCAGGTCAACATCCAAGAGCCTTCGAAGTGTATGCAACTCTACTTAAGAACATGGTAGATGCAAACAAAGAACTATTAAATACACAAAAACAAATGAGAGAGATATCCGGTGCCAAGAAGGATTCTGGTGGTACGAAGATAGACAAGGCCATTTTTGTAGGTTCTACATCTGATTTGAATAAGTTTCTTAAAGGCAAAGAACAATGAGTGTAGTTGATGATGATGATTATGATTACCGGTTAGATCCAGGCGATTCATACCGTGACAACCCCTTACTTAAGAAGTCTGGTGTTAAGGTCAATTTTACTCAGCCACAGGTTGAGGAATATATTAAGTGTGCCAAAGATCCAGTATACTTTGCTGAAAACTATATCAAGATTGTTAACGTTGATAGAGGTTTGATGCCTTTTGAAATGTGGGACTTTCAGAAAGAGATGATTAAAGTCTACCATGAAAATCGTTTCTCAATCACTAAATGTCCCCGTCAGGTTGGTAAAACTACTACCTCAGTT
>Ga0214166_1001475_pt1 | contig 10140 bp, 18 predicted proteins | sample TroBogepilimnion_27_FD_153005 | JGI IMG/M metagenome (GOLD analysis project Ga0214166, IMG submission 153005) | Freshwater microbial communities from Trout Bog Lake, WI - Practice 18AUG2009 epilimnion v3 | ecosystem: Environmental > Aquatic > Freshwater > Lake > Epilimnion/Euphotic zone ...
CAAAGATATACGGCGCACCTGCAACGATGCACACGATGTCGCCTTCGTCGTCCTTGCCCGCTAGGCGTAGACGCTCAGCTGGTAATCCTTTGCCACGAAGGAACTTGAGAATACCAATTTCAAAACTACTGCCTTTGCGCTTACCGTATGTACTCATAGTCCTAGTATCTCACAGATGTCATAAGCATTGTGCTTGAGCAGATATTTTTTTGCAAAAAATTTTTCCTCGTCAGTGTTGGTGGTGTCCCAAGAATTGAGGCTACCGACCTTTCCTGAAAAATAGTCTACGCCCTCTTTGAAACTCACTGCACTGTCCTCCAACTCTCGGCTATGTGCTGTGCGGCACGGTCTGAATAGATACTCATGCGGCTAGCATCTGCCCACAGCGTGACAAACTTATCGCCGGTGGCTGAGTGCTTAGCAAAGCGGTTCTTGACTGCGGCCACACGAAACTCTCCGGACCATGGCACAAGTGCAACGGTAAGAATCATCTCAGGCAACTGGCTAATCTTGCCTTGGATAGCCTTGCGGCTAGGTGGCAGGTCAGGCTTGCCTTCATTCTCAGAGGTGTGGTGAAGCAGCATCACAGCTGCATCTGTCTCACGAGCAATATGGTGCATGGCTTTGGCAATCTCACGAAGGCCAGACCATTCATCATTATGCATGGAGACAACGTTCATCGCATTGTCAACGATAATCATGTGTGGGTACTGACCATAAGCCTCACCGTATGCACGAATGGCTAGGTCAACCTCATCAAGTGTAGGTGATGGAGCGAAGTCAAACTGCAAGTGGTCAATGCTTGACAGCTCCGATGCGTAGAATTCTCTACCCTCACCGGTTGCAAATGCTTCTTCAACAGCTGCAACCTGATGTCCAGTAATCATCGCTGCTGCGCGGATAGACGTTGTGTATGCGTCAGTATCTGCGGATATGTACAGCGTTGGCACCTTCATCTGTACTGCCATCCAGAGAGCGATTAAAGACTTGCCGGCATTTGGTTGTCCGGCAATCATGGTTAATTGTCCCCTGCGGAACCTGATTCCCTCACTAGCTAGCGAAGGAAACAGGTCCGGCAGTAGTTGATAATCACTAGTGCTTTTCGCTGCCGCTTGTGAAAGTGACAGCATCTAATGACTATCGGATGAACTTAGGAGCGCACTGGTCAGGAGTGCCCTTTGGTGATGGGCAGAACCAACCCTTCCATGTCTTTGCATCGCCTGGCTTTGACTCACGGTAGGTGAGCTTGCCGTGCTTGCAATGGCCTTCTTCGATAACCGCTGACGGAGCGGATGGTGCTTGTGCTACTGGTGTTGCACCCAAGCCAGCAACTGCGTTGCGGACACCACTGGCGTTAGCCAATGAGCCAGAGACAGCGCCGATGAGAGCGGCTGTATCTTGGATGGTTGCAAGTCCTGCTTCCAACTCAGCTGAGTCATCTGCATAAACGTTGACGAGTGTTCCATCTGCCAACTTAAAGTTGACTTGGAACTTAGTGTTTGCTTGTGCTGCCATTTTTTCTCCTTAGTTTATTTCTGCTAGTGGGTCGTAAATCTGTGCTAACTCTCCGCCAACGGCGTAACAATAGTCCTTTACGCCGCATGTGCTACATGACATGCCAATGTTGGGTAGGAAGATTTTGTTTTGGATGCCACGCTCAAACTGCTCGAACAACTCTGTGAGTACAGGGATTGTCCAGCGGTCTAAGCCGGAGGCTTCTTCAAACTGTGCCTTGCGGGCTGAGTAATAGTAGCCCTTGTTAGGACGTACACCAAATTGCATCTCCATCATGGAGGCATAGACTCCCAGTTGTAGCGATGAGTCTGGCATGTAACTGCCAGTCTTAAAGTCTACCACAGCAATGTCAGTGCCTGCCACTACGACAGCATCAGCAAAAGCTTTAACGTTGACGCTACCAAAGAAGTTGTTAAATCCGATTTCAACTCCAGGTACACCTTCTGGTGATACCCACAACTCAAAGCCTGACTCCTGCCAAGCGTTGATGAAGTCAAAGAACATCTTGCGGCCATTCTCATCCCACCAAGTCTTGTCTTCCTTGTTCGGGTTAGCCTTAGATGAACGTCCGCCTACGCGCCAATCAGTTGGATTGGTGCTAGAGCGTGACTCAACTTCTGCAATCTGCTCAATGAATGATTCTTCCCAAATCTTATCCCAGCTCATGCGAGCGCATCCTCTCCTGCGACAAGCTTGCGTGCTTGCTCAAGGCCAAGTTTAATCATCTCGTTAGGCTCGTTGTCAATAAGCTTTTGGATTTGCTTGCCAAGAGCAAGGCGCATAACAACTTCAGTTTCAGCAAAGGCTTGTTGGAAAGCCTGCTGGCTAATAATCTTTGCGTGCTTCTTACCCATGTGATTCTCCTAGTGGTGGTGTGACTGCGATGGCGAGGCTACCACATAGCGCACAGTTGATGTCCAAGAAATAGATACCGATTTCTCCGTCATCGTCAAACTTACACTTGACCGACCAAAGGTCTGACCCGCATGGGCAGACTCTGATTGGGCCGAGATTACGATAGTCGGCTTCTGTGCCTGTTGTTGGTTTGAGGTTAGCGATGTCATCCATCACCACTCCAACGAGAACCAGAAGAACAGAAAGTCGGCGTCGATGCCGTACTTGCCAATGCTGAATCCCAAGCGGACAGTGTGCTTGCTGTAACCGGTGGTCAGATTGACCCGATTGCGAAATGTAAATTCTTTTGTCATTAGAATGGTGGCTTATCTGTGAGAGGTGTTTTAGAATTTTCAAACTGCTGGAGCAGGAACTTCTCTGCTGCTGCGTGGAACGCAGACCCACCGACGAACCACCATGCTGGCTCGGACGGTGCTTGTAAGTCACGCTCTAGTTGCCATGCTTTGCCACAGCGAATCCATGAGGTGAGCGAGCTGAACGAACGGTGTGCTACTTGTATATCTGACATGGGTGAAATGTAGCATATGGGCAGGCGTGGCGTGTCAAATGCAACACGCCGACGATTTTGCAACTGGGTTCGACTTGACAAGGAGTAGCTGGGTATGTGTACAATATGAGCGAAGCGAATGTAACAAATACTCGGGGCCTTTACGGCCCCCGTTGAGGCGGCTAGGCTGATAGCCTCTAATTGTAAAACGGCATAAAAAAAGAAGCCCCGCACAAGGCGGGGCGTTCTCGTTTAACTTTACTTAGCTGGTGGGACTGGAGCGTTAGCAACAGTCTTGAAGTGGTTGTACGCACCGTGAATTACAGGCGCCAATGTGCCAACCAATGCAGCCCAAGCAACGTGCTTGAGGTTGTGATTGCCTGTTTGCCAAATGGCAACAGCTGCTACGAATGTAGCAATTAGGTAATGCTCGACGATAGCTTTGTTGAACTTCATGTCATTCTCCCTATAGTGAGATTAGTTTGTCCATTTCGGACTACCAAATCCTACCACAAAGACGGGGAGGTGACGCTTGTTGGAAGCGCTGTAAGCGCGAGTTTTCAGGCAGACTTCGCCACCATTGGCTTGGCTACCGGTGGGCTTGACATCAGGGCTGGTGTTACCCTCGATGGTAGTTATCGTGCCATCGCCGTTGTCCTTGACAACGATACCCACATGCTCAATGCCCTTGCCGTCAAAGCTGAAAAAGGCTATATCGCCTGGCTGAGGCTTGGCAGTGGCAGGGCTAGACCATCTGCCTTGTCCCTTAAATGCCTCGGCTCCAGCGGGCGTATAGACGCAATTAGGCATACTTTTGAAGCCTATCTGTGCCGCACACCACATGACGAAGGAGCCACACCAAGGCTGGCCGTCATGGCCTGTGAAAACGCCGTACTTAGTCTTATTGTCCGGAACCTCAATGGTTCCAATTTCGCCATGAGCTTTCGCTACAAAGTCCGCTGCTTGTGTCATTGCCAGATTAACCTCTCTGCTAAGTCTCCTGGGTTACATACATCTGGGTTGGCGCAGATTGGATAGCCTGCCTCTGCGTAGCACTCGGCTACCAATTCAGAGCAAATGTAACCTGCATGGTTAGCCAAGTAGTGCATGAATTTTTTGGGAAAAATTTTTACGCCTAATGCGCGAAGCGCAAGCATGGCAATGATGCCAAAATTGTATGGCCGTCCGACTGCTGCTTGGGCATGCTGAACAATCTTTGCTCGTTGCTCCTCAGACAATTCTTCGTGCTGGTTCCATGCCACTTGTGAATACTCGCTAAGGTTGCTAAGAGCAACGCCAATAGGATTAGCTTCCACAATCTTGCCGTCGCCAACATAGATAAACGCATGATTCCAGCGGGATACCGTTCCTAGTCGAATGAGCTTGCCGAAGAATCCACCGGTGCGTACTACGCCGTAGTCACCGATGCGTGGTTCGTATTTAGTCATGTAGTTGCTGCTCCATGATGTCCTGCAGGTGGTCAATCTCCTGCTTCTCTAACTTTAAGATGTGGCGAATAATCATGGCATCACGCTTAGTCTGACCAATCATGGCAATACCGATGATAAGCTCAACGGTAACTGCTAGCCATGAGGCTAGGTTCATCCACTTAATGTAGGCGTGGGTGTCAGTAAACCAAGTAGGCTGCGCCCACCAGACAAAGGTAACGCCAGTCCAAAGGATGACGAAGAACCAGTTGCGGATGATGCCCTGAATCTTCCAGCTGACCTGTTCAGAGAAAGTAAGTACATCGCCGGTAGCTTCGTGGATGTACTTTTTCTTGAAAGGATTAAGCATTATGCTCCCTAATGTGCTGCTCGAACTTGCCATTGAGCGTGCCTAGGTCAACCGCTATGTTCTGTTGCTTCTCAACTAGCGTCTCGACCATGGGGATGACTTGCTTACGGATAGCATCGTTTAATGAACCGCCAGAGTTAGGCGTTACCTCATCTTTGATAGTTTTGATGTCATTCATCTCAGACTTGAGGACGTTCTGTACGCCGTGCTTGAATATGTACCAGATGCCAGTACCAGTGGCTCCGATAGTAAAGACGGCGTTATATGCGATAGTTGTTAAATCCGTGCTTGTCATTTTTGCGGTATGCCCTAACTGTTATACGGTACGGAATTGGCAAAGAAGCATTCCACCGAAGCCTTTGAAGCGACGCTCTGGTGGAGTCATGCGGATAAAGGTAAGACTTTCAATAACGCCACGGATAGTTTCACCGTTGGTAAAGTCTTGCAAGATAACGACATCGCCATTGGATTCAACGGTTTCTAAAGATGTGACTCGCTCAGCGGCACGGCCTTCATAGCCAATGCTCATGTTGTATCTGTCACCCTCAAAGTCATAGCACATAAGTGGCAAGGTGATGATGCGCTGACGTCGAACAGCAGGCAAGGCCTTGAGCTGGTAACCGTTGAACGAATCTTCGTTGCCAACAAGCTGACCGGTTGCCGCATAAAGCGTAAAGCGCAAACCAATAGATTCTTTTGGCGCCAAGTCAAACTGGTCTAGGCCCGTAATATCTTGAGTAAAGTCAAAGCTGTTATCCACTGTAATGATTTGAGTAGACAAGCCGTTGGCATCTACTGATGCTAGGCCAAGACGTCCGGTGAGTGGAAGTGTTTGACGCAACTTAACCAACTCGAAGTGCTTATCCTCAAGGGTAAAATAACGAATCTGTCCAGTCTGCAAATAGCCGCTGGAGATAAGAGTGCTGGCCTGTAAGTACAGGTTGTCACCTGTCACACCAATGGCAAGTTTGCCGGTAGCACCAACGACACATACGCCAGCTGCTTCATAACTGTTTGGCACTTGCAAGTGAGTGGCGTAAGCCATTTGGTTAGGAGCGATTTCTTTGCTTAGGTCAATCTTAACCAAACCGGAATGGTAAGTTGTGCCGCTTCCATCTGGGTCAATGTAGCCAGTGACTGTGCAATAAGCGTAGCGGTCATTAAAGGTGACTGACTTACATGGTGCGCCGTTGAGTGTGGTACCACTGGCGGGGTCATAGCCATTGGTAATAACAGTTAACGGACCATAAGTAATGAAGCCAGATGACAGGTAGCCAGAAGTATCAATCTGTCCTACGCGGATGCCCTTGCTAGTACCAAAGACCATGTACTTGCCGATGTAAGAACCAAGTGCGTAGATGACTTCACCCTTGGGCATATCAGCTGCAGTCACAGCTTTGGTCAACAGTGGCACAGCGCCGCTGGTGTCGAGGATAAGACGGAAGACGGTAGATGAATCGCCAGCATAACCTGATGCGTAGATAGCGTTAGGGCCATCACATACGCCTGTCCAGACCCAGTTGGTATTTGGGTGAGCATAGATAGGCAAGTTGTTATTGCTTGCAAGTGTGACGGTACCCGATGCAGATGCTTGGCTGACAGCAGCGTTGTTGACAAAGAAGGTAACGCTTGTGCTGTTGGTTACATTGGTAACTGACCATGTGCCGTTGTAAGGAGAGCCAACTGATGCGACAGTAATCAGTGAACCGATAGAGAAGTTGTGTGCAGCTGAGGTAGTCAGGGTGGCGTTGTATGAGCCATCTACTACGCTTGTGGTAACACCGAAAGAAATGATAGGTTGTACTTCGTACAGGTAATTGTTAACGCCAGCAATAAGACGCTGCTTGGCCCAGCCAAGAGCGACGTGAGTAACGGTACCTACAGCTGATGGGTGCGTGAAGATGGATGTACCGCTGGTAGCGCCAGTCAATGGGCCTTTGTAAATGCCTGTGGCATTAGCAGCGTAGTAGTTCTGTCCATCTTGAGCGACAGCGAGGATGGTACCTGAGCCGCCCCATGTCAAGGTGGTTGTAGTGCCGGCGTCTGTTGTGCGGTACAGGTTAGAACCGTCAGCCCAGATGACAACGTTAACGCCATTGGCGTCAATGCCCCCTACCATCTTGGGAGTATTGGTGACAGAGTGTACAGATGTAACATCTGGCAATAGTGTCACCTTGCCGATGTTAAAGACTTCTACACCAGCTGATTTGTTAAAGCGCGCACCAACAGTCTGGCCTTCAACTGGCTCTTCGTAGCGAATGCCTGCGCCGTAGTCAAAGCTTGATTGGCTACGAAGCCACCAGCCGGTGAGTGTCTGCTCGCCTGGTTCCTTCTGTTGGTCAATCTGTTGCTTACGATACTGTGCTGTCTCACGCTTGTATGGATTCTCCTTGTTAGGTCCAAGGAAGAATGGGATACCGGCAACAGCCACATCGTATTGATTGGCAGTATTTTGGTAAGTGTTGCCCGAGTTTGCTGGTTGACCGATTGGGTCAACAGGACGTTCCGCGATATGGAAATTGCCGTCTAGCGCCACACTTACTCCTTAAATAGTTTCCAATGAAAAAGCCCCGCCGTAGCGGGGCTGTAAAGCTTGTGTTACTTAGGGAAGTAGCGCTGCTACTTCTTCGCCTGTCAAGCCAAGCGACTGCAACTTAGCCTGTGCGGCTAGCTTTGCATCTGCCTTAGCCTGGTCCGCAGCAGCTTTTGCCTGCGCGTCAGCAGCAGCTTGGGCTGCTTGCTGGTCGCGCTCGGCAATCTCGGCAGCAGTCAGAACAATCTCTGTTACTTCGCCAGTAGCGCAGTTAACTTCAATGCGTGTTGGTGAATCAGCCATTTGTTACTACCTCTTTCCATGAGGTAGTTGGTTCATCCCAAGAATACATTTTGCCATCTGTTGGCTTAGGGCTTGGAGCTTCCCAAATATAAGTTTCGGGATTTAATTTCCATGATGGATAAGGTTGAGGGGCATGAAAACCGATACCGTCCCAAATATATCCAACCCCAGCATAATTTTTATTAAGGGGAGTTCCGCCGTTTATGTGTACTCCGCCAATAGTGTTATAACTTGTCTGAATACATTTTTGCCCACGAAAATTTCCATACCATTCGGCTGGTGTTAATCCGTCAATTACTTCCGTTTCGTCTTTTCCGACAATAACTTCGGTAACAACATTATTTTCATCAAGAAATGCGTAATGAGCCATTAGTAAGTAACCGTTCCTGTTCCACCAGTAAAGGTATAAACACGATAACCCGAACGAGATGAAGTGCTTACAGAATATGTAAGTCCACCGCTAATAGTTGTTAATGCGCGATATGTTGAAGGGTAAGCAAGAATAACAACGCCCGAACCACCATTTGCGCCGTAAAGTGGAGATGTTTGATTTCGTCCACCACCGCCGCCACCGCCGAGATTTGCGGTTCCTGCAACTGGATATGCTGGAACAGAGCCTTCTCCTCCGCCAGCTCCGCCGCCGCCAGTGCCACCGGTTGACAAAGAAGATGTGTTGAAGCCATCGCCACCGCCGCCGCCAGCATAAGTAACGCTAGTTCCAGTAATACTTGAAGCACTTCCGTTTCCGCCTGCACCTGCTTGGCTACTCGAACCACCTGCACCTGCGCCACCAGCGCCGCCACCGCCAGCGGAAAAATAATTTGGAGAACCGGCCGAAGTACCGCCATTGTTTCCTTGAGACGGAGAAGTGCTTGGAGTGTTACCTGCTCCGCCAGTTCCATTTCTAGAACCTCCGCCACCCGAACCACCGGTGCGGCCCGCGCCTCCGTTAGAAGCACCACCACCACCGCCAGCGGATGAAATAGAACCAAGAACGGAAGCAACTCCATCCGAAGCCGAAGTGGTAGGCGTAACCGTAGAACCTGCTCCGCCGGCTCCAACTGTTACAGTAAATGATAATGGGATATTTATTGCAGAAAATACCTGAAAACCACCGGCTCCGCCGCCAGCTCCCAAATCTTGACCACCACCGGCTCCGCCGCCAACTACAAGAACGTCGGCTGGGAAGCTAAGGTGTCCTGTAATTTGCGAAGCTAAAATACCCGAGATTATCATGCAACATCTCCCACAATCAGCCAGTTATTTGTCGAGGTTTGAATTGCCGAAGCGGCTGAGTACTGCACGCGCAGCTTAGGAGCTGAGGCTGTAGCGCCGTTGGAAACAATGGTTACGCCTGAGCCTTGAGTAATAGTCGTCTGGCCAGCGCCAGTCTGGGCAATGTTCAAGATAGTGCCGACTGGGAAAGCCACCGATGAGTTTGGTGGAATGGTGAAGGTGTTAGCCGATGCGTTGTTAATCGTAACAAGCGTATTGCTACCATCGCCAAGGACTGCGGTGTACGAAGCAGACTGGGCATTGACGTTGATAGTAGGCGAGACTGCATTGTTCGTGAGTAGCGAGACAGCCATTAGAGTGTTACTCCTGTCGCAGTAAAGTCGGTGTTGCCTGTTGTGGAATACACGGAAATTGTGTCTCCTGTGGCAATCGTCCAACCTGGTGTTTCTTGAATGGAACTGTTGCCTGGAATGGTTAGGCCGTAGTACTGGTAGTACGCCGAACCGCCAGACTTAGTAATTGCTACACGAATTGTATCAGATGATGAGCCTTTGTTGCAGGCTGCGAATGAGGAAACAATGCTGCCGTTGGTGCTACCCGTGACAAGTGTTGTCAAGGTGGTAGCCGATGGCGTGGACTGTCCAAGAACGACGTATGCTGTTGCCATTACGCAATGTCTCCAATCAAGGTGAAGGTGTTGGTTGCTACGCAGATAATGGTTGCAGCCGAGTATTGGGTACGCAGCTTGGTGCCTGTACCCGTAAAGGTTGATGTGCCGTCGTTGGCTACGGTTACTTGACCCGCACCAGTTTGCTGGATGTTGACGGCTTGACCGACGCTAAATACACCCGCTGGGATAGTCAGGGTAATTGCGCCAGTGTTGTAGAGCGTTACCAGCTTGGCTGCGTCAGCAGCTACAAGCGTGTAGCTAGTGTTGGTCTGAGCATTAATGCCCATGCTGATAACTGGCGAGGTAAGAACCGCCGAGCCGATAGTTGGCGCTGTGCCGAATACTGCCGATCCAGAACCTGTCTCATCTGGCAGTAAGGCTGCCAAGTTAGCCGAGGTTGGAGTTGTTAAGAATGTGCCAAGGGCACCCGTAATACCGTGTACGCCATTAGGGCCAGAGCCGATGTGCGCTCCAGCATCTGTCATATCCTGAGCTGTAATCACGTGACGGACAACAGCGCCAGAGTTGTGAGCCTGAGCAGTGGTTCCGTTAAAGCCACGCTGAACCGTCAGGGTCAAACCTGAAATGTTGGTAACGAGTACCAGCTCTTCGGCAGAGGTGTTGTAGTCAACAGCAAGCACAAATGGAAAGCTGCCTGGGTAACCTACGGTAGCTCCAACCACC
>Ga0214166_1001478_pt1 | contig 10134 bp, 17 predicted proteins | sample TroBogepilimnion_27_FD_153005 | JGI IMG/M metagenome (GOLD analysis project Ga0214166, IMG submission 153005) | Freshwater microbial communities from Trout Bog Lake, WI - Practice 18AUG2009 epilimnion v3 | ecosystem: Environmental > Aquatic > Freshwater > Lake > Epilimnion/Euphotic zone ...
AAAACAATTAGGATTTTTTTGGTTGCCAACCGAGGTCGATACGTTAAGAGATGCCAAAGACTTCAAAGACCTAACACCATTTGAACAACACATTTTTACAAGTAATTTAAAAAGACAAATTGTATTAGATTCAGTGCAAGGACGCAGTCCCAATCTAGCGTTCTTGCCTTTGGCAACCATTCCCGAACTAGAAACTTGGATTGCCACTTGGGCATTTAATGAAACAATTCACAGTAGAAGTTACACACATATTATCCGTAATGTTTACAGTGATCCCGGAGCAGTATTTGACAGTATCCTTGATATTGAGCCCATTGTGAATTGTGCTCGAGATATTAGTAAATATTACGATGACTTGATTGAAGCCAGTCATTACTATCAGTTGTTGGGATATGGCAAGCACACAGTAAATGGTAAAGTTATTGACATTAACGAACGTGATCTTAAACGTAAATTATGGTTAGCATTGAACAGTGTCAATGCCCTAGAAGGTATTCGCTTTTATGTGTCATTTGCTTGTTCGTGGGCATTTGCTGAACTTAAAAAGATGGAAGGCAATGCTAAAATTATTAAACTTATTTGCCGTGATGAAAACATACATCTAGGCTTTACACAAACTGCCCTAAAACTATTGCCACAAGACGACGCCATCTACGCCGAGATCCGTGAAGAGACGTTGGCAGAGTGTACACAAATGTTTTTATCAGCAGGCCAACAGGAAAAAGATTGGGTCAAGTACTTGTTCAAAGATGGCTCCATGATTGGACTCAACGAGCAACTGCTGAGTCAATATGTAGACTGGCTCATGTGCAAACGCATGACTGCTGTACACCTAGATTGTGGTATCAAGCCTGGATCAAATCCCCTACCTTGGACTGCCAAATGGATCGCAGGATCAGAAGTGCAAGTGGCACCACAGGAAACAGAAATCTCCAGCTACGTTATTGGTGGAACCAAGCAGGACGTGGACAACAACACCTTCAAGGGATTTAGCTTGTAATGAGGCTACTTGCAGCAGGGTGCAGTTTCACTGTTGCTGACCGAGACCCCAGTTGGGCATCTTACACTGCACAAAAACTATTTGGCACACTCACCAACGTGGCCTATCCAGGTGCAGGCAACACCTATATTGCCAACACAGTGTTGTTGAACAATCAACCGGTTGATTTGGTAATGATTATGTGGAGTGGATTGACACGCAAAGACATAATCATTGATCACAGTGACAATCTTTTGCACAAAACATTTGAGCCATATCCTTGCTATGTGGGCTGGCCATCAAATCCCACAGGATATTTGTTGAGCGGCGGGCACAAAAACGGATGGCTGGACCACGCTGCAACCCTGGAAGTTTTTAAACCCTTGTATAAATTTGCCACACCGCGCAGTATGGCATTGGAAACTCTTCTGGCAATACTCAACACTCAAACATATTTGAAACAAAATAATATCCCCTACTTGATGAGCTCATATATAAATTATTGGAACACAGAAAATCTAGTGGGCGATATGGATTATGGCTTGTTGCAATTTCCTGAGTTTCAATATCTAGTAGACCGTATTGATTTTGATCCATGGGTGTTTTTGAATGAGCAAAAAGATGGTATATTTGAGTTGGCAGACAAAACCCCACAAGGATTTATAAATGATGGATTTCATCCCGATCTACATGTGCACGAGATGTGGTCGGAATTGGTAGTTAATAAAATAAAAGAGAGAAGCAATGATAACAGTATATAGTAAAAACAATTGTCCCTATTGCGTACAAGCCAAAAACTTGTTGACACAAAAAGGCATCGCATTTGAAGAAATCAATATTGAAGAAATACCCAGTGCACGTGAGTTCATTGTGGCAGAAGGGCACAGAACAGTTCCGCAAATTTATCAAGATGGCAAACTGTTGGTTGAGGGCGGATACACCGGACTTGCTCGACAAACACCAGAATTTTTTCAAACACTTAAAGGATAAAACATGTTAGTGAATAAAAATTACAAAGACGGCGACATAGTGGTTTTCAAACTGGTCACTGGCGAAGAAGTTGTGGCAAAAATTGTGAGCCGCAGTGTGGAAGGCGATTTTATTGTGAATCGTCCCTACACAGTTGTAATACCCAATAACCCCAATCAGGGTGTGGGTTTGATACAAAGTGTAATTTGTGCCGATATAAATAATAACATACAACTAAAAAATATGCATATATTGATGCATGGACCAGTAATTAAAGATATAGAAAGTCACTACATCAAAACCACTACCGGTCTTCAGTTACCTTAAGGAACAAACATGGCAGGATTACCAGTAGCAAATCAAACTTGTACAAACGATATTCCGGGAATACCTGGCGAGCTAGTGGGACCAATGGTTCCGTTTATATCAATTACCCCAACTGTGCTTGCCGAAGGCAAGCCGGTGTTGACTCTGGGCGCTACAATACCCATGCATGGCAATCCCTCCAACTCTCTAGAACCGGGATGGAATCCTGCCTGCAAGGCTTCGGCTATTGCTCTTAAAACCATTCCCAGAATATTGGTACAGGGCAAACCTATTGCTGTAGCTGGATCAGGAGTAGGCAGTGCCGCAGCATGTACCCACTATGTGAATGGTCCCGGTGCATTAACAGTATTGGCATCACCCTAATCCATGAGTTCGGCACTACAATTAACAGCAATGTCCACCATCTTGAGTGGACAGGGCCTAGCCCCTAATTCGGCACTGACCTCGGCCATCAGCTCGTATCAGGCCCTGCCCACAGTGAGTGTGACGGCCAACATATTTGCAGCCAGTACTGCCAACATTGACGTTGGCGATCCCTACCTTGGAGCAATCCTGGCCAATATCGGCACTGGCGTTGCTACCAGCAGTCTTTGGTTGTTGGATTTTTATCCTGCCAATATTGCTCCTGTTTCGTCTGGTGCCATTGGATATGTGTTTCAAAGCAACTCGGGACCATCAATGGCCAACATTGGCAATCTTGCCAGTGTGAGCAAAACAGTCACTTCACAAGCCAATACCCCTTTCACCAATGGCTTGACCGGTTTTGCCAATGTATGGCAAACCTCGTATGGATATGCCACACAGGTGTTTGAGACTGTGTCCAGTATCTACATGCTACAGGGCAAAACTTATGCCAATGCAGGAATTGGCTATACTGGTGCCGCCTCGCTAGCAACAGCCGGAGTGGGCAATGCAGGCACAGTTATTGCCAGCACAGTGAGCAATTGGGGAACCATGTATGATGCCTCACACATCAATCTCATTGGCGATCCCTATGTGTTTGGACAAAATTTACTGAATCAGGGCCTGGGCAACTACGGCAACTTGTCGGCACAGTTGACTGCTGCCGGCTTAGACGTGACCGATATCACCAAGGTTCCGGCCACAGTGTCAACCACCACGCAAGTGTCTAGTCAATTGACCGTGAGCACCTCAGTGGGACAGGTGCTATTCCCAACACACACCAATGTAACCACAACCAACACAGTCACTGCCAGCAGCCCGGATGTGGTTCTAGCCATTTACAAAAGCATAACCGGCAATGACCTAGCATCAATTGTATCAGCTACTCAGTTTACTGCACCAGTTACAAGCCTCAAGACTTTGGCAGACTTTTTGGACTTTACCAAGGTGCTACCCTTGGCACAACAGAGCACTTACATACAATTGGGCATTACTGATTTAGACTCGCTTGGTGCTTACATTCACAACGTGATCGGTCAAGGATACTTCAACGGCTGGCAAGATATTGCGTCAACCTTGGGCAAAATCACAGTGCCGCAATTTTCTGCAAACAACACCACCAGTGGCAATTCTGCGTTGTTGTCTGGAGCAACAGTGAGCACGTTGAGCAACTACATCAGCTATGGCAGTGGAGTGTTCAACAATCCCATCATGAGCGATTATCTTGGTGCCGCTGCCGGGATGCCCTACACTGCAAACTACAACGCCTTGATCAAGGCCTACTACACAATAGCTCCCACCATAGTGGTGACAGCATTGAACACTTTGCAAACCACAGTGACCTCGTATCTGGCAGCATCGTCGGGTGCCAAGGCTGGCCTAGTGTCATCATTGACCTCGCAAGTGAGTGCAGTAAATTCAGCACTGAACAGTCTCAGCAACACCGCAACCTACTACGGCGCCAACGTTGCCTACTACTCCGTCATGAACAAACTGAGTTCTGAAGTGAGCAATCTTGCCTCGGCACATGTCACATTTGGGACTGGCACTGCCAATGGATTGTTTGCGTTTGCTCAAAACATAGGCACACAGTTCAACGACAATGTGCAAATTCAAACCACACAGGTGATGGCAAATTTAATCACCAATGACAGTTATGGCGATACCATTCGAGCCGCTATTGCTGAAACTGATAACATTTCGGTGTTGTCTTCCAAGGGCATTTTGACCAACAATGACCCCAATCCCAGTCGTGCACTACAACTGGCCACCCAACAAAACATCCCAATAAGTACATACTTAATGCTCAATAAGTAAGTAGTTAATGGCGGTTTTTGTCAAATTTTGTTATTTAAGACAATGATAAAATACTTAACTAGCGTTATAACTATAGATAATTGTTCTTAAATAGACTTACAAGAAAAGAAAAGGAGAGCGATATGAGAATTATGATGCAAATCATAGTAGCAGTATTAGCCCTGACCGTAATGGCACCCGGTCAAGCACAGTCCGTTAACTCACGGGAATTGGACTGTCTGGCTCGTAACATTTATTACGAAGCTGGCTTAGAAAGCGAAGAAGGCCAAGTGGCAGTAGGCCTTGTTACAATTAACAGAAGCCGCGATGAAAAATATCCACGTACCATATGCGGAGTGGTCAATCAAAAGACAGTTTTTAGTATTCCTAAAACCGTAACTCATGTGAGAGAAATTACCACAGGGGTAGTTTTCAAGACTGTGCATAAAGTAAAAGAAACCACAACTGTATGGGTAAGCCATGCAGTATGTCAATTCTCATGGAGATGTGAAAATGTACGTAAAATTAATTATACAGATAGTAGATGGACCAATAGTGTTGCCGTTGCTGAAGAACTTCTTTCCGGAGGATACCAAGAACTCCGTGACAAATATGAAGACGCTGAGTATTTTCACGAGGTGCATATACACCCAACTTGGGCTCGACAAAAGCATCGCATCAATAGAATCGGCGGTCATATCTTTTACTCGGATGCTGACAAAAAAATTAACTTGACTATTGCCTCTGAATCGTTGTAAAATAGTAAATACTATAACAACACTGGAGTCAAATATGGGCAAACATATCATGTTAGTGGATGAGTTTGAAGAGCATGAATATCCCGGAGAAATCAGCAACGAAGACTACGGATTCATACTTGACTCGGATGGGGAATTAAAAAGCATTTTCTTGCCAGAGAATGTTCCTTTTAAAGCACCCAAGAATGTCAATCGAATACTGAGATTGTTTGGCATCCCGGATGTGGACAATGTTGATGTAGATCAAAATGTACATTAACTAAAATTTAAAGGTAGTACGAAAGTATTACCTTTTTTCACGGCTGCGTTGTTGCAAAAACGCAACAGTCAATTTGTCCAAAAATGGCTCAGGTGCTATAATAAGAACATGAAGACAAGAAAACGCAGACAAGATACAAAACACGCCGTTTACATGTTAGTGAACACTAACACCAACGAGCATTATGTGGGCATTACTGTATGCGGAAACGCAGTACAAAAGGCGCTTAAAATCCGCTTACAGAAGCACGTAAGGCGTGCTATAACCGAGAATAAATCCTGGGCACTATGTAAGAGCATACGAGAACACGGAGCAGAAGCGTTTGTAGTACTTTTAGTTGACATCGTGCGTGGACGTAAACCGGCTCACGCAGTCGAGCGCGAGATCATCAATTCATGTGCTCCAGAACTAAATGTTGCGTAAATGCAACAACAAATTTGCCCAAAAATGAACAATCAATTACAATTAGATATAGTGAAAAACAAGGAGTTAACAATGACTACAGAAACTTACAATCGTTTAAGTGAACAAGAAAAACGCGAAGTTCGCATGTATGGAGTCACAGAAGCCGGCATGCGAGAAAGTGTTGAAAACAGCATTACTTTTAAATTTTCAGGTCCGGCAATGGTAGTGGCCAGCATGATGAGTGATGCACAAGAAATGATCAATACTGAATACGGTGAGGTTGACTCGATGCGAGCCGAAGATGCTCGTCAACAGTTAAACCGTGCTAAATGGGTGTTATTTGAATATATAATGAAGGAGTAAATTATGACAATGGTTGTTGCAAAATTTAAGAATAGGTGGGTTCATGTTGTTAAGTTTGCCACAACTGTTAGTTTCAGCAATGAAAAGAACTGGTTCATGGTTAACTTCGACTTTGAAAAGCCCTTTCGCAAGAGAGAGCAATTCAAATGGGTTCCTGCTAGTACTAGATTCGATGCCGTAAGGGAGTTTGTATCATGAAACTGATAAAATTAAATCGTAGATATAAAGCCCATACTGAGTATGGGCACACTCATGCCTTTAGGTTTGATACTTGGAGTCGCGAATCTGCACGTGTGGAAGCTATAATGATCGCGATGTTGGGTAGCCAATACACCACGACTCGTGGCGATGTTGTTGCTCGTTTTCGCGACTGGCGAGCAACATTTGGTAGAAGGCCCAATATCAATCTGCCAAGACCTTATATGATATCTTTTCGAGATGAAAGTATAATAAGTGTAGTATTATTAAAAATGGAAATGAATGACAATGTTTAAAGTGTATTGGAGTTATGCCAAGGAAGCATACAGTAGGGATTTTGATAGTATGACTGATGCTCTTGCCGAGTGTGAAAGTTTGCGTAAGCATGGACGTAGGTTTGTAACAATGGTCAGCGAGAACGACAACAGTATAGGCCGGCCTGGAGTAGACAGTGTACGGGATGGCCGGACTCCTGATGGTGTTGTATACAGTTGGACCAAACGGAGATAACAATGAATTTAACCAAACACAGCGACCGTAAAATAGAAGCAACATTCGACCAGTGGGAAGTGGATGGGGCATACTCCGAATCTATGTATAACTATCTGGTGTATGGATTCAATCCTGGCAGTTTTTTTACCAGTGTACTGGCCAATGACTTTGTGGGTGCTGTGAGTCGCAGTCATCCCTCCAACACTGTTTCGGCACTGAAAAGGCTAGTGGGCTGGATACGAGACTACATGCCCGCAATGGCTTGGGGCAGTTATGCGGCAGTAAACGCCTGGGTAGATTTGGATGCAAATCAGCGTAGACAGATTTTAGAAGAACACAGTTTAATTTATACTGAACGAGAAGAAACTTGGAGAGTACTCAATGATGCATGAAATCAATGATTTTGAACGCATGGTGGTTGTAGACGAAATGCGTAAACTTGGTTACGACCGTTATGAAATGCGTCCCGGCAACGAGTGTGTTTGGGTGAGTGTGCCGCGAGGCGGATTCAGTTTAGAAATGTATTACATCTTTAGAGATGGTAAGTTAGTGGATGTGCAAATTGACTAAAGCCAAGACAACCAAGATCAACATAGGCGATTGGCACCATGCATTTGATGCCGAGGAATTCTGCAAGGAACATTTTGGGCCTGGTGGTGTACAATGGGACCGACGTTGGTTTTATAGATTGAATGATGTCGCGGATAACGGTGTCAAGTACAAGGCAAGATATGTACGAGAGCGATGCCAGGCAAATTTCTATTTTAGAGATCCTCGGGATGCAGTATGGTTCAGTTTAAAGTTTGAGGTAAAAAATGAAGGTAATTAAAAGCGACGGCAGACGTAATTATTTTCGACAGGGGTTTACCACTATCATTGAGTTTGACACTAGTCTCAAAGACAAGCGGATGCGTAGTCGTGCCACAGTCTATTTTAGGGCTAGATTTGGTCCAACTTTTGACTCGTATATCCGTCCTCAAAACAATGAGCATTGGCGTGCACAGTTTTACGGTGGCAATACACGTAAGAGCAAGATTTATTTGCGTGACGAAGCCGAAGTCACGCTGATGTTGTTAACCTTGGAGCAATAGCACTTGACAAATATTGTCAAAAACACTATAATACACTATGATTAAAAGAATTGGTTTCTGTTGCAAATGGCTTAATGATCCCACAGAATGTGGGGGCATGAAAGTGAACGCTCAAGATCGCAACCTCAATGGTCGCAACACCACCATGCGCTGGCTCCGTGAACACAAAAGCGAAGCTGAACAACGTCAGTGGGATATCATGAATCACAACACCTCTGCCGCGGTACGACTAATTGAACGTGTGGCCACCTTACCCGCCGAACGCAGAATGGTGCGACTAGGTAGCGAAATGTTACAGGGCTATACCGAAAAAGACTGGCAAGCCTGGTGGCAACGACCGGAAATACAAGACCACTGTGCCAAGATATTTGCGCCCATTGGTGAGACTGCTCGCAGACTTGATGTACGTCTTAGCTTTCATCCCGGACAATTCTGTGTACTAGCCAGCGAAGCTGAAGAAATAGTAAATAGAAGTATAGAGGAGTTTGAATATCATGCTGACATGGCAAGATGGATGGGCTATGGAAAAAGTTTCCAGGATTTCAAGATCAATGTACACATATCAGGCCGACGCGGTCCCGATGGCATACGAGCCGCCCTCAAGCGACTCAGCCCCGAAGCCCGTAACTGTATCACAATCGAAAATGACGAAATGTCTTGGGGTCTGGACGCCAGCCTTGAGCTTGGTCGAGATGTCGCCCTGGTATTGGACGTACACCACCACTGGATCCGAACAGGTGAGTACATTCGGCCCAAGGACGATAGATGTTTACGTGTAATTGATTCGTGGCGCGGAGTACGTCCGGTTATCCACTACAGCACCAGTAGAGAAGATGTGCTAGTGGGACATGATCCACGTGTGCGTCCCGACCTTGAATCATTGTTGGCACAGGGCTACAAAAAGCAAAAACTACGTGCACATTCGGACTTTTATTGGAACCAGGCCTGCAACGAGTGGGTCAGCGAGTTTCATGACACCTTTGACATACAGTGCGAGGCCAAAGGCAAAAATCTAGCCAGTCAACAGATCTACGAGCAAGTGGTGCAACCCACAGTCTAATCATAAATACCCTATAATAGGGTATTTTTATGAGTTTAACCTTAGCGAATGTTTACGTGGGCGCAGTCGCCAATGACGGCACGGGCGATACCTTACGCACCGCTTTTCAACGAATAGATCAAAATTTTGCCAATATTTTGGCACAAGGAAACGCCATCGCCGGCGTTTCGTCAGTTGCAGGGCGTACAGGCAATATTGTACTCACTGTCAACGATGTGGCAGGTGCAACCAGTATTGGTTATGTCAACAACCAAATCACATCAGTAGTGACTGCTGCAATATCAGCCGCAGAATTTGCTGCATCCAGTTACGGCAATGCCTCAGTTGCAACTTATCTAGCAGCCAATGTAGACCCCACAATCATTGCAATCAATTCAAACATCACAGCACTGTTGAATGAAACTGCGGGCCAAGCATCCAACATTGATGCACTACAAACACAAGTTTACAGCAACGCCAACGTGGCCGCATACTTGGCATCAAATCCTGTTAGTAGTGCAACAACCGCAAATAGTGTAGCAGGTGCCAATGTAACTGGTACTGTAGCAAGTGCAAATAACTCAAGTTATTTGGGTGGTACTGCGGCAGCAAGTTATCTATTAACAAACGGTACTGGTAGTGGTTTAACAGCAATCACAGGTGCTAACGTAACAGGTGCAGTAGCATACGCAACAACTGCTAACTCAGTTGCTGGTGCTAACGTAACAGGACAAGTAAGTTTTGCGGCCACAGCTAATGCTGTAGCAGGTGCCAATGTAACTGGTACTGTAGCAAGTGCAAATAACTCAAGTTATTTGGGTGGTACTGCGGCAGCAGGTTATTTACAAACATCTGCTACAATCAATGCGGCTAACGTAAGTGGAACATTCTCTTCTGTATCAGCAAGTGGTAACATTAGTGGCGCAAATGTTGTAGTGACTGGAGCAGTTTATAGTAATGGCAACATTGCAATGGTGTCTAATGTAGCAAGATATACTTGGGTTGCAAATGTTGCACCAACAAACAGCCAAGGTAGCGTTGGCGATATTTGGTAT
>Ga0214166_1001482_pt1 | contig 10122 bp, 9 predicted proteins | sample TroBogepilimnion_27_FD_153005 | JGI IMG/M metagenome (GOLD analysis project Ga0214166, IMG submission 153005) | Freshwater microbial communities from Trout Bog Lake, WI - Practice 18AUG2009 epilimnion v3 | ecosystem: Environmental > Aquatic > Freshwater > Lake > Epilimnion/Euphotic zone ...
GAATACGTCCATGACGTTGCGGAGCGTTTCTTCTGGCGTGTCTGCCTTAGCAGCGTGGAGAAGGGGAGCGATGGGAGCAAGGCGCTTGTCAATGCGGTTGATGGCGGCAACGTTGTCAACATTAGCGACAATGGCATTTAGAGCCCGTCGAACTCCGGCGTACTGTTCGTAGGCTTGGTCAACATTGGCAAAGGCGGTTCCCGACCAAACATGGTTTAGGGTCTTGTCAATGAAGGGCAGGTGCAGATTGAAGGTCAGGCCCTCAACGCTCCTAATGTCCTTGCGAAACGAGCCGACTACTGCATAGGGGTCTTGTGCGCCAACTGAGATGAGGAAGTCAACTGCTCCTGAAGCGAAGTTGTGGCGACCCAGCAAGGCTTGTCCGAGGGTCGGGGCTTCGTTGGGGTGATCCTTTGCCCACTTGGTAGCGTCAGCGGTCTCCGCCCACTCCTTGCGGTACATGGTCTGACCGCCAATGTCTGCACCGATCTGCGAGCCAGCGATGGAGTACTTGTTGATGACCTTGCCGGTCACATCGGTAACTGGTCGAACCACGTCCACAAATGGTCGCAGAAGGGTTTCAACACTTGCCTTAGCACGCAAGAAGGTCTGGTATGCCTCGGTCTTAGACAACGACTCAAACGGCATCTTCACAAGGTCTTTGAGGGCGTTAGCGGAGTCTCGCAGCTCTTGGACAGCCTTGGTGAAGCGAGACATATCTAACGCTGCGCCTGCTGCGTCTGCGGCGGCAAGGCTGCTGTCAAGCCCTGCGCCGGTTGCAGCAAGTTCTCCTGGGGCAAGTTCTTCTGTGCCGGGGATCGCAGTCAAAGCAGCGCCAACCGCCATGCCAACGCCTGCGCCAAGGACGCTTGGCATCAAAGCCTCTAGAGCAGCGGCTTCGCCTCGGGTGTTCTTGATGGTTTCATAGGTGCGGTAGAAGTGCTGGGTCGAGTTGAACAGACCAGTCACCATGTCAAGGGCGGTGGTGGCAACACCGAGAACAGGTGTGGTTGCGGCTAATGGCGTTCCGCCGCCTTCCTTGCTGATTTTGTTTTGCTCGCTGTGCAGGAGGTGGTCAAGCCACATTAGCGGGTGAGCGTTCATCAGGCCGAGGATGCCGCCAACAGCGGAGATGACAGCGTTCTCTACTGCGAGACCGCCAGGGATTGCGGCGATGCCCGACTGAACAGCATGGCCGAGTTCCTGCAACAGACCGGGGTGCGGCTCCGTCTTGATGAGGAAGTCCACATAGTCGCCGTAGTTCTTCATGCTTTCCAGCGACATTGTGTACAGGCTTTGTGCCTTCAAGATACCGGCGACCTCGTGCTCGGGCACGACAAACCCTCGGTAGGTTTTTTGGGCTTCCAAGATCATGTTGACGCGTTCAGCCGGAATGTTGTTCTGCAACAACAGTTCTCGTGTGAGGTTCTGACCACTCATCAAAGCGCCAAGCACTCGGGGGTTGGCGGCAAGGGCTGGGAACTTGTCAAATACTGCGCCGATTGCGCCGTAGGTCTTGACGTTCTTGGAAGTAATCGTGGTTCCCTGCATCATGGCTGAGAGGATGCCGGGGTAGTGCTTCAATTCTGGGGACTTCTGGAGGACTGTCCCGATGGCGTAGGACTGCTTGTAGTCGTGGTATTCCTTGTTCAGGTGGGCGATCTGTGCCTTTGCCGCTTCCTGCTCGTCAGTCGTAAGCCAGACATTTCCTCGCTTCAACAGAACTAAAGCCTTGCCCGGCTCAACATACTCGCTGGTGTAGTAGCCGCCTTGGTACTTGCCATCTTTCCAAGATGGGGCAACGTAGGTTTGCTGAACTCGGTCTGCGGAGCCGGGGAGTGCCTGCCATTTGTCCTCTCGGTATGCAGCGAGTTGGTCAGTAGTGAGTTTGATTTGACCTTTGTTGACCGCATCTTGGACACCTTGGGGCGTAAGAAGGTTGTGCTCGTATTGCGCCTGAACTTGGCCTTGTGCGCCTTGCGCTCCGGTGGGCTGACGAGTGACACCTTGCGGGCCTTGTGCGCCCTGCTGGGGCTTGGGAGCCGGAGCGACTGGTGCTCCTTGAACGCCTTGTGCTCCCTGCGGGCCTTGGGTGGGGACAGGCTTGGCTTTGATCGGCTCAGGGCCGGGAGTCATCCACTCCATTACAGCCCGGCTTGGTGAATGAGGTCAGCCACTTGGCTCAGTTGGGGTGAACCGTAAGGGCCTTGGGCGAGTGAGGTCAAGGTGTGCGACAGTGAACCGCCGAATGGCCCCATCGCTTCGGGGCCTGCACCGGGGCCGACTGAAAGGCCGTGAGTCATGGGCAAGTGAGGTTCCTCGGTTGGGTGGAGATACTTCAACTGCGAAAGGTCTGGTGCCTCAACTGGGACAAGTGGCTTGCCTTGTGGAGCTTGTGGTGCTTGCGCCGCCATCTGCGCCGTGGTGCGGTCGCCGGAAGCCATGGGAACAATCTGCATTGCCTGTGCCTGCCCAGCTTGCTTTCCGTAGTCCTGTCCAGGGACAGTGACCTTGGGGACGTTCAGGTCAGTACGGTTCGGCTTGGCCTTACGCGGCACTTGCGCCTCCGCCTAGTGCGCCGAGCAGGGACTTCAAGTCCATGGCTCCTTGGGGAGGTGGGGCGATAGAAGGTTGGGGTTCTGCTTGCTGGTCAGACGGTGTAGCAGGGGGAGTCTGGTTGATACCCGCCATTTGCGAGGGGTCTGCCATGCCTTGCGGAGCGCCCATTCCGGGCTGTTGAGCAGAGTGCTGTTGCGACTGCTGTTGAGCCGCTTGTTCTTTCTGCGCTTCCTCATGGGCTGCGGTAATCGCATCGGCAAGACTCATTTCTGGGTCGGTCAACTTGGTTGCAATCTTAGCGACGAGAACTGGGTCCATCTGGCCTTGGGTGAGTTGCTGTTCCACTCCGGCGAGCAGAGCCTTCTCCAGACCGTCCATGATGATGCGGTGCTTCTCACGAGCAGGATCGTCAATGGTGGGGTCAAGTTCCATGCCGGTCTCGGTAGACATGATGCCAATTCCGATTTTCTGACCAATAGCAACTGCGAGGCCGTTGGCATCGGTGCCGGGCAAGGGGTAGGTGACTTTGGCGAAGTCGGTGACGAAGGTTTCGTCGGGGATGTAGTCCTCTCGGAGAACCTTGCCATCTCCCGGCAACACGAACATGGAAGCCTTCTTGCCGTAGTACGCCTTCTGTACGGCCACCATGCGGCGGATTTCTGCCTCGCTGGAAATTTCAAAGATTTCTTGGTACTCCTGAATGGGCATGTCCACCGTGTTGCCGAGCACCATCTCGCCTCGACGGGCTGTACGGACATTTGACGGTGACTCGCCACCGAACTCGGCAGGGATACCTGCACTCAGGCGTTGCGCTCGCTCCAGTTGGTCAAGGAGTTGCATCCCCATTTGACCGACTTGGGGGAGCATCTGTTGTGCCCGGCCATCCTTGATGATGCCGACCTGCCCTTGCTTGCCATCGGCGTACTGAAGGATTTGGGGGCTGCGGGCGGCGTTGTTGCCCTCAACCCAGACTTCGGGGAACACGCCACGGAAGATGGCGATGGTGTTGAGTGCGTCCAACTTTGCTGCTCGGAGGTGCATCCCGAGGGTACCGTCAAACTGCCCCGCTAGACGATCCAGCGTTACGCGGCCGGGAAAGACCACGGGCGAGATGCCAGCCCGGTTCGGGATGCGCTCTAGGAGGGCGGTGACGGAGGTGCCGTGGCTCGGCTCGTAGCGAGTGCCGGGGTTCCTCTGGCTGCCGACGCAGATGATGACGGTTTCCTCATCGTCAACGTATTCCAAGATGTCAAAGAGACTGGTGTCGTTGAACTTCTCGCCCTTGTAGATCAGTCCGGCTTGGTCAGGGTAGTTCTGCTTCAGCCACAGAAGAGGCTTCTGGTCGTGGAAGATGCAGTTCTGCGGCTCCATGGAGTCAGCGTCAAGGAGCGCCGAGGGGTAGGCAGACAGGGGGTTGCGGACTCGGAGGAACGGGATCTTCCTCGGGTCATCGCCGTTGGGGGAGACAGGGGTGATGGTGACGGGTGAGCAGCCGTAGGCGATGAGGAACCTTGCCCTCCGGCGCATCTTGATCTTCCACTGGTTCATTTCCCAGATGCCCTTGATGGCGAGCCGGGAGTCGTGGGCCTTCTGATCCCATGCCTTGAAGCCGGGGCGCAGGGAAGGGAAAGACACATCAGGGGTCACGGAGGCAACTCGCATCGCCATTTGCTCGACACCCATTGAGAGCAGGTTTGCTACCGCAGGCTTCTCAACATCGTCAAGCTCGGGCAGCGGGACTACGACTTCGCCGTTGTAGTGGCGGCGCACCTCGTCGGCCTTGTTCCACCACTGTCCACGAGAGACCTTCCTCTCTTGGAACATCTGCATGATTTCCTCGGGCGACTTCACTTCGTCACCCATGATGGTCGCCACACAGGGGCAGCGTTATACGCTCCCTTGGGTGTGACATCTGGAAGGTTCCACTCAAAGAACCATTGGGCCATCACGCAGTCATCCGTTCGTCCATGGGGGTACTTCGTCACCTCGTCAATCAGCGGCATGATACGCTGCTTGGATTGCATGGAGGCAGGTAGTCTAATTCTACCGTATCTATAGTGCGGAGCGAGTGTTTGCACTCCGAACTCCTCGTCGGTCTTGTTGCGGCCTGTGGTGTGGGGGATAATGTCCACGCCGTTCTTGGCTTGCCAGCGGCGCACATGGTCGTATTGGAGGAGGAATTTTGCTGCGGCGTTCACCTCGACAATCCATGTTTGGATTTCTAGCCCTGCCCTGCGGGACTGTTCCTGCCAGTCGGCCATAAGACCTGTCCACTCTCCGGTGTCCTGCTTGAAGTCAAGGAAGTCGGGAGCGTCCATCTTGCCTCGGTGGAACCCGATCAGATACCGGAACTCTGATACCGGGTCATAAGCCCAGCATTGTACTGACCAGTACATCGTGGGGCTGGGGTCGCATGAAGCCATGATGATGAGGCCATCGCTGGAAACTCCTGGTGGCAGTTCCCAGAGGTCACGTTGGCGGTCAAGGCAACCGGGGAAGCGTTCGGAGCCGTAGATCCACTCTCCCTGCACAAGGACGTTGGCAGGGTCTACATCTTCCTGCTGGTACACCGTTCGGAAGTTGTTGATGGGGTTTGCTTCCAGCGCCTTGATCTTCTTCCACGGCAAGCGCCGGGGGTCAAGGAGGCACCCTTCTGGGTAGGGTCGAGCGTTGTTCAGGTGGTGGTCGGGGCTTTTCTCGCCTTCACACCTGTCCTCGTAGTGCGCTCGGAAGATGATGTGCTTGTACTTCCGGTCGCCTCGGTCAGTCACGACCTCCTCGCCTCGGTCGTTGTACTTGACCTCCTCCTCGTCAAACTCACCCGACTTCAGATCAAGGGCGTAGCGGTAGAGGTCATCGGGGGCGAGCCTCTGGCCTTGGAGCAGGAGAACGCCGGAGGGTTCCAGACGGGTCTCAGCAATCTGTGACCAGTGAGCTTGTTGTTTCTCTCGGGCTTCCACCGTTGCGACGGACTTGGGGGTCACGAGGTCGTCCCATACGACGAAGGTGAAGCGTTGTCCAAGGAAGCCGGAGTCCTCACCGTAGGCAGACCACGTTGGTTCCTTTTCCGTGATAGCACCGATATCATCGTGTTGCATGACAATCAGGGCATCTCGGTTCCAGACTTCTCGGTCAAGTGGCTGGAAGCGCCCGAAGTCCAGTGCCACGGTGCTCTCGGCATCTACGGCTCGACCTCTGCGGACATCTTGCAGGGGAGCCTGCTCCGGCATGGTTCGCATCAGGGTTCTCTTGATGCGGTTGACGTGGGTCTGTGCTGCTCGCTGGTTGGCGGAGCCGATGAGTCCTCGGAGGCTGCGGTCTCGGCAAGTCAGCCAGATGGGAATGTCGTGGGTGAACACCGTGGTCTTACCCGAGCCAGGAGGGGCGTTGATGACGAAGTATTCCTCGTCGGGAGTGTCAAGTGCTGCGGCGATCCGTTCGGCGGCTTCTGCCTGCCACGGAGTAGCGACCCGCCCGAAGTACCTTCTCTGAAAGTAAGTAAAGTCCTCTAATGCGCGGGCCGCTTCCGGGCGCAACTCAGCAAAGGGAATGGGGCCGGGGAGTTCCTCAATCCGCTTCGCCTCGGTGCGCTCCTTACCAACGGTGCTTGTCGGGACACCCTTGGTTTGGTTCATCCACCGCTGGACGGTGGAAAGGCTGACTCCGGCTTTCTTGGCGGTCTCTCGGTATGAGAAGCCTTCAGAGAGAAGCCGAATGACCATCCGCTTCTGTGCGGGAGTGGTCATGCTGCTGGGGTGCTACCGCCTGCGACTGGTGCAACTGGGGCAGCGGCGACAGTGGCAGAGGCTTGGACTCGCGGCAACACGAGCAAGCGTGATGCCCACGGATACCGCTTCTCTAACCCAGCGGCCAGCGCGTAGTAGGCGTAAGCAGCTGCGGGCGAGATAACGGCCAACAGTTGTGGGTTCAGGTGCTTCACTACCGTCGAGGACAAACCAGTCGCCGCACCAACAAGCGCAGGGGCAATGAGGCGGATGAGGCTGTTGCGGTACTGAGTCACTAGTGCTCCTTGGGGTTTCCATCGCCGTAAACCTCGTTCCATGTTTGCGGCGCGTAGATGTGCCGCCACAACGAGTGTGGGCCAACGATAACACAGTGACCATCGTTGACGGTGAACCCGACATCTGGGTGGCTAATCTCATCGCCGTTGGCGAGGACAACTACGACCTCGGGGTAGTGGAACCGGACTTTGCGGGGGCTATCGGTTGGCATTCATTTTCACTTTCAGCTCGTTGATTTGTTGGACAAGGTACTCGGGCATTGGGGTTGGGTTGCCATCCCATGTGTCTGGCTCGGGATCGGGGAAGGCGTAGTAGGTGCCGTGGTATTCCGGCAGACCGGCGAAGCGGTGCTCCTCGGAAAGCACCCACCGCTTCCAGAGGTCAAACCAGTCCTGCGCCTGCGTTTGCTGGCTGTGGTGGAACTCCCTGAACCGAACGGTTGAGGCGCTGAGGTTGATGGTCAGGCCCTGCTCCTGCCCCCAGTCGAACATCGTTTTGGTAAGGCGGTAGTTGATGTCGAGAAACGTCATTGGCTGCTCCGATTTCTAACTTGGGGGACAGGATTACCTGCTGGTTGGTTTGCTTCTCAATCTCAGCATACACCTTCAGGAACTGTGCTCGTGTCACGCTGAGGTTGTCTGAGAAGCGGATCTCTTGCAGGCCGAACTGCCGGACTGCCTTGGAGATGCTGGGGTGGCTCCAGGAGTTGTAGGAGCCGTTCTGGATGGCGGCCATGATCTCCGCCCATGCCTGCCCGCTGGTGGGGACGAGGTAGCCGCAGATGGACGCTGCTTTCTGGCGCAGGTCAGCAATCGTGGGAGGCCACTTCTCAACCATCGCCCACTCCCTCGCTGCTTGGCGCAGGACTGCAATGTCCAAGTCCCCAAGCAGGTCGTAGTAGACCACCGGCAACTCCTCGGTGATCTCCCACCGAGGGTAAGCGGCGGAAAGGACTGCGAGCACTTGGGCAAGCTCTTTCTTGGTCATTCTTCCTCCTCTGCGAACTCTGCGAGAACGCTCATTGGCTTTGATGTTAGCAGACCAGCGCCGCCAGGGAGGTAGTCCTTCCATCGCTCGTCAGGGCCGTAGAAGGTCGAGCCGTGGAGGATGTACCGGCTCTCCTTGCCCTTGCAGGTGCGGGCGTAGTTCTCGGTGGCCTCCAGCAGCAGTGAAGGGTCAACACCCTCCTTCAACCGGGCAGCGAACGCCTTCTCAGCAGCTCCCTTGGCGATCTTGCGTGGGTAGTGCTTCCACATCTCAGAAAACGAAATGATCGTTGTATTTATAGTACTTCTTACAGATAGTACTTCTTTAGGAATAGTACTTCTTATGCATCCGTGTTTGCCGTGAACGGAAAAGCCGTTAGCGGTGGAGCCGTTAGCGGTGGATGCTGGTGCGGCTGGAGCGTCGTAAACGATGTAGTCCATGCTCATCATCTGCCCGTAGTTGTTGCGGTTCTGCTGGGTCACGATGTAGCCAGCCTCCACCAGCTCGTTGATGATCCGGTACACCCGGTCTCGACCAGCGTTGGGCGACTGCTGGACAAGTTGCTTGACGTTGACCTCCCAATGCTCGGCGTGGGACAGCAGGTAGAGCAGCAGCCCCCTGGCTTCCCACGAGAGTTGGTCATTCCTCGCCATGTCGTTGCTCACGACAACGTAGTTATTGCTGGGCTTCGGCCCTCTGATAATCGCCATTCAGTCATTCCTCTCGCTTGGCGTGTCTGGTCTTAGGGGCTGGGGCCGGGCAGTTCAGACCCCAAACCCTAAGAATGTCCCCACCGTCAGCCGGAGAACCGGGTTGGATCTTCGGGTGGTTCGCTTGACACCATACAGGGGAGCGACTAGGCTTGCAAGTGAGGGGCAAGAAAAAATTTGCAGAGAAAGGGCCACCATGATCGTAGGCTTCGCAGGACTCGCTGGCGCAGGAAAGAACGCTGCTGCTGAGGCATTGTCGTATCCAACATTTGCCTTCGCTGATGCGCTGAGACAGATGCTGCTCCGGCTTGACCCGGTGCTCTACGAGACTGACGAGGGGGATGCTGTCCGGCTCAAAGAGGTCATTGAGCGGGTCGGCTGGGACAAGGCAAAGAGGGAAGCGCCGGAAGTCAGAAGGCTCCTGCAAGAGTTGGGGATGGCAGCTCGGGACATCAGCCCCTACATCTTCGTAGACCACCTGAGCGCAACCATTGACCTTTCCAAGGCCACCGGGGACTACGAGCGCAACATCTCCATCACCGATGTCCGTTTCCCCAACGAACGGGAAATGGTGAAATGGTGGGATGGCAAGATCATCTGGATCGAGCGACCAGGCGTTGAGAACCTCGGCGGGCCGACCGAGAACTCCATCACGGCAGATGACTGCGATGACTTCATCGTGAACGATGGCACCATCGAGGAGCTGCACGAAAAAGTCCGAGCATCCGTCAAAGTGTTGTCCGGTGACTAAGAGCCAGATCATCAACTGGGTTGCCCTCAGCCTGTGGAAAGCCGACCACGGTGAAGGACACTGGGGGGACGCGCCAGAAATGACCCGCGCCATCTACCGCAAGCGAGCCGAAATCGCAACCACCGCAGTCCTCGACTGCCTCCCAATCCGCTACGACTCACCACCTTCATAGACACGCGTTCCCTGAATACGCCAGAAGGCCACGAGACCCCCCTGTAATCGTCTGTAAGCGATCCTGTTGTAGGTTGCGTCACCTTGTCAGTCACACCCCCAAATCGCCGGTAGAAGCCATCACACCGTAGTACGCCGTTCTAGCGTTTCCCCTGCAAAGACTACGAAATGACCGGATTTACGGAGGGGTCTAACTGGGCATTGAACAGGCCCCCCGTCTCGGCATACTACCGGTTGCGAACATTTGTTCGCCTGGTTTTCCCGATCAATGGCGAATGGGTGCGCATTCAGGCTGGATGGAGGGCAATGGAGGAGGATGGATGCGAATGGTGAGGATTGGCTATGGCAACAGATCATGGCAACAGATCATGGCAACACAGCACAGCAGCTGAGCGCAGATGCAGCGGACGCGACAGCGCAGAGCGGAGCGCACAGCAGAGATGATGTATCGCTCCCTATATGGAGAGCGCACACAGGCTCTGAGCATCTGTCTTTCATCCGGCGATCTGGATTGCGCGTCAGAGAGATCGCTGGCGATCTGGTCGGCTGCTGGAGAAATCGACTAACGCTAGATACGCTCAAAAATCGTGCCAGATATGTCGCGCCTATAACTAATCGGAGGGTACAGCTCTCTGGTCGCAGAGCACACAATGGAGCATGGAGCCAATCATCTCTCCTGCGATCTGTCTAGTGAATTGACAGAGCGTCCGATCTGTGATTGAATGATCTCAGCGCATCAATGCGCCTAGAGAATGGAGGCTCCCAATGGAGAAGATGAATGCTGAAGATGTCCGACTCCTACAAGAGTATGGAGTGTATCCAGATGATCTGGACACAGGAGGAGATCAGATCCTGACTCTCTTTATGTGGACAGAGATTACTCCGACCGGAGGAGAGATTGTCTGGAGTGCTGAGATCGGTA
>Ga0214166_1001484_pt1 | contig 10105 bp, 11 predicted proteins | sample TroBogepilimnion_27_FD_153005 | JGI IMG/M metagenome (GOLD analysis project Ga0214166, IMG submission 153005) | Freshwater microbial communities from Trout Bog Lake, WI - Practice 18AUG2009 epilimnion v3 | ecosystem: Environmental > Aquatic > Freshwater > Lake > Epilimnion/Euphotic zone ...
ATTGATTGGGTTACTAGTTTTTTTGCAAACATTTTTTATTCTCCTGTATTATCTGCATTTCCACTTGCGTAATGCGAGTGCTTTTCTTGTTGGTTTACCATTAGGTTTCTTCATTGGACCTTTCATGCCACCCATGCGAGCACAAAATGATTTTCTACGCTTAGCAGCTTTGCTTCCTGGTTTTACTTTGCCTGTAACGGCTTTCTTTAACTTAGAACCTGGATTCTCTCTACGATATGAAGCAATACCTTTGGCATTTAGACCACCAGTAGCACTTTTGCCTTCTTTTCTACGCCAAGCAGCAGTTTCATATAATTCTTCGTCTGATACATCTTCAAGATTTTCCCAAAGAATATCTGGATCAATATTGTTTTCTTTTGCAATACCATCGACCACCTCTTCAAGAATGTCAAATAATTCTTCTAGTTCAACTTCTTCTTTATATGTGTCTTTAGTAATTGTATGTGATTTTCCGTCATTGCCCCAAGTTCTATCTTTGGTTGCACCTTTATGTAAACCAAATTCTCTCCACTTATTATCTTTTTTTAGTTGGTCGCCAAATTTTTTACCGTGATATTTTTCAGCACGTTTTATAATTTTTTCTCTACCATGTTTATAACCAGGACCATGTTCATCATCACTAAAATTAGGATCTTTAGTTTTTCGAACAGCACTTATGTAATCGCTTTTTGTTAACTCATCAATTGGTTCAACTTCTTCTGGTACACAATTAGGAACAGTTCTACCATTCTTCTCTTTTGTGCCGACAGCGGTATAACCTGACCAACAAGCCTTCTTTAAATCACCTGTTGGTTTTTTAACTTTTTCATCTAAAAATGTTTTAAATGATATCATTTTTTGTCCTCGTTAAACTTTTTTTTCTTTTTTTTAACAATTTGAATACCAATATTTCTATTTGGATCTTTGTAAGTATCCATACCTTCTTTATTGCCAGAACCACCCAATACACCACCAACGCCAGATTCAACATCGTTTTGAAAACCATTGTATTCTTTAAATGTCAGTTTTTTCTTTTTCTTTTCAGCCAATGGATTTGGTTCTAACTTAGCACCAAGCATTGCTGTACCGTTTTGGCTAGCGTTACTGTATTCTTGTGATTCGCTGTATCCTACTTGGCCAAGTCCGGCGCCAGCTGCGGCGCCTTGACCACCTGCTCTGGTGTCATATTCTTGACCCACACCAGAAGGTCTACCGACACGACCTGCGCTTAGTGACTTGTCGCCACGCTTCTTTATTTTTTCTTTGTTGTTGTCTTTTTGGAAGTTTGGCTCTTTGGCTGGCGGGTTGATTTTGAGCGTGGGGACGCTTTCTTCGTAGGCTGAGTGCCAGGCTCCACCGGTGACTGAGCTACCGACTCCTGTGTTTTTTCTTGGTCCGGTGTCACCTCGGATTTGGTCTCTACCGGTAACGAGGGATCCTGCGTTGTCTGGACGCTGGTCACTTGGTCCTTTTGCTCGGTAGAAAGGGTTGTATCTTCCGATGGTTTTTTGCTGAATAGACTTAGAATTGCCTTTAACATTGTTTTCTCCAAATAAATTTACATTCCTATTTAACCAATCCGTAGCAGATTCATTGAATATTCTTGAATCTAAAAACGACTTAGTGGACTGGTATATATCACTAATATCTTCTTCTTTGGTATCTAGGTTTCCTGTGTTGTCAAAGGTTACCAAGTTATTATACATCTCATTGAATTGTATAATATTTTCTTGTGCTTTTTGCCACTTATCTTGCCTAACTGATTCAGCCATCATACGAGTTAAATTGGAGTTTCTTTCTTTACTAGTTTCATTATTCGTATGAACAAAAATCATCATGGTATTATAACCAAGTTCTTCTAATTCTTCTTTAATATAGGTAATCTTTTCAATGTCATCTGCTGGTCCGTTAATAATCAATGGACCACGAGCACGAATTGCTTCTCTACGGAAATCGTTGGTCTTTTCTGACAATTTTTGTTTATCACCCAAATAATCACGAGCTTGAATAAAGTTTAATTCTACCGCTTTTGCTTCGGCAATGGCTTCACGGATAACAATATCTTTACCTGAGCCTGGACCACCAGTTACAAAAATTGCTTTGAAATGTCCTCTATAAAGTTCTTCATTTAAACCCATTCCTTTACGAACATCGTGCATCAATTCTTTTGCGTGAGCATCAGATACATGATGTGGAACGCCTTGACGGAAAGAATGGAAGTCTTTATTTTTTGCGTGTTCTCTCATCTTTGTGCCGGACATACCTTCAGAACCTTCAGCATCAGGATCTCTATGACCAGCAGACTTAACTTCTATTTTTTTGAAATTATAATGTCCGTGTTTACCTTTTACACCATTATATTTGTGTAACAACGTGTGCATTTCTTTAACACGGTCGGAACCAGCAATAACAGTTAATTTATCATGGCCTTTTGCGTGTAACTTGGATGCATGATGTAGAATAGTTGGGTGGTCTTTATCAGAGGTTTCAAAATGAGTACCCGGTGAATATCTTTTAAGATGTTTGATTTTTTGTTCACCTGATAAAGGATTCTTTTTAGAATCTTGGGAATGAGATACTACTACAACGTGTTTAGCACCTTGTTTCTCAGCTTCGTGTTTAACTCTATCAATAAGTTTTAAATGACCAGTAGTGGGAGGATTCATACGACCAAAAGCCATCACAACAGGTTTGTGCGCCTTTTCGGTTTCTTCTACTAAATCTAAAAATGACTTCATTTTCTTACTTTCAATAAATTAGCTTTTGCAAATTCTTTACGGTTTACCAATTTAGTTGGTTCGCCTGCATGATGAACAACATATCCTTCTGGATCAGTTGCTTTACTATCTATATGGTGTTCTAATCCACCAGTATGTTGATTAAGATTGCTTACCAATATATCTTTTGCTTGTTGTAAATGTTTGTGCATCTTCAATAAGTTCTCATAATCTTTTTTGTGTTCGTCAATATGTTTATGATGTGCTTTTAATTCTGCTTCTTTACGACCTTTAGAAGCTGGTGTTTTTAACTTTTCGGCCGATTTATTGATTTTATCGGCAATATGTTTCTTCAAACCTTCAGCAGAAGGTTTTTCATCAGTTCTAACCGTTTGATTAATATATGTTGCTAGATGACCGGCTTCACCAGCATGAGGCATAGTGTTTTTATACAAGGTCTTTTTGTGCATATCATGTATTTTTTGTGCAGCATCCATGTGTTTATGGAATTCAGCTTGGTCATTTTCTGAATAATGTATATTGCTCGTATCGTGTTCTGGATGTTTAGTCCATACATCAGAATGAGTTTTGAAATTGTGTAGGTCTGGATGTGGATCCGCCTTCATTGAAGTAATATCTTTACCATGGTATTGTGTATGGACTACAATACCAATCTTCGAATCTTTAATTTTTTGTGCTTCTTCACCATGGCCAGTATAAGTGATGGTGTTTGGTGTAAACGAAACTTTACCATTTTTGTGATGATGTAAATCATCATGTGTATACATCAAATCCCCTTGATATACACCAGTTTTAGGTGCAATTTTCTTGAGGTGATTCAAAGACGCATGGAGTTTGTCCATGAGTCCTGGAGCGTGTCCATGGTTCTTCTTGATATCTTCGTGAGTGTAGTTAATTTTTGGATTTTTGTTGAAAGCAGACTTAGATGCCACAAAGAACTTACCGGTTTCAGGATGGTGACCAAATACTAATGCTGGGGAGCCATCATATTTCATTGTAAGATGAGTGGATTTACTGCCGGACTTCATGTGTTCGTGTGCTTGATTTAATGCACCTTTGGCGTGTTCAAAACCTTTGGAACCATGGAATAATGGTCTATCTTCAGCATGGTGAATATGCTTCAGTTTGCCATCATCGGCACCAGCTTCTTCTTTTAGAAATGTTTTAAACGACTGCATGAGTTCCTTTTAAGATGTAGCACACTATGGCTACTAAAAAGAGTGAATTTGGACTTATTTATCCAACTTGTGAAATTCTAACGCCAATCCGTCAAAAGATTGGCTTAGATACATAGTCAACGGAATTGTTGGATTTACAGCTGTTCTTTGATGTAATCTTCTAAACGGACCTGTGGTTCCCAACCAAGAATTGTTCTTGCTTTGGTATTATCTGCCAAGGTGACTCTAGCTTCACCCAATCTTGGTGGAATAAAAGTCTGTTTATCAGAAATCATGTTGGCCAGTTCTAATACTGAATGATTTCTGCCGGTTCCAATATTGAATAGTCCGGTTTCTTGGGACTGCATGGCCAAAATATTAGCATTAACAGCATCACTTACATAAGTGAAATCTCTGCGTTGTTCACCATCACCAACAATTGTCAAAGATTCTCCAGCACGATATTGGCGCAAAAATAGACGAACTACTGGTGCGTATGGACCCTTAGATGGTTCTCTTGGACCATAAATGTTGAAATAACGGAATACAACTGTTGGTAATTCAAATAAGTCGGTATACATCTTACAGAGTTTTTCACCAGAAACTTTAGCAACAGAATAAGGATTTAAACAATCATCTGGCATATCTTCATTTAGCGGCGGAGTATTTGCCAAACCATAACCTGAAGATGTGGAAGAATACATCACTTTCTTAACACCGGCTTCACGAGCACATTGTAATACAACTGCGGTACCCAATACGTTGGTACGAACTGCTAGAATTGGATTTTCAATAGTAGGTTGAATACGAGATTCTGCTGCCAAATGGAAAACATAATCTACGCCTTCATATAAAGGTCTAGTTTTTTCATAATCAGCAACATCTTCTATTACGTAAGTTGCTTTTTTATTATAATAAAATTGGTCATTTGAATTGGCAGATTCATTGTCAATAACAATAACATCATGGCCAAGTTCAACTAATTTATCCACTAGATTTGAACCAATAAAACCGGCACCACCAGTAACAATACTTTTCATTTTTTTACTCCATCGCTTTTTTATAAAATATATCTTTTTTATCACCTGTTCTATCCCATTGATGAATAACAGGCACAATCGTTCCATCAAAATTCAATAAATTTTGACTAGCATCAAACTTCATATTATCGTAACGATTCATCGTTGATATTGGACCTTGTCCCGTATGATATAGTTTGTAACTAGAAAAAACTTGATTGTATATTAGGTATCCATGTGTTGGTTGGTCTGTTGCATAACACCTTTTCTTAACATAAACATTATGCAACTCTTTAATCATTTCATCCAGATAATTAATAATACCTGCTCGAGTGCCCATTGTTGTGCCGGCGCAAATAATATAATTGTGGCCAATTTGATTGAATACTTCTTCACCATAAGCACCAGCGTAATTACCTTTTAACCACCAAGTATTACAATCACAATTCTTATAGTGGTGCATCTCCAAAAAGAATTCAAGTTCGGTAGTCATTTCATGTGCAAATGGATCCGATTGAAATACCACATCTCTTGTATCGGATAAGAAAACTTTTTTCACAGCTGGATACTCTTCCATCACTTTACGATGAAACTGGTGTCTTAAATTACAAATTTGGTCGTGGTCATAATGACCTTCAATTTTAAAACCTCGAATATTATATTTGTTAAAAAATTGTTGCAATTCATCATTAATATCTAACACAACCATGGCAATGTGGCCGTCATAATACTTGCGTAATGATTTTGCAAAAGGTTCTAATTGCTCGGCATTATAACCAATCGAGGTACCTAAAACTAAATTAGACATTTTTATTAAATTCTTCCCAATCAACTCCAGGCGACATATAACTATCAACTTGTGTGGTCAAACCAGGATTTGGTGTCCACAAAGAATAACCCATACGAGCTAATGTTTCAAATAATTTAATATCCCACAATCCAATTTTTCTTATTGTAGGAGCAATAGTTTTATATATTGATTCGTCAACTGCATATGTGCAACAAGCAAATTCAGCAGTTTCCCAAATACCTGATGTTCTCTTTATAGTATCAAAACTATATTCGTTATGATATCTGCGAGTATGTTTTTCAGAGTGGTCGTAACCAGTAACTAGTTTCAATTCAGGTAATGCCTTTGCAATTTCTAATATAGATTCTGGTTTATGTAGATAGTCATCTTCTACAAAATAGATGCTACCACCAATCTCATCAGCAATATCAAATGTTTCATTTAAACTGCCAAGATTACTTTTAACAAAAGTTTTACGAATTTCATATTTGTCTGGTATCTCATTAAGTAAAATTTGGCCATCACCATCATGAAGAAATATTACTTGACTAACTTCATTACCAGCAAATTCTACAGCATCAAGAAAAGATTTTAAACATTTCTGTTTACTATACCAACGTGGACGAATATCTCTTATATTTCCATCAGCTTCGGCTTCGCACAGACGATAAATGATATTAAGCAATTTTCTCACCAACAATCATAAATGAATCATTTAAGTCACGGTCAGAAGCAAAGATATTAATATAACCACGGTCAGTCATATAATCTTTAATGATTTCTGGTGTAAAGATGTGAATGTGTTTACGATTATTCCATGGACGCCAATATTCTTGGTGATAATGTGGAAGATATAGAAATAGTGTTCCGTGATTCTTTAATTTAGATGTCCAATAATCAAGTGCTTTCACCCAATCAGGAAGATGTTCTAAACAATGGCTGGAATAAATGTAATCAACTGGTTCTTCAGGAAGATGATATGCTTCCCATTCATTATCAAAATTCAAGTCAATTGGAATGGAATCAGGAAAAGCCCAAGCTACCCTATTGCATCCAATATCGTAACCTGTGCCATTACAGAAGTGTTTGGCAAAAGGAATAGCAAACTGTGATGCGTTACCCTCATCTTGAAATTTTGGATAAGATTTGTTTTTATATTGTATTGTGTTCATAAAGTATTCACATCAAAGTCATTAAGGTAAACTAGTTTAGCATTCCTATTCTTAAAATAATGGCGTTGAAAGGAATATTCAATTGGTTTATTATCCCAATTTCTATTATCTTCACCCCATAATATATAAGAATCTTTCTTCATTAAGTCGGCAATAATACCAATACCCGTAAACGTGGTAATAAATGGTTTGGTATTTTGTTTGATAATATTACAATTATACACTAAATCATGCGTATAGTCAAGATAATACGTAGGTCTATCTTCCAAAATACCAGAAGATTCAATCATGTTGGAATATCTTCTAGTATCCAACTCTTTTGCTATCTGTAATGACCATCTATCACCTACAACAATCTCTTTGCTTGTGTCTACTACCACATTTTTTGGTACTCTTAATTCAAAATCTTCATCAATATCAAATTGAATTTTATAGTTTTGTTTTATAAAATTAGCATAACGAACTGTTGATAACGGACTATTTCCAGGATTTTCATCTGAACCGGTATCATCAATTAAAATATAATTTGAAACATTAGGATTCTCATAAACAAATTGCACTTTACTGAACATCTCTTGTGATGACAACAATTGTTTAATACCTTTAAATTGTTGTAACCTATCACAAATAATGAAATGTATTTGTTCTCCTGTTGCTTTATGTAAACCTGATAATGTAGGTAAACAATTAGCAAAGTCCCCCAAATTGTGTATACGAGGAGATACTACTGTAAGCATGAGTTAAATTTCTTAAAGATAATAAACCAGTCTGATGGGTCAACATAATGTAATTCAAATTCAGCAGGATTAGTTAAATAGGACATTAACAGGAGAGTTTGGTCATCATCAATAAGGTTGTGTTCTATCAATTTATTCAAACAACCTAAAACCAATCCTCTAAAGTATTCCCACTTCTTGGTGCCAGCAACAATATGACAACCCATAATATAAACATCACCTGTGTAGATGATGGAATCAATCGGTCTATCAGGTTCAATTGTTCTAATATTGAATAAATGAATCTTCTCTTTATCAAAATCATATTCCCATTTATTAATTGGTGGTACTGTTGTGTCTGTTCTGCAATAACCAAAATCAATCCAAGCAGTTAAATCTGTCTTAACTAGTCCTGAATTAATTGCATGAGTAACATAGAAGGCTTTGAAAATATTAACTAACACATAATCAGCGTGCCAATATTCAATTAATTGTGGATTAGTTACTTTGCCATAATATTCTGGAGATGCTTGTATTTTTTCAATCAATCCTTTATATTCTTTTAGTTCATCAGGTAGATACGATGGCATTACGACAATCTTAGTTCTATTCTCTAAACCAAATTCTTTCCTAATATTGTGTATTTTCTCTGCGCAATCTTCGGTGGTATAAACTACCATATCATTTTGAATTTTAGCTTGTTTTCTAAAGAATTCAAAATAGGTATCAGTAGTTCTATGTTGATGGTGTGGTAATACACGGCCACGGACTTCCGTAGGCAAACTACCTCTACCCAAATCAAAGAATGCTGTTACAATAGTAATATCACTCATATTTTTTCTCTAACTTTTCTTTCCATTCAGGAATACGATTGTATTGGTGAACAATAGAATACTTTTCACCAGTAGATGTATAAACGAACTCGCCATCAAATGTGGGTTCAGGACTCAATAACTTAGGTCTGAATTGGTAAATCTTTCTCAAGTCTACTGTTGTACCACATTGGCAAGCCCATGGTTCATCATGATTAACAAACTTGGTGATATCTTTATATGGTTTAAGTGAGAGCAATAGATTCAAAGCTGCTTGGTCAGGTCCGCCACCACCTTCAACATACATCGGTGCACCTTGACACAACAACCAAACATTATAACACAAGTCAATATAATCTTCAAACACACCAGCAGTAACACCTGCATTGTGAATAGGAATATCTTTCATGTGGTCAGCAGCAATAGGACCAAAAGAACGGTACATATTGTGAATACCCCAATCTTCATCTTTATATAATAGTGATTCGCCTGCAGCAACAATCTTCTTGTCACCAATGTTTTCTTCTAACCAAATAGATGGGTCTTTTTGAAACACAACATCAGCCACATCGGTGTTAATGATGTAACGAGGTTTTTCTGGAAGTTGTTTGAGAATTTGCCAAATGTGTAAGAAACGAATATTAACAATATTAAATTGTTCTTTCATTTGAATATCAACTACTTTGAAATCTAGGCTTTCCAAATAGTGAATTAATGGTTTTTCAATATTATAACAAATTAACCATTTTTGACCAGAGAATCCTGAACGGATTAAAGAATGAACCCATGGTGCAATTTTTGAAAATTTGTAACCTGTAATAAAACCAATTACTACATCAGATTCTTTTCCCGCCATGGATATTTCCCATCATATTTTTTCATCATTACTTCATTACCATTGATAAAGAAATCAGCATTGACTGAACCTTTACCACCATCTACACGATAATGTGCCGTGTATTCATTTGTGCAATCCCATTTAGGGAAATGTTGTGTTACTGCTTGTAAGAATACTCTATCTTGACCCCAACCACCATGCCATGCACTTGCTATTCTAATTGCTACTGAAGTTTTAACACAGTAACTATTAGTATCTATATGATGTATTCCGTGATAGCTTTGCCATTTGCCTAACGATTCACAATCATCAAAACAAACAAATTTACCAGACTTATCGTGAATTTGTCTTAACGAATAACACCAATCTAGATTTCGTCTTTCAATTGTTTCAACACAAAGTTGAACATGGCGATCCGCCAACCAATTATCTTGGTCAAGGTACATCACATATTCAGTATCAACTAGATGAGTAAATGCTGCGTAGACACGATGACCATAGAATCCTTTGGCACCGACATTGATGGGTAAACTACACAATATAATATTTTTATAATTTGGATGTTTCTCGAATTGTTTAATGTGATTCTTTACAGCATAAACAAATTCAGGTCCATCACAAACAATATAACACTTTGTTTCATAGGTTTGATTTAATACAGATTTAATTGCTTCGTGTACCGTTGCAGCACCGGTAGTTGGTATAATCACAGTTGCGGTCATAATTAATCTCTAGTCAGTTTTAAAATTCTCTCTATTTGTTTTTCTATAATAGGTGTTCTATTAGGCCAATATATGTATTCTTTGTCCCCGGTCTGATGTAACTTAGTGAGGAATGGTATCACAATTTTCTCCACTTCGGCA
>Ga0214166_1001487_pt1 | contig 10091 bp, 14 predicted proteins | sample TroBogepilimnion_27_FD_153005 | JGI IMG/M metagenome (GOLD analysis project Ga0214166, IMG submission 153005) | Freshwater microbial communities from Trout Bog Lake, WI - Practice 18AUG2009 epilimnion v3 | ecosystem: Environmental > Aquatic > Freshwater > Lake > Epilimnion/Euphotic zone ...
GCCTGTGACATTTAATATTCCTAATGGTGTGAATGCATTAACGGAAACGCAAACTGCAATTTTACAATTGCTTGAATTTCAAGCAAGTCATTCTATTTATAAAATTGATAAAACAAATAATAAATTAGAATTTTTTGTTCAAACATACGATTCTACTGGTTTGGCGTTATCAACTACCAATTCTTCTACTGTCATTAGTATTTTACCAGGCAATTATGGTGCTACAAAAATTAATTGATGTTTTAAATACAGCAATTAATTCTGCATGTAAACCTGTACTAAAAACAAGTGCATCTAGTGATGATATTACAGAATATTATTATTCTGCATTTGGGAATAATGGTTATTGTAAAAGTGGAACGGAAACAATACAACCCATTAGTTTAAATACAAATACAGGAAAAGTGACATTTAATTTTCCTGTGCCATTTAGTGAATTATCAGATACTATTACTGGAAACACAAGTGCATATTCAAATGAAGAATTTAATCAACACATTTATTCAGGATTTTATTTATTAACAGATGATTATAAAGGTTTATTATTAACACTTGGTTTTAACGAAGAATATTTTAATTCTTTACCAACAGCATTAGCACACAGTGGGCTAGGTGTGCAGTTGCTTCCAACAGTAACGTATGCTGATAATGTAGCTACTGTATCTTATGCAATTAATAAAAAATTTCCAAATTTAAATGTAAATGAAGATTATTATACCATTGATTCTAGTGGAAATGTTAGTGCACCTGAAATTATTGATTTGTCATATCCAAGATATTTATATATTTCTATCGAAGGTATTAATACAAATAATCGTGCTAATCTTCCTGATTCATCATATAAAAATATGTTTGCAAAAATTCCAGTTAATTGTTCATTTGGTGAATTAATTAATTATGAACCCACACAAATGTCCCCGCAAAATGTTCCTAATTTACATGTACAATCTATGACTGTACGTATTTTAGATGAATATGGTCAGGTAGTTGAATTTAATAATGGTTTTGGAGCTTAACTGTTTCTATTCAATGGGCTATTGATGTTGGATCCGCTGGTTTAGAGGATGTATCTATGGGGCAAACATTTCGTTCAGCATTACATAATTCAGATCATGACCCTTTAAGAACGTATCCAGAATTTGTCAGAAATTTGAAAAGAAAAAACTTCTAGAACATTCTATACTATTTTAATTACATTTCATTTTTTATCATAAAAAATGTCTTTTGATTTTAGTGATTTAGTAATACCAAATGATGATATTGATGATAATTTTGACTATTCACAATTTTTAGCTGACTCAATTTATGACTGGCTTAATTTTCCTGAACAAATATTGCAAGTTTGTGCTAATGTAGAAGAAGAAAAAACAAAAAAACAAAAAGTTACAATTATTCAACAACCACAACCATATAAAACTGGAAGACACAAAAAAGTATCATATCGTCGTGGTCCATATGATGAATGTTAAAGTTATTTTTCTTGGCTCCTGCTTTTCCCCCTTTTGGTGTTGTGCCAGTTCCTCCTTTTGGTCTTGGTTGTGGTGTTGGGGCTGGTCCTGCAGGTGGTGTTATTGGTATTGGAGGACCACCTCTACCTCTTGGAGCACCAACTGGTCCTGGTGGTAATACTGGTGCTGGTGGATTGATCGAGCCTTGTCCTAATGGTGCGGTATTTGTACCTAAACCTGCACCAGGTGGTGGAACAGCTCCACCAGGTGGTGCAAATAAATTTAGACCTGATGCTGCTTGATTGACTTGGGCCAAATTGTTTCCGGCTGCTAGACCAATTAAATTGGGAGCTCCGGCGGCAATACCACCTGCTCCTGCAGCTAATAAAACAAGTGCTTGTGTTGCTGGAGTAAAATGTGTTTTAATTTGTTGGATATTATCTTTAAATGTGCCAGTTCTTAATGGTTCTTGATTGTCAAAATAAGCTTGTATACTTGTTTCATTTTCTCCTTTTGGTAAAATACCATATTTGTAATCATAACCTTTTTGCCTTTTGCTTTGTAGCACAAGATCATAATCAGGTTGAACACCTTCGTCATTATTTGCCAAACCCAAACGAAACGCATCATACGTCTCACCGCGTGCGCGCTTTTCTACACCAGCATGATTAACCGTATATTGCATACTTAATGGATTATTAGGTGATAATTTAAATTCATCTTCATATAATCTTTGAGCAATTTCTTGTGGTTCATCTAATGCTGTAGCTAATGGTCTTGTACCATTAAAACTAGCTAAATTTCATAACCACCTCTACCAGCCATTGGATTGGTATTGTAAACACTTGGTACAACATCCACAAGCATATTTGATGTATATGGATGCATTCCACGTACATATGGATTTGCTTGAAAATGACGTTGTAAAAAATAATCAATTGGTTGATCTTGTGGTATTCCATCTCTTTTACCAATGACAATATTTGTCCGAAAATTATTTCCTTGTGTTTTTAGTAAACTATCTCCATATAAAGTATCAGATACAAAAGGTGCGCGATTATGCTGCTTGGCTAAAAAAATACGGTTGTTTAAGTTCGGATTTGTACGAAATTCACCCATGTTTAAAGTTGCAATTAAGAATGTAAAAGAAACTTATCAAAATTACGGCGAAACTGTAGAACCGGTTTGGGTGGATTATTATCAATTGTTAAAAAGTCATGTGGATCTTTTGTTGCTTGTTTATATAATTTTAAAAACGTATCATGATCAATTAAATTAGCAACTTCATGATAAATGGCTTCAAGTTGAGTTTCGTCTTTTGTTGGCCAAATGAAATATTGTTGAATATTTTGACGTAATGCTAGTGGAATACCTGAACGAAATGTTTGTGCAGCTAAAAAAATAGTAATACCTTTTCCATGATTAATATGACGATGTCGTAAACACAAATTAATAAATGGATTTTGTCTTGATGTAGAATAAATTTCACTATGACTCATGTCATCTACAATTAATAATGGTGAAGGTCGAGGTACTTCCGGTGGTTTGTGATAATCAGCATTTTCTAACATTGTATGTTCGGCAACAGTTAATCTCATCTCTTTTTTCCATTTTATATATGCTTTCATGTAATCATGATAATCATCATAATCATCTGAACCTTTTTACATTTTTGTAAAATATCTGCAATATCTTGAAGAGACGTATGCAAATTGGAATATACATCTTCATCAGCAATTTTTAAAACATGAAATATTGGATTAGATTCATACGTTGGTGAAATTATTAATACGCGTGTAAAACATTCATCATCCAAATAGCGTTTTGCTAAATTAACCATTGCATGTGTTTTTCCAGATCCACGCATACCTATGAAAGCACATAAAGTATGTAAAGGAAACAATTCTTTTGCTGCATTAGGGGTTTTAATTTTTTTATGCTTTACTGGTCCATTCACTAATCCATTTGGAATAGAAACTTCTTTGATTTTTCTTTTTTTTGGAATCGATTCGAAATCGGAATCGTAATCAGACATTGTTTAATATTTTTTGTTTTAGCTTTCTTCGTCGTCTTCATCGTCTTCTTCACCAACAGTTGGTTTTTGGGCCCAATATTGAGTACCATAATCAACATAGATTTCATCGTCTACAAAAATATCCAAAATTGCAATAAATGCTGCAGACTTTGTTTGTGGGTGTGAAATTAACTTGGCATTATAATGTAAACCTTTTTTTCTTCGAGTATCATTTGCATACTGTGCATAACAATCCGTCGGATTCCTTGCATCAACTGCAGACGTTTTTGAAAGGTGTACAGCTCTCCCAGTCTTTGTTCTATTTGATAAATTATGTAATTGCATTTCTGTTTGTCCTGTAATATACTCACCACGATACTCATCAATGTAGGTAGATACTTTAGCCAATCCTGGCCTACCTTTGAATATTAAATATTTATTGGTCGCCAAAGATTTCTTTTTACTTCTGTTTTTTTTTGTTAATTTTTGTCCAATTTTTTTTATTTTCTGGTAAATTTCGTGTTTCTAATGGAACAAATGCAAATAAACCTAATCCTGCACCAGGAATTTTGGATCTACCAATAACTAATAAATTTTGAGTCTTATATTTATTTTGATAATTCGGTATTTTATAATATTCATTATATAAGTGCATTACATTATCATTTGGTGAGCCACTATCAGGGATAAGTTCTAATTCTTGTGGTATAGGTGTATCTTCATTTGGATATTTTTTTCGTACCTCTATTTCTTGTTCAAAATCATCTTCCACTGCAGGTTCAGGTTCAGGTTCTAGAGCAGCTTTTCTTTTTCGTGATTTTTTGGGTTTCTGGTTAAAATGCTTTTCATATTTTGTTCCTTTACAAAACGCATTCATTAATGTTTTCCTTGGTGTGTTCTCAATTCTACTTCCCATATTTTTATTTTTTAAAAATCTTACAATTTTCATTCCCATATCAATTTTTTTTGTCTTTGTCTTTGATCTTTATGTACTTCTGCGTTGTGTTGTGCTGCCCATGCTGTATCATCACGCACATCTTTAATTGACTCATTTGCTATTTCATTCAAAATTTCATTGTAAATATTATTTATGTTAGCATCATAATTATTATAAAAATTTGTTAAACCTAGACGCTGTATTGCATTATATTTGGCATTATAGTTAGGTTGATAATAATTTTGATTAATTGGTGCTTGAGCTAAATTTGTGTTACTAGTATTACCATCAGTTAAATTAGGGTTACCCCCATCATCACCATCATCACCACCATCACCATCACCTCCATTATCGTTATCATTTCCATCATCATTTCCATCAACGTTTCCATTATCATTTTCATCATCAGAATTCGGTTGGACACCGCGACCTGGTGCATATGGATCTATCAATTTTTTACCCTTACCCTTACCGCGCCAAAATCCATGTATATTTGGCTTATTCAAAATGTCAATAATATCACGATTACGGTATTTTCCAGGGACACCACGATAAAAAAAATTTTCAACGTATAATGCAGTATCAGGTGTTGCTTGACGTAAAAAAGAATAATCATGATTTGCAATCGGGTTAATAACTAATTGTTCATATCTTTCTATCTTTCTTGTAGCTTTTAATTCAATTGCATCGGATGAGCCAGGTTCAAAATGAGTATTATTAAGGTCAAAATATAAATTTGCTCTATCTTCATCTGTACTAATTTTTAAATACATTGCTTCGTTATCATACTGTACAAAATCAAGAAACCTGTACTTTCCATTATATTCAAATCCAAATTCATGTGGTCCTGTTCTGTTATCTAGTTGATATCTACGTAAATGTTCTTCTAACGAAAGTACCTCATGATATAGTCGTAAAACCAACTCATCTTTTTCATATTCACAATTTACATATACACGTTGTATTGTATCCACAACACGTGAAGTTGCACCATATTTATATTTAGCTAATGTGTTAATACCAACCATTTGTAAATGATCAACACATAAATCACTTCCAAGACAAACATCTTTTTTACAACGATCACCATTTTTAAAAATATGACTACATTGCAATACTTGAATTTTAGCTGTAAATGTTGGATATTTACTAGTTTTTCTATCTTTCCATCCATACCAAATAAAATATCGGCCACTAGTAGCCATTGGTGGCCGTGCCATTAATGGTGCATTTAATGGATTATTTCGGGCAGCGTATTGCTGCCTGGCACGTATTGACCGTTCTTGCCAACTTTCTTTTTGTACCGGTGGATAACCACTCATTTGTTCTAGAAGCTTCTTACCCTTCAAGATTCCGTGTGTCTCTTCAAGATATTCCTTCTGCCTGTGTTTTTGCCTGGATTTCAAATCAATAGACAGTCCAAATTACGTTTTCAATTTACGCTCACAAAAAATACAATATGACTTCTACATACAGAAACACAAATAACTGTTTGTTGTTTTTGACAGCAAAAGATTTTTTGACTGCAATTGACACTATTTTCAACTTTCGTTATGTAGAAACCAGTAACAAATGGATACTTGAATTTCGCCCAATCAACGAACTTATATGGCACCGTAAACCCATTTCAATCGCATTGCATACAAATCACGTTGAATATTATCAAGATACAGATAATTACCATCTTGTTAATACTGAATATAATCTTGAAGAAGATGTACAAATTTTAAAACTATATTATACTCTGCATCAATTACTAGTTGATGCCATCAATAAACCAGATTTAATTTTACCTGAACATTTTGTTTCTTTATCACAAATTTGGGTATGTCCACCTTACCATTTTGAACAACAAACAAAATTTCCTGCTTGGTCAAAACAACCAGGTCTACCCACTATACGAATCAGTAATGGTCAATACAAAGATAATCGCGCTTTTATTAATTTGTCATTTAATAATTGGAAATATATTCAAATTGCCAAACGCCAAGCAACAAATAAAAAACGAAAATTGGAATCTGAAGAGACTACTGAACCAGTATCAACTGAACTTCAACAGCCAATGTCGCTTAACCCGGTTAAAGTCGAAGAAATCGTTGTTGAGCCGTAAACTTAATATTTAAATTTGTTTTTTTCAAAAATAGCTTGCTTTTTTAAATTTTTTAAAAAACATACGCGCGCGCGCGAAAATCTAAAATTGGCCAGCATTGACAATGATCGACCATCATCGTCAATGAATGGCCATCATTGTCAATGAATCCTCATCATTGTCAATGAATCCCCATCATTGAATCCCCATCATTGTCAATGCTGGCCCAAAAAAGGCGATTTTTTAAGATACCACCATACCCCTTTAAGATATGTGTTCTGCCTGGGTTTTCTGCCTGTGTTTTGCCTCGGATGTTCCGATAATTCATTTAATCATAATTCATTTTAGCTCAAATGTCGCCTATTCTTCGTTCACGCCGATGCTCTACTCGCTTGTTGGTTGCCTCTGCAACACCCACCAATCAAAAGTATGCACCAATAGATTTTCGCATCAATTTAAAAGGATCACGCAAGGCTGCAAAGCCAGGTAAGACCACTTCTTTTTGCTCACAAATCCATGTTGCTAACCACTTCTGTTACGATTCAGCTAATATAGTCATCCCGCCACCAATCGTTGAGGTACCAATCGTTGAGGTGCCAATTGAACCACCACGTATTCCCATCATTCCAGCAATGCCTCCGCCAGGTATGATTAATAGTGTAATTGAGCAATCCACCACTACAGCTGTTGAGCCGGCGCTTGCTTCGGCTATCGAACCAACAGCTCTTCACCCAATACAGCCAATACCACGTTCGTTACCACATCCTATATGTAGATTAAAACAAAATCGGCGCCCCAAATCAACATCAAATACAGATCGTCTTTCATTAAAACAAAGCAGCAGCAACAAAAAATTTTGGTATTGTTATACCCCAGAACGCCAACTTATTCCTAATTCTGTTATTCCATCGGAAATGCCAAAGGGGATTTCAGAATACAACTATAAGAATAATTTAAACAACCGTAACGCTTTCTTCCAGGTTTGCTATGATAACACTTGTATTCGTTATACCTATGGTGCTAATGGTTATACGCGTGAAAACGCGTACATGGAGGCCGCACGATGCTTAAGGTACTTCCTTATTAGGACGATTTCTAAATTGGACAACACCATGGATATTAACCATGATATGTATGACACATTAGATGTGTTATTATCAGATTATGATGGTTTAACACTTGAAAGAACTCTGTCTTTGGCAACAGCCACTACTACTACTACATCATCAAGTGTAGTATATGATATGGATGATAACCTTGATGTAGATTTCGGAAACTTCGATGACTTACCATACACTACTACACATACATCGAGTATGGATGTCGAACCTCTTGTCGTGAATTTTGATGATGACTTGGATATTGAAATTTAATTTTTGCTTTTTTAATTAACTCGTTTTGTTTTTCTTTAGCCTTTTGCTTTTTCAACTCGCGCGTATTTTATTCTGGGTACTAACCCATGCTGCTATACCGCTCGCATCGTTAGCTTAGCGTAGTTACCGTAGTTGTAGCTTCATTAAGCCACCTACCGTCTTAGCCCTTCCCCCCACCATGCATCGGCCCCTCACCTAGAGGATCAAGCGCACCGCGTGGCGCGGTCCTCTAGTATATGTGTAAAACTTGGTTTAATAATAAACACTATAGATGTTGATACAGCATTTCTTAATGCTACGTTAGAAGAAGATATTTGGGTATAGATACCTACAGTTACTAAATTGCCAGAGGGTGATGACGGAATATACTAACTGCTTAAGTCATTATATGAACTCAAGCAGGCGTCAAGATGTTGGAATCATCTTATTAATGGCTATCTATTGGAGAATGGATATCAATGACTAGAAGCAGACCCATGCATATAAGTTGAAGAGATTAAGATAGAAATCAACGGTATTATTACTATACAACATCAAATAGATGCGTTATATGTATATGATCTTATATAAGCTGCATCTACTAAGAAATTACTTACCAACCTGGAGAAAGTATTTGAATCCAAATTCAAAATGAAGAAATTAAACAAGATTAAACAGATACTTGGCGTGGGTATACATCATGATAAGGATAGGAATATCATATATATGACACAACAGCAGTATATTGAAGCATCTGTCAAAGCTTTCGCCAAATATGGTATCAACGAGTTCCAAACACATATGAAGGACAGGGTAAAATTCTCTAAGACACAGCAGCCGAAACCAGGTTCACCGGAAGCACTACAAGTGGGGACATATCCATATCGTGAAAGTATTGGAACATTATTATGGATATCTAATGGTGCACGTCCTGACGTTACTTAGTGAACACCTTAGCTAAGTTCACTCATAATTCTGGATTGATACATTGGCGTGCTTCATTACGTGTATTAGGATATCTCAACACTACGAACAATTATTGTATCAGATATGCACAACAAACAGCTACAGAGGATATTGTACCACAAGGCTACTTGCAAGGAGTACTACCCCTATGGTATGAGACTTCAACTGCTATGTCGATGCGAGTCATGCATCAGATATTGATACACGTCGTAGCATCACAGGCTACATCTTCTTTATATCTGGAGGACCTGTATCATGGCAGAGTCGTATGAAAGCATCAGTTGCATTATCAAGCATGGAAGCTGAGTATATGGCAGCAAGTGCTGCTACTCAAGAAGCTCTATGGCAAGCTAGGTTATCACAACAGCTCGGCATGAGGATAAAATTACCTATCACACTATATGAGGACAATAAATCCGCTATTATGTTCGCTTATCACCCTGGAGATCATAGGACAACGAAGCATATAGATACCAGAACGAAGTTTGCTAGAGAGGCACAAAACAATGGCTATACCAAACTAGTGTATATACCGACTGCAAAACAATTGGCACATGGTATGACAAAGGCCTTGACTATTGGATTATTTCGATCTATTTGTTTGAGTAATCATTTTCACCATGAGTTTGATGAGCATCGGTGATTCCTTTTTTCTTCTTGTTTTATTTTTGTTTTGGGTCAAGTGCTGACAGACAGCTGTGCCAAGTATCTCATGTATGGGAGAAAGGTGCATATGTGCTGATAAGCGTCACCAGTGTTAGTCTACTTATGCTTTTGTGTTTTTTTGGTACTCGGCCACAACTGAGTACCATATCTATATAAGTTAACATAAGACCTTCTATAGAATTAAATGAAATTATACTAATATTTATTGTAACTTGCAATGTGGTAAAATGAAATAAATCTAGGTAGAGCCGCGTTTAAAGATGCCAGAGATTAATGGTTCACAAATCAGAATTTAGTTAAACAAACACTCTTTTCTTCTGAATTGTCAGAGAACAATAACGCATGAGACGTGGCGGAAAACCAATCAATTTAGTTCAAAAGATCTTATTGTTCAATAATCCTGAAAGGATATATTTTATTGGACTGAAAGACTCAAGAAATTAAATTGAAAAATAAACTAGAATTTGAAGATTGCAAATTAAAATTAAATTTTGAAATGGTGGCACGATTTGTGAATGTTTTATTTATTTATTTATTTTATATTTCATTGTGACTCATAAGTTTCATAACTTTTAAGTTTATTTAATTTCGAATCATTTCATTTTGAAATTCTTCTCAT
>Ga0214166_1001501_pt1 | contig 10044 bp, 21 predicted proteins | sample TroBogepilimnion_27_FD_153005 | JGI IMG/M metagenome (GOLD analysis project Ga0214166, IMG submission 153005) | Freshwater microbial communities from Trout Bog Lake, WI - Practice 18AUG2009 epilimnion v3 | ecosystem: Environmental > Aquatic > Freshwater > Lake > Epilimnion/Euphotic zone ...
GCACACGCCTCGCGCTCGGCTGCGGCGACAAGGGCGGCAAAGCGTTCCAGCTTTGTTGGTTCTTCTTGATTGTTATGTGATCGCATCAAGATACCACAATCCCACGCCATTTGGACAATTTCATCGCGGGTCATACCTTACTCCAAATCATACAAGCGGCTCTACCATTAGGAAACAACTGCCCGCACTTCCACCACTTAAAATAGACATTCATTGAAATGATCAAAAGAAAACCAATGCAAAGTAAAATAACTTGTTTCATGCTTGCTCTCCTGTAGGTTCTACTTCAATCCTATGCCAAACACCGTAGAACTTTTTCATAGCCTGATTGGTATACCTGGTATGTGCCGCGCGAACTGCCGTTTCGTTCTTGCTATTGCAAGACTTGATAACCTGCGAAAGCACCTTACCTTCCTGATCGGTCACAGTTACCTTAAGCATACTGCTTACCAAACTTAGCCTTGCGCGAGTACTTGGTACGGTCACGATGAGTCTGCGGGCGGTTGATCTTATTCAACACGCGGGCAACTGGATTTTTTCTGCTACGCATTACTTACCTTTCCTCTTCTTTCGTTGCAGCTTCGATCTTCCGAGCGAACCGCACCAGATATTCGCGATCAAACACCAGGTTATTTTCAAACGGGTCCATGGCGAATTCGCGTGCCAATTGAATAATTTCTTCGTTCGTCATTTCATTCATCCTTACTGGACGTTAAAGAAGCAGAAGCGAGCACTTAAGCCATGATTCATACATTCGTGTAAATTAGGAATTTGCACAAAGTACACATAGAGTGCCGCAGCCGCGAGACCGAGCACCACACCGATGATCGGGAGGTACTCAATCAGGAAACTTTCAACTTGATTTTGGAACTTACGCATTTCATTCATCCTTTTCATTTAACCTATGAGACAATTCTACTAAAGAGCAGTCTAAAGGTAAACAACTAAAATTGTAAGAGAATCAGCGAGTTACCTTCTTGTACTTGATCGTGGTTTCGACCACATATTCGACAAACTTCGCGTCCGAGATGCCAATTTCCTTCAGCTCGCGAGCATGGGAACTGGGAAAGAGGTCCACGGGATTGGCTTTCTTGTCCCAGCCGAACACTGGATGTGCGGTCTGTGTGATCGCATTCTCGATGTTCTTGGTCCAGAAGTATTGGCGTCCCTGGTCCTGCGCGACGCTTCGAACCGAGAGATACTTACCCTTCGGATTCTGAATAAAGTAGACCGTTGTGATTTCTTTGCTCATTTCTCTTTTCCTTCAACCTATGAGACAATTCTACTAAATTACAGTCCCAGAGTAAACATAAGAAACTGTAATAGAATCAGTGACTTAATACTTGGAGCAAGTACGGCGATAGACCTTCGTTCCCATGACGCGGAGCATCGATTTCAGGAAATCTTCCCGAGCATATTCATGAAACTGAGAAAGCCAGCCCAGACGCGACCAATTGATGTCAGTATAGAGGTTGTCCAACTGGCGTGCAGTGAGTTCCATTGTCGCAACATTGCGCGAATTCCAACGAACATTTTTCATTGGCTTGATCAGACGCGCCTTGCTCTTGGAGAACTTCTTAACCATGTCAATGTGAGACTGGGTCAGACCGAGCGTCAGGGTTTCTACTTTCTTCGCAGCTTTCTTCGTCATTTCATTCGTCCTTTTCTCTATCCTATATATCTATTATACGGATTTTGGAAGAGAATGCAAGCCTTTTAGCAGAAATTTAACTACAACAAAATCAATAACTTACAGCGTATTCAAAAAATTCATGAGGTCCGGAACATTCTTGAATGTCTGCCTACCAGTTCGGGTAGTATCAACGACAATGAAATTACGGTTGTAGATTTCCACAGTCGCGTCTAGTGTGCGGGCACGACCAAACGTAACCGACCTGAACTTCTTGCCCTTCATGCTAAGACCCTCGCCCTTCAATACCCCGTAAGGGGCATTGAATCGCTTTTCGATAGCCCAAAGTTCAACGTGTTCCTGAATCTGTTCGCTGTTCATATTAAAGCACCGTCAGCATGTTAGCAGGGACTCGCCACCGCCTACCGCTCACATCCACGATAACATTCTTGATCTTCACGCTATCAACAACACCGTGAAAAGTATGACCAGACCGACCAGTAAACGAAACCTTAGCACCGCGAGTCACCGATCGGACAATCGACTTACCAATACAGGCCCTAGCATGCCTAACAGCCCTAGCAATATTATCTAGGTCCTCGTTTGATAACGAACCAAACTTGATTGCCTGACAAATATCAACGACGTTCATTATTTAATACCTCGACTATCCAAAACAAACTGTTCGTAACCTGCCCGGGTAACCGGATAGTTGCCTTCCTTCAACCACTTCTTGATGTGGGGCAGAATGTAGCCCTTGCTTTCAAGAATAGTCAAAGGAGCCTCACCGCCTGCCATGCGATCAAAGTATTCCTCGACCGTGAAATTCTTGATCAAGAAAGTCTGAAACGTCCCAGCAGCACTGCGCTGATACTTGAAACGGGACACAAACTTGCCGCGGTACTTATCCTGCGGATTATAGTGCGGATTAGATTCGTCCAAAAGGTACGTGAGATACATACCATCCTTGCGAAAGTTCTCTTTGACAAACTTAGTCATCTCTGCTCCTTTTCACTACCCTATATATCTATTATACGGATTTTTGGGTAGAGTGCAACCTTTTTTTTGAACTAAATTGCCAAGGAAATCAATAACTTACAAACCTAATAAAATCAATGACTTACAGTTAGTCAGCGATTTCAATGCCCACCGCATGGTATCTGGCGTAAATGTCATGACCGTCCCAATCAGGAGGCATCGTCTTTACCAGCCCAGCCCGTTCTAGCCTAAGGTCTTCTTCAGGTGTGATCCGTACAATCTCAATGTGACCCCTTGCTACTTCTAGCAACTCGTCTACTGTCATGTTATGCAAATTGGCTCTAACGCTATGACTTAGCAAACTAATAGGAACGGCGTGTTCGGCTATTCCTTTAGGTGGTGTAACACCGCGCGCCCTCGCAGCATCGATTTCTCTTTTTAATGCTACTGAATATTTGGTTGGTGGCTTTTCATAAGCATGTAGTTTAACTGTGATTGCCCTTAGTGCCATATTGATATACCAAAGAGTAGTCGGACTTCGGGGTAACCCTGCTATCATAATAGCGATAGAAGCATTTTCTCTAGCATTCCTAAGTTGAATTGGAGACTGTCTTCTTGCTTCTCTTATAGCATTGGCTTTCATTGTGCGCTCCCGTGAAATGTAATTTGCGGTAGTTTAGTCTCTTCAATCTTTTGATTGATGATTCTAACACACTCTGCTACACACTCGTTGCAAATCGCTGTACCATCAGGGTTGGCTACCAACTGAAAAAACTGGTCGCGTGTTCTATCGCAAAAATTGCACTTAGTAATTTCTTCTGTCATTATCTACCTCTACCTGTTTTACGAACTAATGGTTTGCCAAAACCTTTTTGGGGTTTGAATCCGGGCTTGCCTTTTACTGAATTTGGATCGAATCCTGGCTTGTTTGGAAAAGATTTATTTTTATTACCACTCATTTTTTTTCTCCATGGCTTCTACATAGTCTAGTAAGTTGCCACCGTATAAAGAAATCATCATGGCTACTTTACTGTCGTATACTTTTATATATGCTTGTTTGCTAGTTTTACCTGATTCATTTGTTATACTATTTGTACCTAAATAAAAAGGGCAGTCAATTAACTTGCCCACTTTAAGTGTAAATTCATGTATGTTTTTAAAAGTTTTACCAAATTTAGCATCTTCGATTAGAGGGTACTCAAAGTACTCAAGTTGGGTACTATCAAATGCCCGCATACCTTCTGGTGTTAAGCGTAGCCCCTCACCTACTCTACCTGTAACAAACCATTTAAACACTAGTTTTTCTACAGGCAAGTTATATTTTTTGTCTGCTGGCAACAAATCATTTATTGCCTCAGTTAGTTTGAATTTTCTAGACCTTCTATTCATCGGGGTAGACGCGCCTGCCTGTTGTCAAGAACACAACAGAAAACTTATCAGTTTTAAATAGCGCGTTAAGTTTTCTGCACAGGTTTCTAGCATGACCCGGATTAGAAAAACTAGTCTTTTTATATTTAGGAGCGTTGTCGTTATTGAGAAAGTGTTGGGACTTTAAATTGATGGGGCGGTCATCTAAGAACACAGCCCAAATCCCAGCAGCCTCTACTACTTGCTCTGTTTTGTATGTTTTCTTATCAATATGCTCTAGGATAATTTTTGGTTGGGTTCTGCTCACTTGAATGTACCGCCCTTGATCTCAATTTGAAAAACTTGTTCTTCTGCTTTACTCTTAGAACTATACTCCTGTAAATCTAACAATAGCAATGCGATCTCGTCTCGCAACCCTCTAGCCTCAGACATGGGAATTACCAAGTCTTTTGTGCGATTGCTTTCTAGTAGTGAGACCTTTTCAATGAAACTTTTAACATGAAGCATCAAGTATTTATATGCGACAAGGCTTCATCTTTAGATTTATATGGTCCTTTATAGGGGTAACGCTGGATAAAAATATACTTTGGGCAAAACTGAACTTCTTTTACCCCATTCTGATCAATCACAAAGTATCCAGCCGCTTGCAAGCATTTGCTTTTATCTTCGGCGGTAAACAAGTGTAACTTACGCTTAACGTCAAATACCGAATTATAAACTTCCGGTGGAGTAGGATACTCAGGATAAGGCATCTCTACCTTAGATAGATTAGTCTTGATTGGTTCGAACCTAATCCTAGTCTTTTCTTTTAGTTCTTCAGTGTTATTGAACTGCAAGAAACTATCGTTTAGTTTGAGTTCATAACCTGCACTATTGGCAGTTACATTGCCTACTTTTCTTTCGCCATCTGTAACTACCCAATACTGATTTTCAATGATGGGCTTAGCCAACAACTGTTTGTTCATTTAGAACTCCTTTATATGGTGAATTGAGCCACTTAGAATATGACTCTGCTTGTTCGCTAATCTTGTTAAGTTCATACTTGCCGCACAGTTTCATAAAATGAATACCAACCTGCGGAACGATCTTGGTGCGAACATCACTGCGAATAGTATCATCAAACAACTGTTTCAACTCTTCAGGTTGTGCAGTCAGATCAATCAATACACGGTTGCGCTCGTAATCATCTTTGACACGATGCTCATTACCGTCATGGTCAGCCCAACGCTGCAACATCATGTTATTCCAATTAAATCCCTGTTTGTTGCGATCAGCATACGCTTCAATTAGACCAACTTTATTCTTGCTGCCCTTAGTGCGTACACCTGGATAAGCAGAGAATACATTGTCGGTAGCATCACCACGCATACACTTTTCAAATAGCACAAACTTGGGATCACCCAACAGTTTGGGCTCCTTTGTTTTCTTGTCTACGATAAGGCGTCCTTTGTCATCATGATAACCTTCGAGGGTGATATGCTGATTGGCAACACCATTATATTGTGTAACATTGTGGTCGATCAACTGCACATAGTCAGTATCGCTGCTGATGATGCAATGTTGATCATTGGGATGCAGGGCAATAAAGCGGGCGATCATATCGTCAGCCTCACCATTAGGATGCCGCAATACAGTAGTGTTGGTCTTTTCTCGCAAGAAAGTAGTAAACAATTCGTATGTTTCCCAAAACATCTTGTTCTCTTCGATTTCTGCTTCAGTCATAGCAGACTCGTCAAGTTTACGATTAGCCTTGTAGGGCTTGTAATAGTCCTTACGCCACGACCTACCTTCAAGACAAAAGACAACGTGGTCAATACCAAATCGTCTAACCGCTTGATTTACGGAAGAAAATGTAAGGTGTAAAGCCATACCAATCTTCTCCCATGTATCACTGTTGCGTGAGGCAACATGACGGGCACGGAAGAACGTGTTTGCAGTATCAATGAGTGCGTATTTCATTTTTTACTCTTATCTAAGGACTTTCTGTTTTTTGCAAAAATCTTTTTCATATAAGACAAACTAGTGATGTGCCCATATGTTGCGGTTTTGTAAGGATGACAGCAACCGCATAAAGTATTATCTAGATTAGATTTCCTGTTATCGGAATGATTATTGTTAATATGATCAACTTCTAATTGTGCAGGGTGAACTATAGTACTGGTACATTTAAATCCTAAACGACCGTCAATGTTTTGACAATATTCTTTTTTATAGATTCTGTATGCTCCTTCCATATTATAATTCAATTGATGATGTCCCGTACACTCTGATCGATAACGTGCAGAGCCGTCTGCCCTGTACTGACCTAGATGTTGACCGGGTTTATTACAACCTTTTACTATACACTTGGGTAATCCTTTATATACTCCGGATTCAATCAATAACCTTGCAACCCGTCTACGACCAGATTTCTTTTTCTTAACAGACATTTACGATACCTTAGAGTTAAAAACTATGTATATATTACGCGATAACTGAGCAATTGTCAACTAACTTCTGATCTACCATTCCCAATATCGCGGCTTCTGATAACTCGCATGTCCGAAATCATATCACGGTTGCTAGGATCTGCTTGATCTTGTTCGTAAATTTCAAGTGCAACATTTCTACAAACAGTTTGAAACCAACGATCTACAATTTGAGAATCAGTATCGTCAGACTTGATCTTATATCCTGCCCTAATCAAGTTTAGCACAAACTTGTCGTTCCAATCGAACTCAAATTCTCCCGCATTTACATTGTTTGGGTCTACTGCCATTTTTGTAATTGCAATGTAGGGTTCGCCCTTTTGTGTAGCAATTTCTTTTTCAGTCAGTTTAACTTCGGTGGGTTCTTTCTTGACTTTGGGCTTCTTAGGTTTAGGTTCTGCCTTAACTTCGGGAGGTGCAGGTTTCTTGAATAAATTCTTTAGTTTATCGAACATTTTTATACTCCTCGTATAACTTGAAACTAGCAAGGTTTTTTGCTTTTGATTCACACATGAGATCAAAATTATCTAAGAATTGCAATGCCCATTGATTGACTGCACGATTCCAATAGTAATCACTGTGTGCGCGTAACTTTTGCTTGTTGTGACCGCTTTCTAGCAGAGTATTTAGTTCAGGAAAATGCTCGGGTGAATGGCCCACAAGACAATCCTCTCGACTAACAGAGTAGTGTAAAGTAGGACGGACGCCACGCCAACTCTCAAGCACACGCTGTACACGATCATCTTGGAGCGAGATATATTCTCCTTCCCTGACCCAATGGTGATGGATATCAAGGACGATAGGTAGCAAATCACCAAGTTCCAAACAAGTTCCCAAACCATGTGTCATCTCTTCGTTTTCGATAGTAATACAGTTTCGTGCTTCAGTGCTTAGTCGGGGATAAACATCACGAATACCCTGCGCTCCCCTGCGGCCTGCAATATGCACATTAATCTTCATATCCTGAAACTTTTGACCATAACCCATCATGCGGGCCATGTCAGCGTGATATTCAAACTCTTTGATAGAGTTGAGTACAATGTTGTCATCGGTACTAGCAAGTACAGTAAATTGACCTGGATGAAACGATAGTCGAACGTCGTTAGCCCTAGCGGTCTCGCCAACTTTAGAAAACAGTTGTTCCATTCGTTTGACAACATAGGGTAACTTGTAAAAGTATTCCCAGTCGGGATGAGTGTACCCAGTCATCATGTCGCTAGTCAAGCGAACCATTCTGAGTGAGGGATCTAGTGTAGAAATACGCTTGACAAGATTATGAGTATGAGTAATGTTTTTCTCCATTACTTCCCACATCTTTTCTTCAGCAGCCTTTTTAGACTTCTTTTTAAGAGAAGTTAGTGTAGTTCCGCCCGTGTTTAAGCCTTCTGTAGAGATCACACCCTTCTTAGGATGAACCTCAGACCACTTGCAGGCAAAACCAATACGCTTGACAGTTTGATTGAACATAAGAACCAATATGATAAATAATAGATACATTCTAGCATTTTTTCTAGAAAAGTCAACTATAATTGGGTAAAACTATGGATATCAGAAAAATCTTAAATAAACTCTCGGATATGGGTAAAAATATGCTGACGGAATCAGCACACCCAAGTCCATTTGCGGCTGATATGAAAGTACAGTCACTACGACAATTCGTAGACGATGCCCACGAAGATTTAGATGAAGGTTTGGACGAAGCCAGCCCGCACTTTTTAGGTGCTACTACTCGCACTTTAAGTGACGATGAACTAAAAGATTACCTAGATAGAATTTTATCCAAGTCAAAAGACAAGTCAGACAAGTACAAATTACCATATATCCACAGTGGAAATATTCCTATTGTTGATGAAAAGGGCGAAAAGTACGACTTAGAAGCATTACGCACAGAAATCACTACACGCCCACAAAAGATTCTAAAGCAAAATGAAAAAATGCAGCACAGCGACGGTAGTTCTACCATTTATTTTAACGTGGGTTTACCTGCTCTTAAGGGTTTGGCTGTTAACGAAAGCAATGGAGACTTTGTTGTAGTAGATACTTGCCCAAAAGCAGGACCATGCAAAACATACTGCTTTGCTATGAAGGGTGGCTATGTACAGTGGAAAGCATCTTCTATGTCACAAACTAAGTTGCTTAACTTTTTGCTGAACGATCCAGATGGATTTATGGCGCAAATGGAACAAGAAATCAGTGCTGCCGAAAAGAAATATGCTAAGAAAAAGACTAAAGTTGCTATTCGCTGGCACGATGCCGGTGACTTCTTTAGTCCACAATATGTAGCCGCTGCTTATACATTGGCTAAAAAGTTCCCAATGGTAGACTTCTATGCTTATACAAAGATCGCTAATGTGGCTGTTGGTGAAAAGCCAGAAAACTTCTTAATCAACTTCTCAATGGGTTCGCAGCCATCAGAAGAAAAGCAAATAGATTATGCACAAGTTAAGCACTCTAAAGTTGTACCAAAAGAACTATTTGCTGACTTAGTTGTAAGAGAACACATACCAACTGGTAAAGTAAACAAAAAGACTGGTGAGCCAATTACCAAGACTGAAATGAAGTACAAGAACAAAAATAGCATTGCTATGCTAAAACAAAGATTGGGCATTAAGTACAGCATTAATCCAAAATCTATCTTGACGTATGATGAAATGATGAGCAAGCCAGAAAAGAAAAATTTGGAAAATGACAAAAAGTACAATGTTATTGTTAAGCCAGGAGAAGGTGATGACAGTGCCAACCGTCATGATGTGTTAGGTACTTATTTGCTAATTCACTAAAATGAAATCTACTGAATTCGCACTAAAAGATGTAGGTCCTGAACTAGCAAGGACTTTGCAGCTTTTTATGCCTAGAAATAGAAATAAACAACTTAAAGAAATTTTAAAGCCCTTATCACCAAATGTAATCTGGACTAGCACTGCTCACAAAAATCCTGATGGTACATATACTAGTGAATGGGCAGAGTGGTGTGCTAGCAACATGCCCGGTTGGTTGTCTAAAGAAGGCATATTATATAAAGTAAAGCCGGGTGCTAAAGTACTAAGCATCAATACTGACAAAGATGCTCTTAATGTTGGGAAATACTACGGACATGTACCTGTCAAAAAAATATTTGGTATGGAAACTCCAGACTGGATAATAAAATTTCCCTGGGATAAAATAGCAGAAGACTTTGATGGCGTACATCATGAACCAAGAGGAGACAGACTATCTAATTGGTTGATGAGTTCTTGGGACGTTGAAAGCACTGTTTGGTTCAATGAAGGTCGAGGTCTTATTAGTTTAGATTGGGCTACAATCAAAACGAGCAGGCAACCATGAGAGCAAAAGATTTCTTATCTGAAGGTCTCAGTCACCCTGTGATCGTAGTCGATGTACAGCCCGAGTACTGTGGCATTGCTGACGGCGACGAAAGCCCAGTATGTGTGGATATAATCGAATTTGTCAGTAAGCAAACAGGACCTGTTCTAATGTTTGTCAATGCCGAAGATTCGGGTCTGACCGGTGATTCCATCGCCAGTATCAAACAGTATTGGGAAGACACCGGCTTTAATCCTAAAGATTGGAACAGAGTAGAAATAGTAGACAAGGGTTATG
>Ga0214166_1001514_pt1 | contig 9981 bp, 20 predicted proteins | sample TroBogepilimnion_27_FD_153005 | JGI IMG/M metagenome (GOLD analysis project Ga0214166, IMG submission 153005) | Freshwater microbial communities from Trout Bog Lake, WI - Practice 18AUG2009 epilimnion v3 | ecosystem: Environmental > Aquatic > Freshwater > Lake > Epilimnion/Euphotic zone ...
TACACTTGTGTACGTAGTCTTATACCCTGAAGCACCCCACGCATTTTGTTTTGCTTGCATTAGCTCTACTGTCCCATCATCTTTCAATACGATTTCATACACATAATTCTCCCCTTGTTATGTTGGTTAACCATACTACACTCCTTTATCGTTTCTGACAAGACCCGATTGGTAACTCTACTCGGTCATAAATAGTTGCCTCATTCATTATTTGTCTATGGATTTGGGTATAGGTTTTGCCTTGATACCCTTGATGCGCAAATGCGGCTAATACATCTAAGTATTTATCCTCGGTATAGTTATCGGGTACTTCCATAAAATCTCTACGCGTCCTGTCAAACTCCCACCAGCTAGTAGAAGGCTTAGGCACATCCATACCTAACACATCCATGAACCCACGTGCGAATGTAAGAAAGGCTGTGAACTGCTCGCGTCTTTTCTTTGACTCCTCGCGATTAACCTTGCGCTTGGTTGGTATGACTGCATTGATAACCTCAGCGGTAGGGTCGTCGATGTTGTTAAAAATCAAAGGCTCATTACCCATAATATAGTATTGATTTGTATGTTGCGCATATATATGTATCATTGACTGAATAAGACTCGCACCCCAACTGAATGGCACACACGCATCAATAAAACTTCGCGTTGACTGGGTTGAATATCCATTGTGTCTGAACTCAATCTTGCCATTACGATAATATGTCACGCACCGAGTATCATAAAACACACATGCATAGGTATCATCATCAATCTTTTCTACTCGTGCATGTTTCTGTGTGCGACTACCTAGCGGTCTAATGTCTCTAGTAATACCACCACTACGTTCATTGATTGGTTTAGTTTCTTTATACAACTGTTCTAGTTGATTGAAACTACTTACTCTAAAATAAAAACTGATTCCGTATGCCATGCTACTCTCCTTGTGTTAATACTTCATAAACGATTAGTTCTGCACGTTCTTGTGCCAACTTCCTACCTAACTTACCCCCGTTATACATCTGCCCTACTGAATGGATAGGGGAAATACCTTTAATAATGAATGTCCAAAAAGGTCTAAACTCATCATCAGTATGTTCATAATACTCAATGCTCACCCCTTGCAACTTCATCAAGGAATCCAACAGTTCTTTATCCAATCCTCATACTCCTCGGTTGATGTTCGGGTTTCATCCTCTGCCAATAGAACTTGTAAGATGTCCTCATAGTAATCTTTAATAATACTTAACAACTCATCCTCAAACTTCTCGGATGTCCCGCTTGGCTCTGCATCATACAATTCCTGTACGCTAAGTCCTTTGAAAAACCCTTGAGAAAAAATCCAATCCTCATCCCAAAATGAATAATCCTCGTAGCCTACAATCTGTAAGTTACTATTGCGCGTGGGTTGCCACCTAAAAATAATTAAATTCTCTCGTAACATCTCAGCTAATACTGGCGATACTGCATATAGTCGGTCGTAATAAGTCTTAACAAACAATTGTGCATCAGCTAACTCACCATTCCCCGCGCATCGCCTGTAATATAAATCAAATGATATGTCTTTAACTGGTGCCCATATCCCTAGCGTCTTACCATGTTCAAACTCCGCTTCTAAAATCCAATCCCACCAGCTATTATCATCCCATTGCATCTCACAAAACTCTTCATAGCTTGGCGGTTTAACTGCTAATTCTGCGGTCATAGCCATACCCTCCATGTATCCATGCCTTGATTGAATGCGTAGACTTGTCAGCCTTACGCGCTATACGTTTATAACTGATACCTTCAAACTTTAATTTAATCAATCGGTTAGGTTCAATATTCATTTCTTTGATGCCTTCCATGACTTGATATCCGATGACATTAGTTCTGATACGAATGCATTATTTAATTTAGCGATTGAATTGAAATACTCATAGCAATCATCCCATCCCTTAAAGTTACGCGCCTCAAAATACTGTTGCATCTGAACTAGGGGTTCAACTAAATTCTCAGCTTGAATGCCTTGAATACCTGTAGTCCATATATTGCCCGTGCCTGCGCCACTTATAGATATATTGTTTAATGCCTGTCCGATGATGCTTGCTGTGCTTGGATTAACGACTGCCATGTTGTTCCCCTTTAATTATTGATACGCCTAGTTCTGTTAAAGTAAACATTGATTTAGAAGATTTTGGGTCAAACTCTCTATTTAGTATTCCCTTATGAACCGCGTTACTGAACATAAAATATGCGGTAAGCCCTGCTTTGTGCAAGACTTCAAAGTCAGTAGGTGTCGTTCCAAACAAAAATAACCAAAGGGTTAACCCCTCAAATTCGTTTGATTGTAAAATCATCCTAAAACTCCTCAATTCTGACAGTCTTGGCATTCTCTGCTACTACGTTCGTAGTCATTGCCCATAGTGTTGGGATATTAAATACAGGGAAGCTATCAACGTAACCATCGGATAACATCACTAGACACTCATGGTTCATTTCCTTATTTAAGGAAAGCCAATCGGCTACGCATTGGGGACTTGTACCACCACCGCCTACAGGTTTAAGCAATTGGTCAATCCCATCCAACTGTTCTTGCTCAAACGACTGCACACCACACACATTCATATCCCACCAAATAATATCTAACCCAGCAGGCTTGACCTCTGCGCATAACTTCTTAACCTCACCGATAAACTGCGCGAGTATCTCACCCCATATAGAACCCGAAGTATCAATACCAATAGCTAGTCTGCCTGTCGTACTTGAGATTGTGCTAGGAAAATAACCTACATGAAACATACGTCTATTTAGCTTCGACCAACTAGACTCATCGCGCCCTGCCATAGTAGCTTTAATGAACTCGGCTAATTCTTTTTTCCAATCAACCTTACCATCAAGCAATCCATCTAACATACGCGGTTTGTTGCCATCCATCTTGCCTGCCAATTGCCGACCTTGACGAATAGCAATCTCAATATCTTTTTCTAGGGTAGCCTTGTCCTCATCTGACAAGCTATCCCAATCATGCTCATCCATACCACCACTTTGAGGGTATCCTTCGGTCATGGGAATTCCCTGACCATCCGTGCCTGCCCCGCGACACTGGTTCTCGCCACTTTCATCGCCCTCACCCTCGCCATTACCATCTTGCTTGAACTGCTCAAGGTCTTTGAATATCTCGACCACTGTCATCTTGTCATATTTAGTATTGTATAAACCACCATCCACCATCTTAAGGAAACTACTGCGCGCGTCTTGCTTGATTAGTTCGTTGTTAATCCAATAGTCACACGCCGCATTTGCCCGTTGTTTATCTATCTTATGTAATTGTTTATAGACTTGCATATGTCTAGCGGTCTTGTGCATTGTTTCGTGCAGGATAATAAAGCGTAACTCCTCATCCGATAACGGCTCACAAAACTCCTTGCCATACCATACGTTCTTACCATCTGTGCCTGCGGTCGGGACTTTGTCTGTCACTTCCCATTTACCAAAGCACATCACACCACCTAATGCCATCCATGTTTTATTACCCATGATTGCAATGTTTTGTTTCTTAATACGTTTAGTTAAGTCCATACTATTCTCCTAATTGATTTCCTTATTTAAGGAAGTTACTCACCATTGAACCTACGAATTGCATCTACATTCTTTAACACATACTCACACAAATCCTCGGCACTAATTTCATTAGCATCAATATGTCCCCATATGAGAGGGTTGTCATCCACGCTATGCACACTTGCTACATACCAATGACCTGCATCGCGCCTAACTTGAATGTTATACATCTTAAGAATGTTATTGACTTCGGGTATATTCATGCTACCACCCCAATTTATCTGACAACTCATCGACACGCGCCTTGACCATCTTACGCACACCATCTGACTCACGCACGTCTTTCATATCCACACCATGCAAGGCTTCCTCCAACTCCTTACGCGCCCAATCAAGGTCTTGATTATGTGTTACGTTCATAACAGAAAGCAGGCTACATAATTCCAGCGCGTTATCAAGCACGCTATCCCTTAATACTTTCTTACCGCCCTCGTCATTGTCTGCGAACCTGTCACTGATATGCTTGGTTACTTTATATAGCCTTGACCATAAGTCCTCCATCGCTTGTGCAGTACGTTCACCATACACACGCTCATACTCTGCCTCTAACTCGGTAGCTAACTCATGCCCCACATCCACGCGGAAGTCACCTCGTTCGGGTAAAGGTGTAAAGAAAAACGTAAAGCCAAAGCGCCTAGCCACATCACTCACATCGGGATACTCTGACCTGTCAAACATTGTCCCCATCTTAAATGCTTGCGCTGATACTAGGTTCGGATAGATGTTAATGAAGTCTTGCGCTAACCGATTGTATTCAGTAGTCATATCATTTAACCAATCCTTAACCGCTAGGAAGTTACGAATATCAACCAATCGCTGACCGCTATCTGACCACGGCAAGGTCTTGTTATAGAACTCAACACGCGTTGATGTTACCCACTTCTGTATCTTTTCTAACTGCTCAACACCTGCGAGTAATGACTTATTGAAACGACCTGCGCTATCATCCGCGCCCTTACTGACTGTCACTTCTTTTGTTACTTTCCTATCTAGCTTACGGAAGCTAGGCACTCTGATGTTTAACTCTACTAGAATTGCTTGATTGCTTAAGTTGATTTTGTCCATCTCTATTCTCCTTTAATTAAATTAAAACCTTTGTCTGTTATATGTAAATCACCACTAGGATGTTCATACGCAATGAACCCATCTGACATCAACTGCCACGCGATTTCTTGTGGCAAAACCTTAATCGTGCCACTGATTGCATACACTTGAAGCCATGTTTTTAATTCATATTCATCATCCATACATCCCCCAAAATTTCCTTAAATAAGGAAGTTAATCGCCATATGCTACGTTGATGTGCGTGTATGTATCTATGAAATGCTCTACTTCACTACCACCCGTGTCATACTCGATGTCACCATCCTCCTCACCCACACGACAAAACTCATAATTAAGTCCTGCATCCTCGGCATCTGATAACAACTTCTCCCAAGCCTTGACATAATCATATTCGGGATACCACTTCCAATCGTCACCTTTCATTGCTAGGATTTTGATAGTCTGAATGACCTCGCCGTCTGTGTTCTTGTATTCCATTTTGGTATACTCAAGGTTCTCAACAAAGCTATCATCACCCTCACCAAACACAACATCGTCAGTCAACTTGCGACTAGCAATAAACGAGTCAAACAACTCATGGTTATCTGAATAAATACAACTTCTTACTTCGCTTCTGTATCCCATTTAGTCCCCCACCTTAAAAGTAATACCACCAATTTCAACGCGATTGATTAAGTCTTTATCCTCATCATCAACCAAGTCGTTGAACCCTCTTCGATTTTTATACTTCTCGGAGTAATACACTGGTTCGTGTCCAAACCGCTTAACCCACATAGACTTAAAGTCATCTTCATTAACGATACTCATTTTAGATAAACTCCTTTGTAAAGGCTTGAACCCAATCACGCATTGCTTGACTACGCATTGCAATAGTAGGTTTAGACTTAAAGATTAAGCGACCTGTAACTGCTTGTATTTCTGCCTCAAGTCTAGTCATATACTTCGTTGTCGCATCCGCGTTGTCACCATCCAAACCCGATGCAAGCCGTGTTGATAATAGTAACTGACTAGCTAGGTTATCTGGCAACCGCGCGTTAAGCGGGTCTTTGTAAATAGATTGTCTTGATGGTAAAGAGTCAGCCAATTCTACTGTAGCCCACAACTCTGCCGTAGCAGGCGAACCAATCGCACCACATATATGCGCCATCGCTTGTGTCTTGTTTAGAATACCCAACTCCATCTTGTCTAGCGTATTACTTGCAAACCATAACGAACGATTAGATACGAACGCTTTGGTGTTGGTCTTGGGGTTAAAGATGTATTTGTTATTGGCTTGTTGTTCGTTGTCTAGGTCTGTATATGACTGGCACAATTCGGGGTTCTCACGCACAAAGTAAATCAACGTACCATTCATGCCATGCGTAGTACCGAACTCAACAACCTCATCATGATTTGGTTTCTGTACAAGCAAGGTAGACACACGATTATTCATGTGAGCGGGGAACGTATCACCCACGCCATCTGTACTTAAGTTACTTGTTGCGAACACAATAGAACCTTTCGGGATTGGTCTGTCTGATACTGTGCGCTCTAATAAGAACCTAGTAATCATAGGTTTAGTCACGCCTGCCATCTTACCAATCTCATCCACCATGTATAACTGTGGCTTGTCGCTATCTAAATGCCAACGCGTATGATACGCATTAGAAGTAAATCCATTCTCAACGGATGGCATATAGAAGTCGGGGAAGTCTAACAAAGGTGCATCTAAATACACGCATTGGTCTTGACCCCAACCCAAGCGCGCTAGGATAGCGTTTCGTAAAGATGACTTACCAATCCCAGGCTCACCCATAAGAATTGTTGTTGTGTTATCGCCTGTTGCCGCGATGATTGCTGACGCATCAGCTAAAGTTACTACGTTGTTAATACCTTCCATGCTATTCTCCTAAAGTTAAATTGATACATCTACTACACTTAAAACTTCCTTATTTAAGGAACTCATGATATTCCCCCACTAGCTAATAAATAAATTAAATACACCCATACTACAAAACAAACTACACCTACTACCTTATCCCACGCATCACTACTCATGCTACTCCTCCCTTATGTGAACTATTTAACCCGCGTAACAATGCCATATCTGTCACTAATATGTAATTGCTCTTGGGCATCGGAACTACTGTATGTTTTACTGCCTTTGCATCCTTGTCACCACACGCTAGACAAGTCCTGTAACCTATATCCCAACGCGCGGTAACAAAGTCATCCCCACACACTACGCATCGTTTCATAATAAGAATAGCCCCATTAACAACACCCATCCACTATATTCAACCTTAAAATATAGCCCCAATAAACCCAACGCAATTACACTAACTGCCCTCATAGCCACACCACCTCATAATGTTTTGCCTCGTAGTTACGTAGTGCGTGTGCGGATTTAATCCATACTGTCCCACCACCGCGCGAGATTGGGTATGTGACTGTCCCGACGTATGGGCGCAGTGCGTGTTTACCTTTATAACTACCGCGTGGTTTTACTTCCTTATTTAAGGAAGTTTTTGTTGATACTGTTTTGCCATAGGCAAGTGCTAATGCTGTTCGTAAGTCCATCTCTATTCTCCTGTTAAGTAAGTAATACAATAAAGAACGCTATGTTATGTAGTCTGCCGATAGTTTCACCGCTTCTGTTTTATACAGGCTACATAATAAGGCACTCTATCCCTGTGTTTAGGCTAGTGCATTTTCTAGGGGTTGCTATTACACAACGAGCCTATACTTACACGCAGAAATGCCATGCACAGGGAGTGCTTATCGGTCTTGAACTTCCTTAAATAAGGAAATCCGAAACCTTCCGAATTGTTAATGAGCGCAATAGGGGTGCATCACTGCATACACTACTGATTTACTACTTATGAACAACCATTCTAACACATCTCGGAACGAAAGTCAAGGGGCTTCTACGGGTGTCCTAGTAACTTACCATTTGTAACCATATCCTCGCTCTAACGCGACGCGTGCATTCTTTAGTGTAGTTAAATCCTTTTCGGCTTGAATACGTTTTGCGCGGAGTTCTTTAAGGCTTTCAGTCGGTTGTTTAATTCGATGCTCATACTCACGCAGGTACATATCAAGGTCTTTTTTAATCTGTACCTCATGTTGCTTAAGTTCTTTTATGTGTTGCTTCAACTGTTCTTCAGTCATTATTTGCTTCCTTTCACTGTAAAATTATTCCACTTATTGTTATCGTATGTAGGTAATAGGTTTAGTTTGCGCCTCATGTTATTGTCCTTTCGTTGCACATGGTGATGATGTTGTCCTGTCTGATATAACCAAATAATTGATGCCGTTGTTACGTTGTGTATTTTTTTACCGATATTGATATGCACATATCGGCTTGTGATTGGTTTGCGTGATGTACCTTTGGTTCGTTTTTTCAGCACTCCTGTATGTGGGATATAGTCAAACAGTTCTTTTACCTGCTCTTGGGTTAGCTTTAACATTGGTGTTTCTCCTACTTCCTTATTTAAGGAAATCCTTTTGTGAACGATATTGTGACAAAATTCGGTATATTTGTAAAGTTTTTTTCACAAAATTAAGTGCTTGAAATATCAGTTGAAATTGGCTGACAGAAGTATATTGTAACAAAGTTATTTTTAAATTGGGTAGAACACTTGGCAAAGTCGGCTTACAGATTTTTTCACAAAACAAAAAGTGCGCGCGTGTAAAAAGAAACTAATATATAACTTATAATAAATAAATATAATAACTAAAGACAGATAACTGCACAAACCGCGTGGCTATTGGGTTTGAGGGCTATAACATATCACATACAAATTTAATCATCTATAACTTTATACTTGACTTTTTCCTAGTTAGTCCTCGTATGTCTTAAATGTATCGGTATAATCCACATAAATCATTTCCTTATTTAAGGAAATTTCGTTCACATTACAGTTTAGCTATGTTTTGGCGCATCACGCGCGCATGGTGGCATCGAGGAACCAGTGTCCCCCACACTACAATTCTTTGCAGTCAGTCCCGCTTGCTTCAACCAAACTAGTTTAGTTTCGCGACGCAGTCCCGCCTGCTGAATTGACACTGGTTCCTAACACCTGCAAATTGCAGGCAAAAAAATACCCGCTCAATTGAGCGGGCTAGAATTAAATTTTATATCGGTTGATAAGTAATTGCATCATCATCATTTGAAAACAAGCGTATTGATAAGGTTTAGTTTTTAGCATGTTGGATTCCCCGCATAACATTCAGTATCATTTAATCCCCAATAATAACTGCAAGTAAAATCCTCATTAGGAAAAATTCCACCAAAAGTTTTTTGTAACTTATCATTCACATCAAACCTTACAAATCTTTCACAAGTATTTTTATGTGGACAATCCGCGCCAGTGATAAACGCGCCTTTGCAAAATGTAATTTTAGTCATATCCATGATTTTTTAAACGCCCCTTGCGGGGCGTTTTCCTTAGTTAAGGATTATTCATCCGTTTCAGTTTCGGTTTCAGTTTCAAGCGTGATGCCATCCGCTTGCGCCATCGCTAACAGTTTGTTTAATCGCGCTTGAGCTTGCTTACTGTTTTTAAATTCTAGCGCGCCTTTGTATGCAAGTTTCAAACCTTTTTCGAATACTTCCATCGGTGTTGCTTCGGGTTTCGCGCCGTTTTTAACAGCCCTTGCAAGTTTTAGAATTGCGCTGATTGTTGGTAAACGATTGCGCTTCGCTTCTTTTGCTTTCGCATTCCACGCTTCAAGCGCGTTAAACTCGGAAAACTCGCTTTCAATATCGCGGATGGTTTTTGCATTTGCCATCGCTTGATTGATTGCGCTGAAACCTTGCGCCTTGCTATCAGGTATCGCGAGCCTTTCACTCACTGGCAAAGTCTTATTGATTGCCTTGACTGACTCTTTCAAGTCTTTCCACGTTGGTAATTCAGCTTTGGTAAACACAAGCGAGAGCAAGTTTTCCTCCACGCTTGCATTAAACACGCCAGCCTTTACCGCCATCGCATAGTCAAACGGCTTTGATGATACCGCAACCTGTGTTGACTCACTGATGAAGCACATTAGTGTAGGTGCTTTAGGTGTTGCTTTGATTGCCTTTGGTGTTGCTTTAGTAGTGATAGTCATTTTCTATTCCTTATAGTGATATTAAAAACGTTGTTGTGCTACCAACGTGAGAACCATTATACAGGATTTTCGCGGAAAATCAAGTCTTTTTTACGCCTATCGCATATCCTTACCCCCACCCCCACAAATTGAAATGGGTCCCATCTGGGCGCTAGTGCGCCCTATTCCACACGAATAATCCTACAAATTCTCAAAATCGCAGGCAAAAGGCCCCCCCTAAAGGGACCCGTGAATAGATAAATGAAT
>Ga0214166_1001515_pt1 | contig 9978 bp, 9 predicted proteins | sample TroBogepilimnion_27_FD_153005 | JGI IMG/M metagenome (GOLD analysis project Ga0214166, IMG submission 153005) | Freshwater microbial communities from Trout Bog Lake, WI - Practice 18AUG2009 epilimnion v3 | ecosystem: Environmental > Aquatic > Freshwater > Lake > Epilimnion/Euphotic zone ...
CAGTCCACTCAGTAATTTCAATTCCACCAGCGCCACCACCATAGGCATTGGTCGCTGGCAAGCTAATTGCGCCAGGCGGAATATCAAAGCTACCCAAGATATGCCAAGCCGTATGGGTTTGCTGATCCGTACTCACATTCGTTGGTGCAGATTTTGACAGGAAGAGTGCGCGAATAAATCGACTTGGGCTCAGGTAATCGCCAGGCAAGCCATGCAAGCCACTGCCAGAACTAGGAGGAACATAAGCGACCCCATTGATCACCATCGGATCTTTTTCAACTGGGGTCAAGTTTACGTAGTTACCAATGCTATTGAGCTGATCTCTGAAGGCGGGATCATTGGTCATCACAGTCACAGGATTATCCGTAATCACTAGCTCGCCCTTGAGATACTCAATCACGATGCTCTTACCTGTTGCATCATGCAAAGTCATCCGCACTGGTGCTGATTGATTATGAAATGCAGGAATAATTGAGCGATTCACTTTGATCTTTTCAAAGCCGACCTTTACTTCACCTACAGTCGCAAAATTCGTTAAGGCATACATCAGCATTTGTACCGAGGCGATGCTATTAGCGGAATCAGCAGGACTTACTTTTTGATACTCGGCAGTATTGGGTGCATTCAGCAAACCCCCTACCAAGCCTTTTTCATTCATACCATCGACTAGCACTGGCAGGCCTAAGCCATTCATTCCAACAGCGGCATATTTGGTGGTCCAATTCAAGCCAGAACCAGGCTTGCTATCTACGCCAATACCTTGCGCTTGGTAATTACGAGGAATGACGGTAAGTTGGGACTTAAGAGGTAAACCGAATTCCATCGTGCGGCCATATACGAAGCCACCATCATTACCTTTTAATAAAAAACTGGTGCAAGCATTACCTGTCATTGGGCTCAAAGCAAAAGTACTTGCAAGCGCTATCGTGAGTATTTTTTTAATCATGATCAAAACCCTAAAAATGATTGGATGGATGAGTTAATAAATCAATACTAACCACTCTTTATGACTACCCCTATTGGGAGAAGCCATTAGCGCAAGATATTAAATTGGGGTATCTTTGCTAGATTCTTAGCAAAAGACAAAAGCCAGCATTGCTGGATCATCCAGAAATGCATTTGCACAGTAGATGCTGACGCGGTAAAGCAATGGCAGCAAGTATTCATAAAAGTAAGTCATTACCCCTATTTTAAAGCCCAACTGAAAGTGACCCTAATATGACTCAAGCTCCCTCTGGAAAGCTCCTCTCCATTTCCATTGGAAAAGTAAGCGGACTATTTGCTCAAAACGGTTCCGAACCCTCTCGGGTGGTATCAGCTATTCATAAGCAATCGATTAGCAATCTCGATAATCCCATTTCAGTAGAAATTACCAAGCTGGGTGTGCAAGGTGATGAGCAGGCCGACCTCACAGTTCATGGCGGAATTGAAAAAGCCATTTATGTATATCCATCCGAACATTACCCTTTTTGGAACGAACTCCTCACGCGAGAAACAAAACGGCCTGTCAATTTAACGCCAGGATCCCTTGGGGAAAACTTCACCATCGAAGGCTTACTCGAGACGAATGTATATGTTGGCGACATTCTCATCATCGGCGATCTTGAGTTCACGGTCGTCAAACTGCGTGAGCCCTGCTTTAAGTTCAATGCCAAGATGGGTTACAAAGGTGCCGCTAAAGCCATGCTGCAATCGGGTTTCAGTGGCTGGTATCTCAGGGTCAATCGGGTCGGCGCACTCGCTGCTGGTGCCGGTATCGAACTCATACCTGGCAGCCGCCAAACATCGATTGCCGATCAAAATACGGCATTACTCAATCGCAGTAAACAGCAAGATTTATGGGAATAAAAAACCCGACCAAGAGGTCGGGTTCTTATTAAAGCTCAGTAAGACTGTATTCAACTACTTAGTCACGTGCGTAAATATCCACATCTTTAGTTTCACGAACGAACAAGGTACCAATAACCAAGGTCATTGCAGCAATGATGATTGGGTACCAGAGACCGTAGTAAATGTTACCGTTCTGCGCTACTAAGGCAAAGGAGATGGTTGGTAGCAAGCCACCGAACCAACCGTTACCAATATGGTATGGCAAGGACATTGAGGTGTAACGAATACGGGTTGGGAACATCTCTACCAACATTGCAGCGATTGGGCCGTACACCATCGTTACCAACAAGACCAAGAAAGCCAAGAGCAAGAAGGTTGCAAAGTAGTTAATTGCAGCTGGATCCGCTTTGACTGGATAGCCGGCAGCTGTCAAGTCATCACGAATCGCTTTCTTAAATGCTGCATCTTTTGCTTTTGCTTCAGCTGGATCGAGACCTTTTGCTGAGTAACCTTCAATCTCAGTTTCGCCAATCTTGACCTTAGCCACGCTGCCTGCTGGTCCAGCAACCGTGGTGTAGCTAGCGGAGTTGGAAGCCATCACCTGTTTTGCAATATCGCAAGAGCTGGTGAACTTCGCTGTACCGGTTGGGTTGAACTGGAAAGTACATTCAGACAAATCAGCAGTAATTGTCGCTGGTGATGTAGCCATTGCATTTTCCAATGCAGGATTCGCAAAGTGTGTCAGGGCGTTAAATACAGAGACTGGGGTATTTGGAATGTAGGTAATCACAGCCAATAACAAACCACCCATGATGATGACCTTACGACCAATTCTGTCGGACAAGCTACCAAATACGACGAAGAATGGTGTAGCCACTAACAACGCAGCAGCAATTAAAAGATTAGCTGTCTTAGCATCTACTTTAAGAACTTGGGTGAGGTAGAACAGCGCATAGAACTGACCTGTGTACCAAACCACAGCCTGACCAGCAACTAGACCGAAGAGGGCCAAGATCACAATCTTCAAGTTCTTCCACTGGCCAAAAGACTCGCCCAAAGGTGACTTAGATAGCTTGCCATCTTCCTTCATCTTCTTAAATGCAGGAGATTCATTCATTGACAAACGGATCCACACTGAAACGCCCAAGAGTGCAATCGAAACAATGAATGGAACACGCCAGCCCCAAACTTCAAAATCAGGCCCAGTGAATTCACGAGTGAACAAAATCACTAACAAGGAAAGGAAGAGACCCATTGTTGCTGTGGTCTGAATCCAAGCAGTGTAAGCACCGCGCTTACCATTAGGAGCGTGCTCTGCAACATAAGTTGCCGCACCACCATACTCGCCACCTAAAGCTAAGCCTTGCAATAAACGCAGGGCAATCAGCAACACTGGAGCAGTCACACCAATCGTTGCATAATTTGGCAAAATACCAACCACAAAGGTGGATCCACCCATAATCAGGATGGTCACTAAGAAGGTGTATTTACGACCAATCAAATCGCCGAGGCGACCAAATACCAATGCACCAAAAGGGCGAACGATAAAGCCGGCAGCAAAAGCCAATAAGGCGAAAATGAAAGCAGAGCCTGCATCTAAGCCTGAGAAGAATTGCTTGGCAATAATGGCAGCCAATGAACCGTATAGATAAAAGTCGTACCACTCAAAGACTGTTCCGAGTGAAGATGCAAAAATAACTTTGCGTTCTTCAGCAGTCATTGGGGCTGCTTTGGTAGATGTTGACATCTGTAGCTCCTAAATATTTTTATGGATTTAAACAACGAAGCAATTATGCTGTGAAAAATTTGAGATAAATCCATTACTTAGGGTAATTCCTCATCAAAACAGATTGGGGTTTTCCCGCGATCTACAATCGAGTATTCAATAAGGCTAAGTCGATATATGCAACAAAAATGGGGTATTCAAGGAATGGCGGTTGCCCCTCATTCCCTAGCATCAGAATCTGCAGTAGCCATTCTGCGAGAAGGCGGTAACGCATTGGAGGCCATGATTGCGGCAGCTGCAACCATTGCCGTGGTGTATCCCCACATGAACTCGATTGGCGGAGATTCTTTTTGGGTCATTCACTCCCCCGGCAAAGCCATGGGCGGCATTGATGCCTGTGGGGCTGCTGCAGGCCTAGCCACTAAACAATGGTATGCGCATCAAGGCATTACTAAAGCCATCCCTTTCAGGGGTGCAGTAGCTGCAAATACCGTTGCAGGAACGATTTCAGGCTGGGGGGCTGCACAAGCACTTTCTCAGAAGGCCTTAAGAGGCAAGATCCCGCTGTCACGATTACTAGCAGACGCAATTCACTATGCAGAAGCTGGTGTGCCAGTCACTTTCAGTCAATCTAGCTTGACTGCTAAGAAACGAGAAGAGTTAAGTCCCATTCCTGGTTTTGCAGAAACCTTTCTTGTTAATGGACGTGCTCCAGCAGTCGGCAGTATTTTCAAACAAGAGCGTCTGGCAAAAACCTTACGACAAATTGCCAGAAAAGGAACCGAGGATTACTACCGCGGCGATCTTGCTGAGCTGCTGGCCAAAGAGCTTGCTGAACTAGGAAGCCCACTACGACTTGGTGATTTGCGTCGCCATCATGCCAAGCTGATTGATCCTCTCGAGCTCAAACATAGCTTGGGCAATGTTTACAACATGACCCCGCCAACGCAAGGTGTTGTGTCCTTAATGATTCTAGGGATTCTGGATCAACTCAATCTCAAGCGCTTCAAAGTCGATAGCGCAGAATATGTTCATCACTGTGTTGAAGCAACCAAGCAGGCGTTTAAAGTACGCGATCAATTCGTTACCGATCCTGCATACATGAAAAAACATGCGCAATCTTTTTTAGCTCCTGCTTTTTTAAAGAAGCTAGCAAAAAATATTGATCCTGAAAAAGCATTACCTTGGGGCCAGGGCAAAGGTCCAGCGGATACGATCTGGATGGGTGTAGTTGACAAACAGGGCAATAGCGTTTCTTTCATTCAAAGCATTTATCACGAGTTTGGTGCCGGGATTGTGTTGCCAAGTTCAGGCGTCAATTGGCAAAACCGTGGCTGCAGTTTTTCTCTAGATCCAAAAACACTCAATCACCTTGAGCCTTATCGCAAACCATTCCACACCCTCAATCCTGCACTCGCTTTATTCAAAGATGGCAAGACGATGGTGTACGGAACGATGGGTGGCGATGGACAACCCCAAACGCAATGTGCAGTCTTTACCAGAACGGCAACGTATGGCCTTGATCCACAAGATGCCATCAGTCGCCCACGCTGGTTACTTGGGCGTACTTGGGGTCAGACAAGCGACAGCCTCAAACTCGAATCCCGCTTTAGCCCTTGGGTTGCGAAAGAATTGCATGCACTGGGTCATGAAATTGAAATGCTCGACGCCTTCGATGAAACCGTGGGACATGCTGGCTGCATTATTCGCGAACCTTCAGGCACTTTAAGGGGTGGCTGGGATCCCCGCAGCGATGGAGCAGTTAGCGCGTTTTAGTGATGAAAGCTTTGGGCACGCTCAAATTCCAATGAATCGCTGCTGCACGCAAGCCAAAGATGGCGAACATGCACAGCACTGCGGATTCGAGACGGTATTGCGGCAAAAAGTTGAGCGCTAGAATATAAAGACAGCATCCCAATGTAACGGGTATTGCATATAACTCATGTGACATGAGTAAGGTTTTTCTACCCGCCAAAATATCTCGCAATAAGCCGCCCCCAATCGCGGTGATTACCCCCAAAATTACTGGTGCTACTGGCAAACCAAAATCCAGCTGCCATGCTTTGAACGCCCCTTGAATGCCAAATAAGGCTGCGCCCAAACCATCCAAATACAGCATGGATCGATAAATTTGGGGTTGAGTAAAAAAAGATTCAGCAACAAAGGTAGCCATACTGGCGGCTAAAGCAAGCCATACATAGAGTGGCGCTTGTGACCAAAAACTGGGGACACCCAAAATGATGTCTCGAATCGTTCCACCACCAATTGCGGTAATCACCCCCAGCACTAGGACTCCAAAAAGATCAACGCCACGGTCCGCAATCGCCAACACTCCCGTTACTGCGAAAGCAATGGTGGCAACAATGCTGATCCAAAATTGAATATCTGACATGGCAAGTCTAAATTAGGAAATAGGCTTGAGGGTCTTTAGATAGCGCTGCGCATTGCTGACGTAACGTCCAGCAATTTCTTCGATCTTTTTCATTTGCTCATCATCAAGCATCTTCACGACTTTGGCTGGTGAACCCAAAATCATCGAACCGTCTGGAAACTCTTTGCCCTCTGTTACAAGCGCACCTGCGCCCACTAGGCAATGTTTACCAATTTTGGCGCCATTCAAAATCACGGCACCGATACCAATTAGACTGCCATCACCAATTTGGCATCCATGCAACATCACCTTATGACCTACTGTGACGTGCTTACCAATCAACAGCTCAAAGCCAGGGTCGGTATGTAATACCGAGGCATCCTGAACATTGCTACCCTCACCGATCTGAATCAGATCGTTATCACCTCGAATCACAACCTGGGGCCAAATGCTCACGTTTTCATGAAGCTCTACGCGACCAATCACTTCAGCGCTTTCAGCAACCCATGCGCCCTTCGCTAATAAGGGGACAATGCCGTCAAGTTCAAATATAGCCATAAGTCATTATAGGATTACCCTAATTGATCGCATGTTTAGACTAATCGATCATATACTGATAGCTATAAATCACTTACTCAAGGGGGATTACATGAAAAAAATACTGGTGGCTCTGAGCATCTTCGCCAGCTGCGTTGGCAACGTCTATGCGGATGAAAAAGTTCCCGTCTTAAGTACTCAAGAATTAGTGAATTCCTGCAAATTACCAGCCAGTCCTGAGTCCCGGAGTTTCTGCATTGGGTATACAACCGCAATTTATGACACCTATTTAGCAACCCGACATCCTCAAAGGGCCAAGCCTTTTATCTGCGTTAAACAACCTGCTCCACAACGCGATGAAGTCATTGGTGATTTTGTCAAATGGACCGGCACTAATCCTCAAGCTGCAGACAAACCAGCCGCGGGAACATTTCTAGGCTTTTTAGCAGCGCGCTTTCCTTGTGCTAAACAATAAATCCGTTCAATCTTAGGAGTAGTTATATGAAAAAAATGATCGCCCTCCTTATTACTGCATTCGCCATCACGGCCTGCTCGAATATGAGTAATACGGAACAACGCACTTTATCTGGAGCAGGAATTGGAGCAGCAGCAGGTGCCGTTGGCACGGCAGTCCTCCATGGCAATCCGATCTGGGGCGCAGTTGGTGGTGCAGCAGTTGGCGCTGCTTCAGGCTATGTGTATGACGCCTACAAGAAACAACAAGCCTCTGAATACAATGCTGGCTATAAGGCTGGCAAGACCGGCTCAACACCTGCCGCCCCAAACTAAATTTATTTTTACTACAGCCCAGCTTGGTTTAGCTAACCAGCTGGGTTTTTATTTGGATCTCGCCTGAGAGTGCTTTATGAATTGGGCATTTATTGGCAATCTCTAAGAGGCGCTGTTTTTCCTCTTCTGCTAACTCACCAAATAATTGAATATCACGGTTAAATTTTTCAACATCATTCTCACGCTCAACCTGCACTGTGACGATTGCATTAGTTAAGTTCATCGATTTACGACCAGCGTACATTTTCAGGGTCATGCTGGTGCAAGAAGCTAAAGCAGCAGCCAAGTACTCATGTGGGGAAGGGCCAGTGTTATCGCCCCCTGAAGCAGCCTCGACATCCGCCAGTAAGTGAAAATCTCCGATCGCAAGCTTTTGCTGGAAGGAGCCTACTCCGAACTGGGATTGTGCATTTCTGATCATGACGTTCTCTTTATTTAATTTCGACTAATTCTGAAGGTTATTTATCTGGAAAGATCTACTGATACTATGCCGGTATGAACTTCACTCTGTCTGAAATCGGCGCTAGTACTATTTTTGCGCTTGCAGTATTGCACACTTTTAGCACCTCTTATTTTGAGGATTTGGCTAAGAGTCATCCAAAGCATGCAGGCCTTTGGCACCTACTGGGTGAAGTTGAAATCGTCTTTGGTTTTTGGGCTGCCATCCTCATTATTTTTTTGGCTCTAGTTGATAATTTAGAAACGGCTAGACATTACGCTAGTACCAGAAACTTCACCGAGGCTCTTTTTGTTTTTGCCATTATGGTTGTCGCAGGCAGTAAACCCATTCTCAATTGCGTCACTCATATCCTACACGCCATTGGCAAGGTTCTCCAGGCTGTTTTAAGGACGAAGTCGACCCCCACTTTATACTTTTTAACCCTGAGCATTACACCCATACTAGGCTCATTCATTACCGAAGCAGCTGCAATGACCTTGGCGGCTTTTTTACTAAGAGATCTGGTGTATCGCCACTCTTGCTCCAAACTGATGCTCTTCGGTACGCTAGGCGTATTGTTTGTCAATATCTCGATTGGTGGCACGCTCACAAACTTTGCAGCACCTCCCGTGCTGATGGTAGCTTCCGCCTGGAATTGGGATAGCGCCTTCATGATGAGTCATTTTGGCATCGAGTCTTGTATTGCGATTTTGATTAACGCATTACTCATCACCTGCTTATTGCGAAAAGAGTTTGTTGAACCCAAGTCCAAAACGAGTCTCGACAAAACACCGATAGCAGTAACCTTAGTTCATCTTTTATTTTTGGTGGGGGTTGTCGTTTTTGCGCACGACCCAGTGATCTTTATGTGGTTGCTACTGTTTTTCATTGGCTACACCACTGCATACCCAAAGTACCAAAGCCCACTCATTTTGAGGGAGGCTTTATTGGTAGGCTTCTTCTTGGCCGGATTAGTTGTCCTAGGCGGACTTCAAGAATGGTGGCTACAACCGATTTTGCAAAACATGAGCCCAACCGCTGTCTTTTATGGTGCGCTTGGTCTAACCGCCCTAACCGACAATGCAGCTCTAACGTACTTAGGCTCCCTGGTTACTGGTACATCGCTGGAATTTAAACTGGCCCTAGTCGGTGGTGCGGTTGCCGGAGGCGGCCTCACAGTCATTGCGAATGCCCCCAATCCTGCAGGATTGGCTATTCTGCGGCCTTATTTTCCAAATGCCGCTGTTTCCGCCGGCATGTTGCTCTTAGCGGCCATTCCGCCTACTCTGGTAACGATTCTCGCCTATCGATTCCTCTGATTTAGACAATCCCGTAAAATCAACGCTTCGCCCCCAGTTATAAACCTGAGAACGGCATATGAAGAAGCTCTATATCAAAACCTTTGGCTGTCAAATGAATGAGTATGACTCTGACAAGATGGCCGACATCCTCCATGCCGATGAGGGCATGACTATCACCGATACACCTGAAGATGCTGATGTTGTACTTTTGAACACCTGCTCGATTCGAGAAAAGGCAGAAGACAAAGTATTCTCTGACCTTGGCCGATTACGAGAACTTAAAAAACGTAAACCCAATTTACTCATTGGGGTGGGTGGTTGTGTTGCCAGCCAAGAAGGTCAGCAGATTATTAATCGGGCGCCGTATGTTGATGTCGTCTTTGGCCCACAAACACTCCATCGCCTGCCTGATCTGATTGCGCAACGCCATCAAACTGGCAGGCCTCAAGTGGATATCTCATTTCCAGAAATTGAAAAGTTTGATCACTTGCCAGCTTCACGTAAAACCCGCGGCTCTGCATACGTCTCGATCATGGAGGGCTGCTCTAAGTATTGTAGTTATTGCGTAGTACCCTATACCCGAGGCGAAGAAGTCTCACGCCCTCTTGATGATGTTTTGACCGAAGTGGCAAGCTTGGCAGCACAAGGCATTAAAGAAATTGTTTTGCTGGGGCAAAATGTAAACGCTTATCTGGGTAAGATGAGTGACAGCAGCGAACTTGCTGACTTCGCTTTACTAATTGAGTATGTTGCAGAAATTCCGGGGGTTGAGCGGATTCGCTTTACAACCAGCCATCCAAAAGAATTTACGCAACGCTTAATTGATGTGTATGCAAAAGTACCCAAGCTCGTTAGCCACTTACATTTACCTGTTCAGCACGCCTCCGATTCCGTTCTCTCTGCCATGAAGCGTGGCTATACCGCCCTGGAATATAAAAGCATCATTCGTAAAATGCGCGCTGTTCGGCCTGATCTCACACTCTCC
>Ga0214166_1001518_pt1 | contig 9973 bp, 21 predicted proteins | sample TroBogepilimnion_27_FD_153005 | JGI IMG/M metagenome (GOLD analysis project Ga0214166, IMG submission 153005) | Freshwater microbial communities from Trout Bog Lake, WI - Practice 18AUG2009 epilimnion v3 | ecosystem: Environmental > Aquatic > Freshwater > Lake > Epilimnion/Euphotic zone ...
TATGGGTGCAACAAATAATAAGCTGAACTTGCGGGCTGTGGCTGCGAAAGTTGGCTCTGTGCCGTCTGCCCGAAAGGGTGGCTCTGGGAAGAAGGACGTTGATGCTTTGACGTTCTTTGGTGGCTTTAAGGAAGTTGCCAAATTGGTATTGGAGTTCCCTGAGGTAACTGCTGATGACTTGCAAGAAAACATTGGTCGTTTGTACTTGAAGAAGACAATCTTGACTAATGCTTTGGGCCGCCGTGAGCTTAGTGAGACTAAGAATGTGGACTGCTTCCGCTTGACTGGTGACCTTGAATTTAAATATGTAGGCACTAGTGATCTCAGTGACCCTATGCTTGGCACCAAGTGTGCTGCTAGCCTTGTCCCTGCTGAGTATTGGATTCTTGATGATGAAGGTACGGGTGTTGACGTTAATGAGCTATGGGAATGGACTGGTAAGGTGCAGGTTGAGCGCGTGAAGTTTACCACTTCTGTGCCCATGACCCTGAAGCAGCCTGTATACCGTGAGATGTGGAGTTTGCGTGAGCTTGCTGCTTATGCTGCTCCCATTGATGTGGTAGTTGATCACTTGTCTCGTGTGCACAGTGTTGTTGCTGTTGCTCGATTGAGTGCTGAAGTTCTGCTTGATTTGTAGAAAATAATAAAAATTGGTGGGTGTGCCCCTTGGGTGCACCTGCCTTTTTTTATGTATCGTTGTAATGTGCATGATAGTATTGATGCCCTGTCGTGTGCACTGTCGGCACTTGTGAAGATGCATTGCTTACATGCACTAAACAATCGTATGTCTATAATCATATGGACACTTAATTTGCACTACATATAAACCATCACCGTGCGCGTGACTTGTGTTATATCTCGATCTCGTATATGTATATGACCAGTACACACTATTGCCCATGGGTTTGTGGGTACTATTGATATGTTGCTCTTCCCCGCCGTCACATGTCTCATGATTGTGTCTGCAGATGGGCGCCATGCCCGCGTGCCGTGCTTCGCACAAGTATGGGGTGCTCTTTCGCCCCCTTTTTAATGTAGTATAAAACAATAAAGGAGATGAGTATGAAGAATAAATATATAGTTGAAATGACTCTTGAATATGAAGAAGCCCTAATGGAAAGCTTGCATCAATGCTCTAAGTGTGGTAGAGATGAGGACCTATTGGGAGGTTTTTCTGTCGACAAAGTTTGTAATAAATGCTATAAAATAATAAAGGAGAAATGAAAATGAGAGAAGTATGGGAATATAGATGCTTGATATTTGGTATCAATCGCAATGATGCTAAGGTGGTCTGGAAAAGGCCATATTTGCGTCCATTAATGATTGCACTATTTAGATTGAATCTCATCACTGGTGGTGGACGAACAGAAGATTGGCTTGTCACCATGAGATATTGGTGTGCTGGTTCACTTGAAGAACATCGAGCATTGAATTCATAGTATTTGAGGTGGTCCAAGTTGCTTCCCCGCTCTTGGGCCACTGACTAGTAGTATGAGTTGGTAATTGAACAGTCATATGGACTATGGGAGACATTTGTACTCCTTTGGTCTCAGTGATCACCCATAGTGCCATATGGCTGTTGTTTTATCAAATAAAAAGGAGATGTATATGTCATTTAACAGATGGCTTACAATTGCTGTACAAGTATTCATGATTGCCAGTGTTATTGCTGTGTATATTGTGCTATATAAAACAAAGGAGAAATAATGAATGAACAGTTGCAAAAAGAGTGGGATTATGCTCACAAAATGCTTTCTAAAGCAATAAAGGCAAGTATTGATGATGCTGATGCTAGAGATAGTGAAGATGCCATAGTTCCAGATTGGCTTGAATACTTATGTGAGCATTGCCAAGCTAGACTATGGGCTCAAATGCTGTTAATTGCCGAAACCCAGTGATGGGTCCAGTTGGGGTTGATTTCCCAGCTGCTGATGATGGCAGATCCATTAAATATAAAGGAGTTGAGCATGAAAGATATTAATGTTCAAGTACAGGCTTTGCCCTTGGGTAAAGTGTTAGAATATCAGCGGATTGTTAGTGATCTACTTGGTACTGAGGTAACTTTGGATGAATCTATCCAAATGCTTACCCAAGGTGCCAGTAATCTTACAACTGCTCCTGCTAAGCCAAAGGTGGTGAGGGAGAAGAAAACTGTTGCTAAGAAGTCAACTAGTTCAGTGCTTGGCAAGTCAATTGACTGGTCTAGCTTTGATTGGTATCGTTTCTTAGATGGTGAAACTCACATTGTTACTGCTCAAGAAATTCGTGATTTCTTTGGATGGGGCAAGACAGTGAACTCTCAAGAGATCATTAACAAGTTTAGAAGTCGTCTTGGCATCTGTGCCATGGCTAATGGCTTGAAATTGAAATCTACCAAGATTAAGTCTGGTCCATTGGCTGGTAGAGCCATTGAATTCTACATGTACTAAAGCATTGCCGAAACCCCGTAAGGGGTCTGTATAGATTGATTATCTATGCACTGATGATGGCAAATCATTGGACTATAAAGGAGATAAAATGGTTGAATTAAAATTAAAAGCTCACTGGTATCAAGATGAAGCTAGAGATGCTGATGAAGATAGATGGATTCCCCAAAACTCATGGGGTTCATATATTTCATTTCTTGATGAAGAGCATCAGATTATTGCTGAACAACAGCGTATTGATGTTGGTATGAATTATGCCTCAGTTGATCTACTTGATAATGGTAAATTCCATGTTGAAGTAGGAGATTGCGGTATGTATGGTGGCCCCAGAAGTGAGGCACTTGCCAATGATTTAGGTGAAGCATTTGAAGTTGCCAATCGTATGTTTTCAAAGATGGTTGGATTTGAAATTGTTGAGTCTAAATTGGGTGAAATTGAATAAAGATTCGAAATGCCTGAAAAGGCATCGTATGGGGTTGACTGTCCATACCTGATGAGATAAGTTAAAAGGAGAAATAATGAAATATCGTATTGTAGACTGGACTAGCTGTCGAGGTGACTTTAGTGTTGATTCTGATGAAGTATTTGAAAGTTCATTGGACGTTCATGAAGTTGCTGAGAATCTATTGAAAGATCGTTTTCAAGAAATGTATGATGAGTACAAAGATAGAGATGCATTAAGTGATGGGTTTCTTGATTACTGCTGTGAGTTCTTTAATGCTGAACCAATGAGTGATAGCATGTGGGCATTCCAAAATGGTGAAGAGCAGTCACGTTTTCTTATTGCTGAAAATAGTGAATGGTTTAACTATGAGTTTCCTGAAGATAGAATATTTACTTGGCCTGATGATGGCATCTTTGGAGCAATCCAAGAGTATGATTGGGGTAAGCCAACTTATGACTTTGAATCATTAACCGGAATTGACCCATATAAAGTGGGTTGGGAGAATTTTGACAGTGCTAAGGCACTTGCTGATGCTGGAGTCATTAAGTTGTAAGTTTCGAAATGGTCGTGAGACCATCTATGGGAAGTGATTGACCCATACTGATGATGATAGATCAAAAGGAGATGCTATGTTAATAAGTTTAGATCATGAAGACAGACCTTCTTATGTTAGAACTTGCAATACTCATATTGCTTGGTCTAGTGATAGATGGTATGGTGAACCCAAATATCTTTCTGAACGAGGTAAAGATGTGAAAGTTGATCTTGGTATGACTATACAAAATAGTGAAGGTGAAAATGGAATAACTTTTCTTGAAATTAGAGAAGTGCCTGTTGGGTTAAAAAGAGCAGTTAAAACTATTGTTATCTTTAAATGCCATGGTGATACTATGCGTTCAGCTAAGAAGAAAATTAAAATTGCTTGGACTGAAATGCAATCATCTGATAATGATGCTACTAGTTCATTGCAATTATTTATTAATACTCTTGGTAATACATGGGAAAAAGTAGATAAAATGCCTGAACACCATGGTATGCGCTCTAAGGGTTGGCGAGGTTGGAAGTAAGTTTCGAAATGGCCGTAAGGCCATCTGATGGTATTGATTAGCCATCACTGATGATGATAGATCAGAATAAAGGAGATAAAATGAGTAAGACAGATATTCCACTGAAAATGGTGGGAGAAGATGGTAATGCTTTTAGTATTCTTGGAAGAGCCAAGCGTGCAATGCGTATGGCCGGACAAGCTGAACTATTTGATGAATATCATGCTGAAGCCACCAGTGGTGACTATGACCACCTACTTATAACAACTATGAACTGGTTTGATGTTGATGGTGAAGATTATGAGGAGGAATACTAATGCTAATGACTAGAGGTCCACTTGGACGCAAAGATCATATAAATATTGCTATTAGTACTCCTGAAAGTACACAGTTAATGATCACTTGTGGTCAATGCCGTATTCCATCACTTGTGACTGTTAATACAAATAGTCTCAATCGTTGGATTGATGGTGACTATGTACAGACTGCTTTTCCTGACATGAATCCTGCTACTAGAGAACAGTTAGTTTCTGGTACTTGCGGTCCATGTTGGGATAAAATGTGGGAAGTTGAAGAGGAATAGAGTTTCGAAATGGCCGTGAGGCCATCTATGGGGTATTGATTAACCCATACTGATGAGATAGATCAGATTATAAAGGAGATAAAATGAGTATAGACTTTAATGATATAGACACTGTCATTGATACCCTGGAAGTGCTAACTGACTTAGATATTTTAAGATCAGCTGCTATTTCTTTGGCTAAGTTGGTTAATCTTGAAACTGAGAAAACTAAACTTTATGGTGAAATGATAGAGTTATATAAAGAGAGAATGAATCATCTAACTGTTGCTCTTGAAAAGGCAACTGAAGTTCTTCAAATGCTTAAGGCCAATCCTGAACTTATTAAGAGTCTGTAGAGGTTGAAATGTTTGATGACGAAGAATTTATGAGAGATCATTTTGCCAATAATGGTGAAATAGTTATGTCATTTGCTGAAAATGCTTATGCATTCTTTGGTATAATGGCTATGGCTGAACGCTGCTTAGGAGAATTAATTGAGCGAGCAGTTGAGCCATATGAGATCAAAGCAGTTGAAATGATGCAACATGTGATTAATACCCATATGGTAGAAGCTTGTGAGCCCATTATGGAGTCAGTTACTAGTGCTTTAACTACTATGTATCCTGATGATGAGTTTTAAATAGATGTGCTTGACCTATTGTTGTTTGATAGGCTCAAGAGGCATATGGAGCATTAGTAACCCCCCCGGTTGATAACTCCATATGTCTCTTGGGCAAATCAGATTGCCCAGGAAGGAGGAGTAAATGATTAAGAACATTGTTCGAATGAGTTTGCTTCTTGTAGTAACTATACCGACAAGTATGATACACCATGCTCCTAAAAAGCATGAGGTATTGACTCCCAAGGTACAGACAAAAGTCACTCTTGATTCCATCTTATATGGATGGGACACCAGTGACACTGACAAAACTGCTAGTTGGCCTGATAAGTCTGACCCAATGTGGTTGGAACCTATATCAGTACAGAGGCAGTTTGCCTGTATAAGGTATCATGAAAGTAGAAATCATTTGACTAGTGTGAATATTCACTCTAATGCTCAAGGTTGGTACCAATTTATGCCTTATATATGGCAATACGCTAAAGAAAATATTGCTGGGTTGCCTACTACTCCTAATGGAGCTAGTGGTGATCAACAAAGCACTGTTGCTCTTTGGTATTATCATAGAAATAATGGTCTTAGCCCAGAGTGGGTTGGAGATGGTTGTTAAAAAGGAGAGATATGAAATTAGTATATCCAGAATATGTTCGGCAAGCATATGAAGAAAGTGATGATGGAATAATTGATTTCACTTGTGCTTCTTGTAATGAGAAGATTTCTAGTGAAGAATTGGTTACTCCTTGTCACCCAAAAGATGGCTTTGCTGAAGGTAGTGGGCATGGAGGTTATCCTGGCTATAGTGTATACTGTGCTTTTAGAGAAGCAACAGATAATGCCTATTGTGGTTGGGGTGGCCCACTTACTGAGTATGAACCACAATTGTTATGTGGTAAGTGTCTTAGTAATCCATGGATAGTATAATCGAAACGCCGTAAGGCGTCTGTTTGGGGTGATTCCCAAGCACTGATGAGATAGTCAGCTAAAAAGGAGAAAATATAATATGTCAATTGAAACACACTTTAATGGTATGGAGATACCTCAGTGTCATCAACAACTACAAGGAGTGCTAGAAGCTGGAGTGGAGCGTGTAGTTCTATACGGTCCTCCTGGAACTGGTAAGACTTATAGTGGTTTGACTACTGGAGTAACTGGTACTGCCACTAGGCTTGTTTGTACTGAAGATATGACTAATGCCAATGTTGAGGGTATGTTCTTCCCCAATGGTTCTGGTACTTTTAGTTATCTTGATGGTGCAGCTACAGAAGCTTGGCGTTTGGGTAGTCGATTGGTAATTGATGAGATTGATAAAGCTTCAGGTGATGTACTTGGTACACTCTTGGCCTTTACTGACTCAGTTGCTAGTGCAAGTCATCGTTTGAATAATGGTGAAGTGATTAAGCCTGCCCATGGCTTTAGTGTTGTTATGACTACTAATCTTGAAGACCCTAATGATCTTCATGAGGCACTTCGTGACCGTTTTCCAGTTGCAATCTGTATGGATGCTCCGCACCCAGCAGCTTTGATGTCGCTTCCTGAAGACCTTAGAGCTATTGCTGCTAAAGTAGTTGCTGCTCCTAAGGGACGTCGTGCAAGCCTTCGTGCTTTCTATGAGTTCCAAAAGTTGCGTCGAGTATTTAATCTACTTCAATCTGCTGAGATTGCTTTCGGTAAGAATTTGGCCGAAAGTATTGTTGATGCTCTTGAAGTAAGTGCACTGTAGGTCTATATGTCTCGATTCAAAGTTGAGAATAAGGGGAAGGGGGTACTGCCTCTACCTGAGGTAGTATCCTCTTCTAGAAAAGATGATAATGCTACTAATTGGGTTATTAAAACTATTGGTGACCCATTTGATTCTACTTCAGATGTAGTTGAACGCAAGATGTCTGTCTCTTCTTTGACTGATGAAACTAGTCGGTTATTTAGAGTTCGTGAGCTTGTTAGAGCTAAAGTGTCATTAAATACTGTAGAATCCATAAAGGGTGCAAATGAGCTTGGTATTGACCCAGATCTATTAAGAGCAGCTGAAGAGATGCGAATTAATACTATTGTTGCAAAGATGAATAGTCAACATGATACTAGTCTTTTTAAGACAGGTAGTGAAAAGACAATAGGTGAACGTTTGGCTACTGATGGTACTGTCGTTGGATGGAATCAAGCAGTGGCTTATGGTCTAAGTCTGGTAAATACTAAGGGTTTTAATTCCTTCTTGTCTGGTGTAAGATCAGTTAATAGGGAATGGGCAGAGCAGTTGAGAGAAATGTCTAATAGTGTATCTGATATTAAAGATGCTCGTAGAACTGCTCTTGCTGATACTGATCCACATAACCTTGAAACATTAAGTGGCAATGAGTTCCAAGTGCCTTATGGCTTTCTATATACTATTAGAGCTGCTAAAGCTGCTCAACGTTTTTACCGAGGTAAAGATGATGACTTTGGTAATCTAGTGGGTGATACTAAGTCTGGAGAAGTGGAGTCAGAAGAGTTTGAGACTGGTGATAGAACAGGGCAATTTGCTCCTTTAATTATTAGTGGTAAAATTCCTTTAACTGTTGATGTTGGTGGCTTTCTTCACCGTAAAAAGCGTAGTGCAGTGTATGGTAAAAGAATTTTATACCCTGAACGTATGCTTACTGATCCTTATCGCCGAGTATTTGGCAGTAAAGTTAGAGCTAATGGTGGAGTTATTCTCATTGATGTTAGTGGTAGTATGAGTCTACAGGCAGAAGATATAGAAACTATGTTAACTGCTGCTCCTGGAGCATTAATTATGGCTTATAGTCATGCACCTGGTAGCTCAGATGTTCCCAACTTATTTATACTAGCTGAGCGTGGTAGACGAGTGAAAGATGTGACTGATGTTCCTTATCGCAATGGTGGTAATGGAGTTGATGGACCTGCACTTGAATATGCCATTAGGCGACGTAAAAATGGTGAAAAGATTATCTGGGTATGTGATGGAGTTGTTACTGACTGTAATGACAATCACACTTGGAACTTGACTAACCAATGTGCTCGTTTGGTTAAAAGGCATGGCATAATTGTGCAACCTCATATAGACACTTTGCTAGATAGTATTAAGAAAGGAGTATTTGTTTCCCAACCTGCTGGACCAATTGGTACTGCTTTGGGTAATAGAAGCTATTAAGATTCGAAACCCCGTGAGGGGTCATGTGGAGGTGATTGTCCACATCTGATGAAGATAGATCAAAAGGAGAAATAATGGCTAGAATGAAAGGACCTATAGGTGGTCCTGAAGACCCAAGGCATGGAACTTTTAATGGTTATAGTAACTTATTATGTCGTTGTGACCCTTGTAAGGCTACTGCTAAAGAAGTTAATGCAATAGCTAAGGTTGAAAGGTTCACAAGACCTAAAACTGGTAAGGAGCACTGGCATGGAACTTATAATGGTTATCATAATTATAATTGTAGATGTGGCCCTTGTACTGCAGGTAATACTATAAGGTCAAGAGAATTGAGAATTAGAAGTTTAATTCGTAAAGGACTACCCACTCCTGAAGAAAAGAGATTGGATAAAGAATTTGCTATCTCTAAACTAAAGGCTCATGGTACTCCAAAGAGTGTTGAAATAGGTTGTAGATGCAGTAAATGTATGACATATATAACTAAGAAGTTTAACTTAAGAAGATTGTCTGAAGGCAGGGCAATCCATGGTAAAGCTTCTACTTATTCCTATGGATGTCGTTGTATTGATTGTAAGTTGGCAAACAAAATCTATCGTCATGAACAGTATGCTCGTGGTGGCAATAGATACCCTAGAAAGAAAGTGAGTAAGTAATGGAAGAAGTAACTAGAGAATTATTAGTTGAATGGTTTGGAACAGACAATAATATATCAGATATTGATCTATTTGACTTAAATAGACAACTGATGGATGATAGAATGGTTACCTTTCAAGAATTTGGATTTGAGGAATAGTAAGTTTCGAAATGGCCGTAAGGCCATCATGTGGAGGTAATTGTCCACATCTGATGAGATAAATTAAAAAAGGAGATAGTATGAAAGATGTATTACCTGACCTAAAGGGCCTTGGTAGTTATGATGAGGTAATTGATCATCTTATTAACTGTCATGGTGCTGAAGGTAAGAAAATTGCTCTTGATCCCGATCAGGCTCCATTTATGTGGCATGAGTTGGTGGGTCATGCAGTTGATACTAATCATAATCACTATGGCAATCGTGAAGCTAATATTGATGGAATGATGGAGCTAGTAAGTAAAATAGTTAGTGACCCAGAATTTCGTAAAGAATTTGAAGAAGTAATTGCTTCAGAAGATGGTCAAATTAAACTTCAAGAGTTTGAAGAGCGTATGACCCAACGACGTATTGAACTAGAAGAATAATATGACGGACCCAATAGAATATGATATGATTTGGCAAGGTTGGGTTAGTGAACAAATGGTTATTGGCTGGTCTGATGATCAAGTTAACTATCTAAGATCTTGTCTAGATGAAGCAATTCAAGATATGTTTGCAGAAGTAGAAAAAGAGATTGCTAGTAATGACCCGCTAGTAAGGCTTGCTTTTGAAGAAGAGTATGGTCAAAGTATGTTTGAAGGAGAATAATGAATGAAGTAACTAGAGAAAATTTAATTGATTGGTTTGGTGATGATAGGAGTATTGATGATCGTACATTACAAGACCTCAATGATGAACTTGAAGATGCTAGAGCTCAAATCTTTGAGCATTATGGATTTAATTAATGATAGTAAGGAGAAATAATGAAAGATGATGAAAAACAATGTCCAATGTGTCTTAAATTCTATACTGGCTTTCCAGCCTTGTCTAGACTAGACAATAAGACAAGTATCTGTAATGATTGTGGTCTAGTAGAAGCCTTAGAAGATTTTGAAAG
>Ga0214166_1001521_pt1 | contig 9961 bp, 14 predicted proteins | sample TroBogepilimnion_27_FD_153005 | JGI IMG/M metagenome (GOLD analysis project Ga0214166, IMG submission 153005) | Freshwater microbial communities from Trout Bog Lake, WI - Practice 18AUG2009 epilimnion v3 | ecosystem: Environmental > Aquatic > Freshwater > Lake > Epilimnion/Euphotic zone ...
TAAAGTATCACAGGTTGAAGAAGAGTGTTTGATAGATTCTTTAATTGATAAAGATATTAAGGCTAAACTTGTAGATGATTTATTTTATGTTAATATAGAATTTGATAAATCTATTTTTTATTTAGATGCGGTTAGGGAGAAGGATAATGATATTTACAACAGAAATAGGTATAGTGTTGAGTGTATAAATGACAAACATATATTTTACCATTTTGATAGCTTTGGTAGAATGCACACTAATTTCACAATACTTAGATCATTTATTAGAAAAAATTGTCTTTTAATCCAAGATGATGAAACTTGTGAAATTGATATTTCAAATTCTCAGCCATTATTTTTAGCCAAATTGATACAAGATACTAAAACTAGATGGGTTGATAAAGATGAATTCGCACTCTTTAGAGAAATAACAATGAATGGAGTTTATTATCAATTCATAATGGATAATAGTGATATAAAAGATAGAGGATTGATCAAAGAAATGACATATAGGGTATTATTTGGTAGAAATGGATTAAATAGCAAAGCTGATATACTATTTAAAAAAATATTCCCAACAATTCATAATTTTATAAAACTTTATAAAAAGGATAATGGTAATTATAAAATATTGGCATATGAATTACAAAAGGCAGAGTCCAATCTTATCTTTAATAAGATAATTAGAGAAATAATGACACAACATCCTTATATTAAAATTGTAACTGTGCATGATAGTATAATTGTTTCAAAAAAATATAAAGATGTAGTTTCAACTATTTTTAATTCAAAACTTTACGATGAATTTAATATATATTAGATATGAAAGAATATTACTTATTAACTAAAGAAAGAGAATATATAAATGTTCATATTTCTTCTACAATTGAAGAATCAATTGTATTTTTTTCAGAAATTAAAAAGTTATCTAAAGAAGATTTATTAAAAATATTTATTGTCACTGATCAAATTTAATATATAGTTTTATATGTTAGGTTTAAATAGTCAAAATATATCTTATTTAATAACTTCGGCGAATAATGATGTTGTTTCTGTCTTATATGCTAAGGATTATCAGATAGTTCCAATTAAAGGATATTATCAAGGCCAATTTGAAGATATCTCATTTACTTTTGGTAAAGTTGATAATGATGTACTTAGAAAAGATGCTTTATTTTTATTAAATCATTTTCATTTAGATTCCGCCATTATTAAATATATTGGTGAATCAAATTCAAAAAGAATATTTAAAGATGGGTCCGAAAGTCTATTGGATATTGATCCATATAACACCGATTCTAATAATGTTTCTTACATATATAAGGGACATTCATTCTCATTTGTTGAAACAGTTAGATACTGGAGACCTATCAAAAAAGAAGATTTTAAAATTGGAATGGTTGTTGAATACTTCAACAAGGATAAGTGGTTTAAAAGAAAGGTTGAGAATCCAAATGATGAATATGAAAAACTTTATAAGTTACTAATAAAGTATGATAAAGTTAGAGTTGCATTTTCTAAAGTATAGAAAACCATGTCTCTATTATCAACTTTATATTTTTTTAACTCATCATCTTCAACCACTTCAACCATGTCGGTATAATAGACGTTATTCTGAGAAATTCCTATTTTCTCAGAATAATATGAAATCAATTCTAAGTCAGATTTTTGAATATTCATTAAAATGTGTTATATTTATTCATAAGTCCAATTTTTTGGATAGACTTATTAATATATTTTTCAATATCATTTTTGGACAAAATACTTAGTTGTTTAAAAACTAAATCATTTCTTTTTTGAAGTTTTTCTTCAGTTTCTACATTATCATGATATAGATGATAAGCGTCGCTATTTAATTCTGTCCAATTTAAAAATTGTTTAGTTTTAATTGAATTAAATTCCGACTCTTTCCCCAATCCAATGAAAGATTCATCGAATCCCCCAATTCTAGAGATGGCGTCTTTTCTATACATACAAATATTATCACATATTGAATTTTTTATTCTCCCTTCTTTTTTAAGGTTTAGAATATCTTGTACTTGATATGAAGATTCTCTCATATCTAAATCGATAATTGAATTATTTGGACTCACCATTTCAAATTGTTGAAGTTGTTTTAATCCTTCAATAAAATTATTTGGATGCATTATTATATCAGCATCTGCAAATACAATTATATTTGATAAGGCTCTTTTAAGTCCAACATTAAATGCCCATGATCTATTATATGGCATATTTGTTTTTAAGAAAACATGCTTAGCTTTTAAATTTAAATGTGAAATTTTGGAATGTTTGTCTTGTTCTACAATAATAACTTCAGATCCTTGAAATCCGTTTATCCATTCTAAAACCCCTTTAAGGGAGTTTAATTTATCAGCTCTGTGTCTGTATCCTATAATATAGGTGAAAAAATATGGTTGAAGCATTTAATAATATTATTTTTTTATTATATAATATAATGATAAATTGTTTATATTTGTATTATGATTGATATAAAAAAATGTAATTATATTGTTGGTGATAAAAATCCAATATATGTTGGAGTTTCTAAAATAATTGACTTTTTAGATGTTTCGGGTAGAAACCCTATTTATTTATCAAAAAAAGATTCCACTCTTCGTTCTTATATTAGAACTTCCAAATTAACATTTAATAATATAGATGAATTTGAAAAAATATTGAGATTAAAATCTAATTTATTCAGAGTGGATTTGATTTTTATCGATTTATTACATATTAAAAATATTAAAAATATTTTAGAATATAAAGAATTATTAGATAAAACTGGAATTGATTATTTTATAATTTCCAACACTTATCATTATGTTGATAGTGATATTTATATCAATGTTTATAAAATGGAAAGGGAAACCAATGTTAATGGTAAATGGTCAAATGATTACCAGTATTATGTAACAGATATAATATCTGGTTGGAAATCAACTTTTAGTGATTTGGTTATTTCATATAAAAGAGATAAGAAAATAGATGATGTTTTAGGGGAATAATTTTGTAAATATAAATAATATTGTTATATTTGTATTCTAAACTGAAAGATAATGAGGATAAGAAAGAAATTTTTACAATTAACTAAATTTACTTACCCAAATGGGACTGAAAAATCACTAAAATATCTTTTACCAAAAGGATATAAAGAAGATGGATTGGGTAATTATTATATTAAAATTGGGGAAAATCCAACCTCAATGTTTACATGTCATTTAGATACCGCTTGTTCTTATAGACAAAAGGTTAATCATTTATTTGAAAAAAATATGATTAAAACTGATGGTAGATCAATTTTGGGAGCTGATGATAAAGCTGGAATGGTAGTCATTCTTTATATGATTGAAAATAATATTCCTGGGATATATTACTTTTTCGTTGGAGAAGAAGTCGGATGTATTGGATCTAGTAATCTTTTCACAGATTGGCATAAATTTGATTTTCTATCCAATATAAATAAGGTTGTTAGCTTTGATAGAAGAGGTACAAAATCTGTAATCACACACCAAATGTGTGGTAGGTGTTGTTCAGATGAATTCGCATCAACATTGTCAGTATTATTGAATGAGGGAGGACTTGCATTATCGCCTGATGATACTGGGATTGTTACGGATTCCGCCCAATTCGTAGATATTGTCCCAGAATGTACAAATATATCAGTTGGTTACTACAATGAACACACCTATAAAGAGTGTCAAGATATAGAATATTTAAATTTACTTTGTAAATCTGTTTGTAAAATTGATTGGGAATCTCTACCAATTAAAAGAGATCCAAAGGAAATTGATGATGATTATTTGGTTGGGTATAGAACTGGATATGAGAAGATTCCAGCGGATACTACTGGTAAATGGTCCAGTGATAATTGGACATATATAAGAGATGGTGATATAATTAAAAAGATGTATATCTCTGATGATCAAATTAAAAATGAAAAGGGATTTATATATAAATGGATATTTTCACAAGATTCATTTTACGAATTGGATGGAATTGAATGGAATGGTAATGAATTATCAATATTACAAAATGGAATTTCCCAATTTATTGGATATCGTAGAGAGTTAATTGATAAAATTCCAGAATTGGCAACAATTCCGATGAAAGAATTATCAGATTATCCATCTGTGAAAAAAAGTTCTGGATTAGGAGACCCAGTTCATATTAAACGGGAATTTTTATTTTGATTTTAAAAATGGGGGATATATCCCCCATTTTCTTTTAACCTAATATCATTCCTGGAGTTTTATACTCACGTTGAGTTGTTATCTCCAACATTTGAGAGGTGGATAGTTCTTTAGGGTTCCAACCTTTCTTCTTTGAATATTCATTAATGAATTTCTCACGTAATAGAAAAATATCATTTCTTTTTGGATCATTGTCATTAATTAGACTAGTTCTTTCATTTATCATAAATCTTTAGTTATTTTTTTAGTAGAAAAAATCCTACTTCTGTTAAAAGTCCAACAACCATAAGAATTGTTCTAACTTTATAGTTCATATTAATTTTAGCAGTTGAAGTTGTTGATTCGTCCTTCCATCCTTTTGGGTAATCATTATTGTTTAATTTATGTCTAGTTAAGTAATATGCTCCATCGTGAAAATAGGTGAATGTCATAGCTAGTGTTGTTACAATTAATATTGACCACCAATTGATAATAAAAAATAAAAATCCCCCAATTATTAAAAGTGTCAATCCTCTTTGAATCGTAAATGCTGGGTGAATTTCATAATTATTTTCAATGGAAGAATTAGTTTTAAAATAAAAATAAAATCCTTCTCTAAATCCCTCTAATAGTGAGTATAGTATCCACATTAGATTAATAATGGTTGTTGCTATCATAATTTTAAAAATTTATTGTATATATTAAAACTTCTTTGTATCTTTGTATAAATCTTTATGTCATGTTCGAGTTAAAGGGAAATATTGAATTTGATCCTATCAACGTATCTAAGAAGCACCACTCACAATCTTCTTGGAAGAAAACAGCATTGGTTAAATTTGATGATGAAACCCATTTATATTATGCTTGGTTAATTTTTAAGAGATTTAATTTGAAGTTAATCCAACCTCTTAGGGGAACTCACGTTACTTTTATTAATGATATAGTTGATGATGAAATCTATCGTCAAGCTAGAGAATTTTTCAATGGTAAAGAAGTTACTATAAAATATGACCCAACTCACATTAGAAGTAATACTAAACACTGGTGGATGAAAGTTGAAAGCGATGATGCTCACAACATTAGATCTGCTATTGGACTGGATCCAAATCCATATTTTGGACTTCACATGACTATTGGTTTGGTTAAAGATACTCCACATGATAGAGAATTTTCTAGATATATAGTTGAAGATGTTTGTAAAAAATTTAATGTGTAAAATGGAAGATTTTTTTGACTCATTTAAACAAAAACCAAAATTAAAACATTCCACTAAGGTTGTTCATTGGAAGAAGTCTGAATATGATGTTTATATAGCACGCCCTTCAAAATGGGGATGTCCTTTTACTCATATTAAAGGTAGATCCACAAGAGCTGAATTTGTTGTTTCTTCTAGAAAAGAAGCTCTTGAAAAATATAGAGATTATCTTGAATTTGGAGATGGTAAACATCTATTAAATGATTTACATGAGTTGAAGGATAAAAAATTGGGATGTTGGTGTAAAGATGAGAACGGGAACGGTAATTGTCACGGGGATATCATTGTTGAATTAATAGAAAAATATTGTAATTAAGATGCCAGAAATTGTAGAAGTTAGAATAATGTCGGAGTTTATAAATAAAAATTCCAAAGATAAAATATTTACAAAATTATTTCATGTTGAAAAGGGGAATAATGCAATTGACTCAAATCTTATTGAAAATTTTAAGGTGAAATCGGATTCAAATGGGAAAGAATTGAAACTTGAGGTGTTTAACGAAAGTAAATTCCTCAAGTTTTCCATTTTCATGGGAATGTCTGGTAATTGGAAATTTGTCCCAACTAATGAATGGAATAATACGAAATTTATCAGAATGAGGTTAGATACTAATGATGGATATTCTCTTTTACTATATGGTGGATATCTCGGTCCCAAATATAAGTTAGGTGAATTCACTGGAGTTGAAAGAGGTCCTGATCCAATTAAACAATTTGAAGAATTTAAAAATAATATATTATCCAATATAAATAATAAAGTTTTTGATAAACCAATTTGTGAAGTTTTATTAAATCAAAGGTTCTTTAACGGGATTGGTAATTATTGTAGAAGTTCCATCCTATATTACTTAGATGTTAATCCATTTGAAATGGGTAGAAATGTAATTATAAATAATCCAACTATATTGGATCTTTGCAGAGATATTCCATTAAAATCTTATGAACTCAATGGTGGTCAATTAAAAGATTGGAAAAATCCAAATGATGTGGATTCGGATAAATTTAAAGAATGGGTTTTTTACCAAAAGGGTTTATCTTGTAAAGATAGTGATGGTAGAACATTTTGGTATAGTGAAAAGTGGAAAGATAAATGCCCATATTAAACATTGTTATATTTTTTTATATAATTAAAAAATATTAATTTTTAATGAATTCCGTAGATAAACAATATTTAGAATGTTTAGTACATGTTTTAAACAATGGTGTGAAAAAAATGGATCGAACAGGAACTGGAACCTTGTCAGTATTTGACTATACTATGAAATTTGATATGAGTAAAGGATTTCCTCTTCTAACTTCCAAGAAGATGTATATTAAAGGAATTATCCATGAACTTATATGGTTCTTAAAAGGTGATACAAATATTAAATATCTTATAGATAATGATGTTCATATATGGGATGGTGATGCTTTCAAAATGTATCAAAAAAGAGGGGGTGATTTAAATAAAGATGAATTTTTATCTAAAATTAAATCAGATGATGAATTTTGTAAAATTCATGGTGATTTGGGCCCAGTTTATGGGAAACAGTGGAGAGATTGGAATGGGGTAGATCAAATAACCAATTTGATCAATGATTTAAAGTCAAATCCAGATTCTAGAAGATTGATGGTGAACGCATGGAATGTTGGAGATTTAGAAAATATGACGTTACCACCATGTCATTTCACATTCCAATGTTATACACAAGAAATGAACCTATTTGAGAGAAAGAAATACTGGTGTGATTCAATGGGTAAGGATGTTAGTTATGCTGAGGATTTTGATGATCCAGAATTGGATTCACTAAATATTCCTAAAAGAAAATTGAGTTTAAAATGGAGTCAAAGAAGTTGTGATTTATTTTTAGGAGTTCCATATAATATAGCATCTTATGGATTTTTATTACATCTTTTATCTAAAGAAGTTAATATGGTTCCAGATGAATTAATATTCTCTGGGGGAGATGTTCATTTATATCTAAATCATATTAATCAGGCGAAAGAACAATTATCAAGAAAAACATTCAATTTGCCTAAATTGATATTATCAAATAATTCAATTGATAATATAGAATATGATGATTTTAAAATCATAGGATATCAATCAGATAAAGTATTGAAGGGTGATTTATCAAACTAATTTATGAAAAATAATATAAAAATAATAAAATAATGAGCACTAATATCAGTATATATGATGAAATAATTCAACAAATTAGTAAAATAGACACTTCTGATTTACCGGATAACGTTGATTCAAATCCAGAATTAAAAATCGTAGAAGAACAAAAAGTTTATTTTTGGATTAGACTTTTTTTAAAAGAGGAAAATCCAAATATTGAAATTGGTGATGATATCACGATTAAATATATACCGAATGGTGAAGAATTAAAAACAAAATTCATTTGTTATTCTAAAAAAGGACTTGAAAAAAATCATGCTGACCAAGTTATTGGTTATAATCAAGAAGATGATAGACGAATTCTTTGTTTAATGATAGATATAAATAAAGTTAATAACAATGATGATATTCCATTTATACGAACTATGTTTAAAAGTGGAATTCACTTTGAATATCAATTGGTAAAAAGGGATGATATGCAATTTATCATCGATAGAAATGGTATGATTTTAGATTATTTCGATTGTAATTGGGGTTAAAAATAAAAAACCGGATTTTAATTAAAATCCGGTTTTTTATTTTATTCAAATCATTATTAATTATTACACGTTCCGCAATCAACTCTACCATCCCCATCACATTCACCACACTCTATCCAACCATCTCCATCACAGTCACCACACTCAACTCTACCATTTCCGTTACAATCATCACATTCAACTCTACCACTCCCTTCACATTCTGGACAATCTTTCCCTTTATAAACTCCACTTCCTTCACATTTTGAACAATCTACTTCACCATCTCCACCACAGTCACCACACTCAACTCTACCATCCCCATCACATTCAGCACAATCAACTCTACCTCTACCACCACATTCATCACAATCAACTCTACCTCTACCACCACAATCTTCACACCCATTGCCTCCATCAGTGTCTTCCAATTCATAGAAATTATCAGAGTAATTTTTATCATTTGTGATAATTCCACCTTCTTTTGATAAATATTTTAAAGTATCCATATATGGATACTTTTCATATTTTGAACCTTTATCAAGTTTAACTATTATAATGTTTTCCACATCATCATTACAAGAGTAATTAGATTCTGAACCATTGAACATTATGACCATATCTTCGTCATTACTTTGATCTTCTTTATAATAGAATCCATTTTTAATAGCGAATTTTTCAAATAATTTTTCATCAGCTGAGTTTATAGTATAAGCTCTATCCATAAATTTATTACCTTTAATATCTGTCCAAAGGATAGCTCTGCCACAAATTTTATCTTCCTCTTCAGCATCCATTAATATAATTAAATTGACCTGATTAGGATTTTTAGTATAAATTTCAAAATATGATTGACAACTTTTATATCTCATACAAGATCCATTTAATGTTCCACCAGAATTTACATAATTATCATCATCGTACCAATATTTAATATCATTTTCCTTTACAATTTCAAATCTATCTAAAGCATTTTTAGATACCAAAACTTCAGCTTTAAATTTACTAACAAAAAGTTCTAATTTTTTATCACTAACTTCAACTCCAGCTTTTGTTAAAAGTTTTTTAACGAATCTACCAATAGTAGTTTCTGTTCCTTTAACTGCTGGCATTTTAATTTTAATTCCAGATGAGCTCATGAAAAACTTCTTACCATTTTCATTTTCAACAAAATATACATCTTCGAAGAATTTTTTAGAAAAATTACTTTTAAGTTCTTCTTGATTTAAAATTCTAAGTATGGTCACTTTCTCACCCACATTTGGTGAATATCTATTTACTTTTTCTTCAACATAGTTAAAAAGTGAAACAGATCCCACAAAACACATTTCATCATCTAATATAGATGCTGGCAATTTTGTTGGATCAACTTTATTATCTGGTACAAAAGTCACACCAGAACCATCAGCGCTAGTTTGACTTATATCAATATAGTTTGTATTCACATCAACATCTTTACCTCTAAGTGATAGGATGGAATCAGATAAATCCCCTCCAATGTTATTTAAAACCATTGTGAAATCATCACTATAAACCATATTAGCCTCTAAAAGTAAATCTAATTTACTTTCTGCTATAAAATCAAAATAATTATTTAGTCTTTTCATATATGTATATATTAAATATTTTTTTCAAAAATCCACTTTTTTGATCCACAATCAAAGATTCTGAAATAATTTCTATCATGCATTATCTCAACCTCTGTTTTATTTGGATCATATCCTTCCTTGATCAATTTATCTTTCCTGAAGTTAAATCTATAATACCTCATACCATTTTTACACCAATAATAATTTATATCCGTTTCTTTATTTAAATTAAATCCAAGATTTTTATATAAATTACCAACACCTCTAGAATTATCAGAGTAACTTATAACCTGTTTAACTGGATAATTATTAATAAAATATTTGAATAACTTAGAAGCTCCGCC
>Ga0214166_1001524_pt1 | contig 9942 bp, 8 predicted proteins | sample TroBogepilimnion_27_FD_153005 | JGI IMG/M metagenome (GOLD analysis project Ga0214166, IMG submission 153005) | Freshwater microbial communities from Trout Bog Lake, WI - Practice 18AUG2009 epilimnion v3 | ecosystem: Environmental > Aquatic > Freshwater > Lake > Epilimnion/Euphotic zone ...
TATCAGGAGCCTTAGGAAAGGCTACTGTAAAAGAACTTCCTGCCGTATCCGCTATCCAGGCAAAAGTTTTAAAGGTATTAACAAGATTAGTTTCCATAAGGGATCCTAATTACAGTTCCAGGAACAATATCAAATGGATCTAATATCTCCGGGTTAATGTCTGTGATTTCCCACCAAAACTTAGTACCAATATTAAACCTGTTAGCAACCAAGGAAAGCTCATCTGACGCTTTCCATACGTAAGTAATATACTTGATATTTATTCCAGAGGGAAAAGACCTGTACACAGAGATCTTAGGCTCATTTGTTACAGGATCAATAGTCTGAGATAGCGGTCCGTCGTAGTACCTAGATACGCGTTCTATCATAGTGTGCCTCCAGTAGGCTTACCAGTACCTGTAGTGTTTGAAGTGGTTGTAGAGGTCAAGCTAGAAGCAAGACCGCCTTTAGCACTATATAGGTCATTAAAGCTGGTTCCTGCTGCTTTATCTGTCCATACTGCAGGGTAACGATTAAAGGATATATCTACTACGCTGAACATAGGAATCATGTCAAGGGTAAATACTCTATGGTATACGGTGATAGATGCTACCGATCCAAAGTAACGTAGATTATCGTTTAGATATAGCCAGCAAGGGGTAGCCGTTGTATAGCCAAAGTCTGAGGTTGGTCCCTTATAAGAATTACCAAACAACAAAGAGTTCTCAATAGGATCGCCATTTATAACACGATAAAGGTATTCAATATCGTATTCAGTACCTCTTTTTAAAATGCCCTGAATAGCATTGTTGCTAATCTCATACCCGTATTGTTTTGTTAAAGAAGGTAGATTTGCCGGTCCTTTAGGAGTTGAATAGTCTCTTAAGTACTGCATATCAGGAATACGATTAAAGTACAGTTCAATATTTACTTGCTGGTTTCCTGCTAGCAAGTTTGCAGGATCCTTAGATCCCAAGGTAAAATCAATTTGATTATTAGAAGATGTACTGTACTGGATAGCCGTTGGATTGTACATAAACCTAAAGCCCCAAAGCTTACTTCCTGTATTTCCAGCAGTCCCCAAAGCAAGGTTATCTGGGTTTGTATTTAAAGAAGCAGCGGTATTTACGTCCTGTATAAGCCTGCCAAGACCTTGAGTTCTTGGGCTTTCTCCCGTATACCCAATAAGCATATTTCCAATAGGGCTGGTGTAGTTTGGGCTGTAGAATGCGGCAGGGTCGCTAATTATAGGGGCCCCAGCAGCAGCAGATTGATCTGCGTATGTAATCATTCTTTGACCAAATGAAATATCTCTTGCATCAATGTGTGGAGGAGGATTGTATCTTTCCTCGTCAGTAGGTGCTACTGTAGGGGTGTAATCTCCCCCCGCATTTGTTGATGTGGTCCCTGCCCCACAGTTAGCTAGCACAGCTAATCTAGCTTTTGAATACCATGCTGTTAGCTTTGGCCCATAGTTGGTGCTTCCGCCTTTTGTGCTTTCTACCCTGGCCTCAGTAAAGGTATCTAGCTGTTTAATAGATGTGCCGTTTAAATTAGAGGCATAAACAATAACTTTATATTTACCACTATATGCAGTAGCGGCGGTACTGCTTGCAGGAATGCCCTGGATATAAAAACCTAACCAAGAAGGAGCATTAAGACCGGTAGCAAGCCCACAAAAATCATAGATCGCAGAGCCAATAAGAGGCCAACCACCAATAGTGAATGTTCCTGTTAGTTTTAATCTAAGAGCATCTGGCTCAGCGGGGGTAATTCTTCTATCACTTACGTTAAAATAAGGTACGGTTGTATCTGCAGCTGACGGAATCTGTGTAGCACTGTTAGTATCTAACCAGCCTGTGTTGTTAGAAGCGTTGTAATTATTAATGATCTTACCGCTAAAAGTAACGCCCGGGTTCATAGTGAACCCAGCAGCTTTTGGAGAGACAGATAGTTTAAAAGTATCTCCATTGTTGTTTATAGGGCACATGTAGGTATACTTTGCAACAAGAGGATCAACATACGTTTTTACTGCTGGGTTGCCAGGATTTATCTTTCCAATGTAATTATATGCAGGTTTTCCTACACCAGTATCACCATAGCTTCCATTAGGCCATAGCTCTCCACTAACCGCGCAAGTAATTGTGAAGTTGTCCACAATGTTTAAGTTTCCTAAAACTGTGCCTGTAGTGCCGCTATTAATCATGATGTCTGTAATGTTTGTCTGACCGTGATCTTTAGAACCTAACCAGTATACGGTTGGGTTTTGCGGTACACCGCTAGTTGGAGTAAAGGTTCCTGCACCGTATGGGGCTGCAGAGGTGTCCTTAACAACCATATAAAATCTAACATTGTACACAACTGAAAAGTCAGGCTCAATTGTAGTTGTGTGTTGGGTTTGATTTAACGTGTTTCCTGTTCTATAAACTCCGTTATTTTCTAAAAAATCGCCAACAAGGTTAGGCCATAGCTCAGTATTCTCATAGCTTTGTGCGGCTGAATCAGTGATGTCTTCAGCAAGGGCGGCCTTATTCCAGTCAATGTATGACGATACAGTATATACATACTCATATGTAAGACTCATTATAATCCACTTCCAATACTACTTAATGCATAAGGGCTCTTAGATAGTTCTGCCTTTAACCTGTTAGCAACTACATGCACAAGACGTTCAGTCTCAGGAACTGAAGCGTTTTGAATAGTAACAGACATGCTTAGGTTAATATTAGCAGACGAAGACCCAGAGCTGCTCAAAGATCCAAGGTTAACCGTAGAGGCTGGGCCTCCACGACCTACAGTCCCTACGTTCATTCCATTGCTAGGCCCACCATAGCCTGGAATATGTGTACCCCACGGTGAGTGATCCACAGCCTTTAGTACAGAAGCTGTGTCATCTCCCTTTGTAAGAGCAGATAGGATAGCTCCGTATCTTCCATTTTTAAGAGTTTGAATTGTAGCTGTGTATCCTTGATCCCAGTTAAGGTAAGACTTAACGCCTTCCTTGTTCATATTGGTAGCGCCATTGGCTGGTTGGGTTGTATTAAGTGGGTTGTAGTGAGCTGAGTTGTGCCACTGCCCGCCTTCCCAAGCAGCCCAAGTTGTGAGGGCAGCAATGTTCTGCTTAGTAAGCGGCTTTCCAAGCTTAGTAAGCAAGGTCTTAGCCCACTGCTGTGAGCTTCCTGTTCCTAGAATAACTCCAGGAGTAACAGATGTTTTACCCTTAACAAAGGAAAGGGCTTTTCCATTGCCAAGGTTGTGAGCAACAGTGTTTCCAAACATATTGATAGCAGAGCTACTAGAAGAACTTCCTAGTGAAGCAATGCTTGATGTTATATCTGAGCTGGACAACCCATTTAGATCTCCCACAAGAGCCGCATAGCTTGAGCCCTTATTAGTAATATAGTTAGAGTGTCCGGCTTTTGATGAGGATTGGTTAGCTGAGGTAGTTTGGGAGGTGGCGTTTGTGGCTGTGCCTGCACCCATAACATACTGAGTACTGTTTACTTTCTTACCGTTTTGTAATACTTCAAAGTGAAGGTGAGGTCCGGTAGAGTGTCCGGTAGATCCAGACTTAGCAATAACATCTCCAGCCGTTACTTTTTGCCCACGGGTAGTTGAGATGCTTTGTAGGTGAGCGTAGCGGGTTGCTGTACCATCATTGTGAGTTACCTGAACCCAGTTACCGTAGCCATTAGCTTCGTTTCCAATAATAGATACAACACCGTCTTTAAAAGACTTAATAGGAGTACCTAAATTAACACCGAAGTCTGTTCCTGGATGTCCGTTATGTCCGTATTGTTGTGTAATAGGTGTGCCTTGAGGAACAGGAAGAATACCGTTAGTGGAGGATGGTGCTGGGCCGCCTGTACCAAACCCACCATAGTTACGAGGCCCACCCACTGCAACGACATCCTCTGCTACAGGTAATGCATCTGCTTCAAGCCACCCACCAATACGAGAAAGGATGCTCTTTCCAGCAGTACGAAGTGCGGCGCTTCCACCGGCTTTTTCTAAAAGTTTTGGAGCATATTTACCTACTGCTTTATAAGCAAGGTAGTCTTTACCAATACTTGCTGCTGTACTTCCTAGGCTGCTTATTGTGCTGCCAACCCCGCCCGTATTAGGGAAGGTTTGTAGCGCTCCTTTGAGCGTCATAAAGGCTTCAGTAACAGGGCCAAGAACATTAAGTAGGTCAGCAAACCCGCTTGTTAGATCGGCATTAGTCCTTTGAGCAACGTTATACCCGCCCACAAGGCCTTGCTCTGTAGATTGAAGTATCTTAGCCTGCGCAGAAGCTGCGCGGAAGTTAGAACGAATAGGGCTGCTCTGATCTACACCCATAAGGTTAAGCATTTGGTTTGGATCTTTACTCTTCATAGCGCTGCTAAATGCAGAGGCAGAAGAGGCAGAAGCTCTGGCTACAATACCAGATTGAATCAAAGCAATAAGATTAGGATCGCCATTTGCGATCATTGAGATATCAGCATAGCCTTTACTGCTGGTATTGTATACCGTAGCGGCTTGCTCCTTAGTGATCTTACGACCACCGTACATGAAGTTATAGACCTGATTAATAATCTGGTCCATAGGCTTTAGGTTGCCCTTAGAGTCACGAATGTTTACGCCCATGCGTAAGAAGTTCATGCCGTTCATTGCGCCAGCAGCACCCGCGGCCTGCTGGTTTGACATGCCAGACATAGCGCTCATGCCAGCAAGCTGACCCATAATAGTCTGAGAGCTTGCAGAGTTGGCAGAGTATCCGCTGTAGAACAAAGCTTGAGCAGCTAACGTGCCGCCCATAGCGCTTGTAGCTCCGCCACCAATAGCAGCGTTAGATTGTGTGATTGCTTGGCGAGAAGACATGCCGCTAAGTCCAGCAAAGGAATCAGCCGCAATTCTTTGTGTGACAGCTGCCATAGTGCTCGGTGTTGCGTTATACGCAAACCATCCAGCAAACATAGCTGCGCCGGCTACTGCTTGTCCTTTAGTAACTGAGGCTAAACCAAGGCGGCCTGAGCCAGGCTTATCTTTAGCCATGCCCTTTGTAGCGTTCTCTGTTTCTTTAAGGGTGTCTAACCACTTCTTAGAGATAACGTCTACATACTTCTCGACCTCTTTGAACAGGCGAAGCATCTCTTTGGGGAAATCCTCAAAGAGAGCCTTGCCATTAACACTAGGTAGTTTTGCCCCATCAGAGGAGATACCTAAATTGTCGCTCAGTTAAATCACCGCCTTGGTCTATTCCTAAACTTTTCTAACCACATAAGTCGTTCTCTATTATTTAGAGAACGTATATCTTCTAAAGTCCACCCTGGAAAACCTATTGAGATGTACTCATAGGCTTCCATCAAGAGTGGGTAGTCAATCTCGTTTTTAAAACAAGCCCGCTAAAGTTAGCGGAAGCGGTACCTCCGTGCCGCAAGACTGACATTCTTTCTTGATATCTCCGAGTTGTGGTCCAGGATTTCGACTTGTGATCTCACTGAGCAAAGCCCTACGGTCCTTAAGACCTAGGTTTCTAACTACGGCTGGGTCAATGACCTCTACGCCGTTAATAGACTTAACACAGTTCTTTAGCAGAATTGTATCCAATTCAGCTGAGGTTTTGTCAGTAGAGTTAATCATTTCTTTTTGAGTGGTTCCTGTAGGAAGTACTACGGACACCTCTCCGATATTGCACTTTACCGTGAACTGACGGTCACCTTCAAGTGCCTTTACCTTTACATCCTTGTCCAGATCAATATCAAAGACCTGCTCAAGACCGCATGATCCACACGCGGCTGGGCCGACCTGCACCTCTGAACCAAAAGTTATCTTACGGATAGCCAAGAGAATCATCTCTCGGTCTCCAGCGTAGAGGGCGTCTAAGAGATCCTTAGTAGCCGGCTCATCGCCAATCTTAACTGTGGCCCTATCTAAGATAGTTAATAGAGCCTTGCCGATATTGCCCACCTTTGCAACAGCTTCCTCATCAGCACCTGTAAGCTCACGAACCTCGGCAGTGGAGATAAGTCCACTGAAAGGATCATAGAGCCCACCAGGTAATGCAACCTCTGGAGAAGGAGGCAACTTTATTTCCGGCTTTACGGCCGCAACAGTTGCCTCCTGCTCAGACATTGCTTTCTGCGCAAGCTTGTTCATTAGCGCAGGATCTTGTTCCGCAGTTATAGTCGTTGTATTAGTCATATTGTTTTCCTTATATGTTAGTTATTAGCCGTTATAGATTGCTGGGGCTGTTCCTGCTAATGTGTAGTTAGTTGCGTACGATACGTCCCAACCTTCATGGACGATTGTCATCTCTTCAACCATGAGGCTGTTTGAACCAGCATCTAGGCCAGAGTATGACAAGCTTGTGATCCATGCACGGTAGATACGGAATCGTAGCGAGGTGTGCTGATCAACAGGTGTAGGTGCAACTGTACCTGTTGCAGCACCGTTTAGGTTAATTGTCTGTCCAGTTGTAGCCTGTGGGTTTGGATGGCTAAGAACCTGGATATCAATGTTGCAACGGAATCCTCCGCCTACGCCAGAAGCAGCACCTGTAGAGGTAGGTGTTCCTGTAGTAAGAACTGAGAATAGTCGCTTCATCCAAAGAGCGTTGTCGCCTTGTCCCAACATGACACCCTTAGAGAGGGTGATTGGGGTGAAAGCAGACTGTCCTGGAATCTGGTGGACGTTGGTGTTATATCCACCTTCACGGTAAGCAATAGCTTCTGTAGCTACGCTTAGACCGGAAACAGATACAAACCCCATCTTTCCAAAGTTTGTTCCATAAGTAGCGACATCTGAACCGCTCTCTGTAGGAGTAAAGGTTACTAAGAACTTAAAGTTACGTACTGGATCAGTAAGTAAGCTGCTAAGTGAATTAGTTACTGGTGTTGTCATTTTTATCTATCTCCTTACGCCGAGGCGCTTCCGGTTAGCTGTGACAAGGTGATCACAACGAACTCTGCTGGGTATTGTAGGGCAACTCCAATTTGGATATTAACAATACCGGCTTGGATATCGCTAAAGCTTGTTGTTGTTGCATCACACTTAACGTAGTAGGCCTGTGAAGGAGAGCTACCGCGTAGTCCTCCGCTGTTCCAGTAGTTAAATAGGAACGAACCTAAAACGGTCTGTAGCTTGTTCCATAGAATGGAATCATTGTTCTCAAATACAGCGAACTGAGAAAGGTTGTTCATCTGCTTTTCGATGTAGATAAGAGAACGACGGATGTTGATATAACGGTTATTTGGGCTACCGTCCAAAGTACGTCCACCCATGATTACAATTCCTGCACCAGGTGCCTGACGAATTGTGTTAACAGGGTCAATAGAGGTGTTCAAAGCATCAAGCTCAGCGTTGGTAAAGCTATGCTCTGTAGAGACTGCAAGAGCAATCTTGTTGAGCAAACCAGCTGGAGTCTTTGCTGGACCACGTGAAGCATCTGTTGCTAGATATTGTCCAACAACTGCAGCTCCTGGAGCCTGAAGACGGGTTGCACCCTGGATCTTAGTTGGATCTGGGATGTTAATCCATGGCCAGTAAGCAGCCGCAATGTTGCCTGAAGTAGCGCCTGCAGCCAAGAGAGCTGTAGATGTAACGGCACCCTGTGCCAAAGCAGCGTTTGCAATCTGGGAAGGTGTGTCAACCACTACAAAGCAGTCGGTACGTCCTGCAGCGTAGATCATTGCGTCTGCGTGCATCTGATAGGTGTCAGCTGCCAAGGTGCGATATGGAGCATCTGCTGCATATAGAACCAGCGCGTTGTTAACGCTATCAAAGTTAGACCAACCATTCTTGTAGTCTAGAACTACCGGTGTTGTACCGTCTAGGCCACCAGAGAAGCTTGTAGCTGTGGTTGCTGATGTAGTAGGCGCATAGATAGCTGTTCCATTAGTTACTGTGTTGTTTGATGCCAAAGCTGCAGTAACGATTGATGAGTAAGAGTTGATTACTGCAATGAAGTAGTTGCTATCTGAAGCAGTCATGCTTAAGTCAGAGTAACGCTCTACTGTAGAAGTAGAAGACTGTCCGTTTTGTACTACTGTGTAGAAAATGGATAGGTTAAAGCGACCTGTTGAACCAGATGGGCTAGCCAAAACAGAATAGCTGCTTGACCAAGTTCCTTCATTCTTTGCTGTCAAAACGATAGCGTTGTTTGAAGGTGTGGTTGTTACAACTGTCGCTGTACCTGAAGCTGAAGATACTGAGCGATCTGTTGTTGCGCTTGTAACTGTGAACTGGCTGCTAGATGCAGTAGCAATAGCAACACCTGTCAAGTTAAAGGCTGAGCTGTAAGTACCTGTAGCTGTTGAGCTTGAACCAGTAGCTGTGCTTGTAACTGTAAAGCTTGTGTTAGTTACAACACCTGTGATGGTGTATGTACCGTTAAAGCCTGAGGTTGTAGCACCAGTAATGGTGATTGACTGGCCGCTTGAAAGACCAGTTGTTGAAGCTGTAGCGTATGTAACAGCTGTACCTGTTGCAGTAATGCCAGTAATTGTTACTGAACCGTTAAGCCCTGTAACAGATACTGTCTGGCCTGCTGAGTAGGTGTTGGTAGCTGTGTAAGTGATTGTTCCAGCAGATGCTGCTGCTGCGGTAACAGTAGCGGTTGTTGTGGTAGAAGTACCAGAACCGTCTGTAAGTGTTACTGCGCCTTTAGCTGCTGTAGAACTGACTACACGGTTTACATACAACGATGTGCCATGGTTGGCAAAGAAGTTGTATACAGCCCATGTAGCTGGGTAAGAGTCATTAAGTCCACCAAATGTCTTTGTGAACTGTGTCCATGTGGTTACAAGAGTTGGGACTCCTGCAGGACCTGAAGGGAACGTTCCAGAAAAACCACCGATAGCGGTTGCTGTGTCAACCACAGAAACCGATTGCTGCAATGGTACTTCTTGGATATAGACTCCTGGGCGATTGTATGTTGCCATTAGGGGTTACTCCTTAGTTAGTTTGTTTTCTTTAAGTTGCGGTGTTATTTCTAGATCGTAAACGGAATTGACTGGAATGTCGTAGTGATGTTAGGTGCGTGTGTTACTTGGTAAGCTTGTACTAGCTGATCTACAAGTAGCTCAGAGCTAATACGTATATTATAGACGTTACTGAACAGGCGTTTCTCCGATTCAATAAAGTCCCTTTTTGAGAACCCCAGGACATCCACCCTACGGTTGGTACCGTCTTGGGGGATGGGAAGTTGCCCAAACCTTAATGGTAGTCTACCAGGACTAAAGAGGGCCGCAATCAACTGGCGGTCATGTCGTGGTTGACGGGCCCAGGTAGATACCTGATAGATCAGATCTACTGGGATAGGGTAGTTAATTCTATTAATGTTAGTAGTATCTACTCCCTCAGGGGTGTAGGTCAAAGGAACGTATCCACGATGAGCACGTGTTGGGTCCTCAGAAACCCCCACGAGATCAATAGTTATATATGGGTAGGACTGCTGACGGATTTCCTTATCAGGCTGTCCATAGTAAACCCCTACAGGCCGTGCCGAATTTCCGCTATCAGCAACAGTAATTCCTGTAAGCAGAGTCTTAAGCGCTGCGTCTTCATTTAAAAGAAATGGCATTAGATCATTCCCATCGCAAAAGTACTTAAGGCAGGAGAAAGCTGCTCGCTTGGAGTCCCGTAGTTAAGCTTGCGCATCTGATCCTCAAGCTCTTTAGGCATAGCGATAGTAGGCCCCCCATTTACATAGACGACCTCGAGTTGATTTACAAAGTGATCTGGCCAGCCAAATGATGCGGCGTGGCTGCGTAGAAGCTGCGTAAACATACCTAATGCGCTTACTTCACCGAAAACTAATACGGCTTTAAGGTAATCCTCTATAGTGAATTTATCAGCCATTTTTAGGAAGTTTCTTCGAGAGTACATATCCAGTAGCAATTAAAAGAGCCGCTTTATTAAAACCCTTATGCTTTTTCTCTGGAAGCAAGTTGCATACTCCGCGAATAAACTCCACTTTAT
>Ga0214166_1001526_pt1 | contig 9930 bp, 12 predicted proteins | sample TroBogepilimnion_27_FD_153005 | JGI IMG/M metagenome (GOLD analysis project Ga0214166, IMG submission 153005) | Freshwater microbial communities from Trout Bog Lake, WI - Practice 18AUG2009 epilimnion v3 | ecosystem: Environmental > Aquatic > Freshwater > Lake > Epilimnion/Euphotic zone ...
CTCGGTCTAAGATGCCAAGATAGCTCCCGCTATTTGGGGAACGGACAGATAGATTTTCGATTTTTCGAGCTGGATTGAGATTTTCGAGCTGGATCGAGAAAAGCTCGTGGCGCGTGACCTGAACCCGAATCCTTTCGTATATAATGTGCATTGATTTTGTGTTCGGATGCACATTCTTGCCAGCATTAATTCTGCGATACAGCTTTGCGAAAGGGAGTTGTTTGTGCTGAGGGCAAGTGAAAGTGATGTGCCAGGGGAAATGAGAATAGAAGATATTGGCGATATGATTATGGCAGAGATGAAGAAGGTATTTACCCCCTCCGATGAAATCGAACATACCCTACGAGTTTTGATGTGGAACGGACGGTTGGTGTTACGCATCCCAGAGGCAGGGAGAAGAAGGCCTGATGCTGTATCAGAATTCTTGATTCGATTCATTGTCCAATATGCGTTCCCCGAGTCTATAGGATGCTTGTCCAATGAACAACAATGCAGAATCGTCTGGTTGATTAAACGTGCAATATTTATGAAGCAATTCAGGTACCATGAGAAAAGACGTCAATGTGGGGTAAATATAGATTTGGATCCTTTGTATGAGACTTACATGGAACGGGAACGAGATGAAGTGTTCATACTGGAGGCGTCACCCGCCAAGTCCCAGCCTGACATAGACATCGGATTCTGTCACGGGCGCAACGAGGGTCTGATCCAGCGATTTGAGGTTATGATTGGATCAAATTCCGTTCCAGCGGAATGTGATTTAGGATCCGATATCAATCAGTTTGCCAAACAGCTCCGCGAGCATTTTAACACAGACAAGGACTACTGTGCAACCAACCGATTGATTGAGTTTTTGATCAGGCAGTGTGTAGGTGAAGTATTCGCAGAACATCTGGGCTGCAAAGGGAAATTCACGGATCCGTTGATGTTTTTGCTGGCGGGGATTTTGATATCTCATGCTCAGGGTAGGAGGGATTTTTTGAATTACTTGGTAGAATGTAGGTTCGATTGCAGGAACAGGTCGATCTACGGCATCTAGCGCAAGACATCGGCCCTCGGTGCACCTCGCCGCCGGGAGGCACTTTCTTTAATCACATGGCCTCTTCGGATCTCTGCCAGCGGTCGAGTCGTCTTCCGCCTTTCTCTTCTTGTTGGCGTCCGGAAGAGCGCTGGATGACTCGCTGGGCGAGCCAGACTCTGGAGCGCTGGGTGAGCCAGACTCCGGAGCGCTGGGTGAGCTGAGAAGCGCGGTGGGCGAGGCGTACTCAGGAAGCTGAGCGCTGGGTGAGCCTGGCATCTTCTTCACGTCATCGGCCGGCGGTGTCTTTTCCCCATCATCGCCAGAAATCTTCTTCGGATCGCCGCTGCCTGATATCTTGTTCGGTTGCATTGAACTCTTGGCATCCTGTTCCGTTGAGATCATCTTCTTAGCCTCTGGTTCTGCTGAAACGTTCTTCCTGCCATCAGCTGAATTCATTGCTGCCCTATCATCGCCGCCGCGCTTGACATTGGCCAGAAGCACTGGGGGTGCAGCGGCTGTGCCCTCAGCAGCAACCAGATAGTCATTCAGATACGAGTGGGCCTTGGGATCCTGGACGACGCCCCATTCGGCGGTGAGGACGAGCCTGGGCGCGGTCGGGTCGAAGAAGGGATGCGGCGTGGTCGAGGGGCTGACGAGGCGCTTGTAGACCAGCGCAAAGTGGTTGATCGACGCCGTGAGCGCCCTCGTCGCGCGGGAGTAGTGCTCGTGCTCCGCTAAGAAGACAGTGACGGACCGCAGGACGTCGTCGGTCTGCGCCATGATGACGGATCCGGGGCGCAGCGGGTAGGACCTGCCCTTTTTGCCGAACGAGACGGTGTGGGTCTTGCTGGACGGGAACAGCACGCCGTGGAGGGAGAGGTTGACTTTCTTCGGATTGAGCACAATAAAGGTGCTCTCGACGAGGACCATGAACTCCCTGCTCGTGCTGCCGCTGAGCATGCCGGCGACGGGCTCGTTGCCTGGGGGGTTCATGCCGACGTGGGAGCCGTCCGTCGTGATGCACGCGTTGTTGCCGTAGGTGAACGGGTAGGTGAAGGGATGCATCGACAGCATGTGCGCGGGGATGTGGAAGTGGCCGCGCGACTGCTGCGTCGTGGGCGGGTGCACGTAGAGCACGAGCGCGTAGCCGTTGCGTCGGGAGGCGGCGGTGCTGGCTGGGAGCATGGATGTTTTGGTGGATGGTTTGTGAGATTCCTGGTTTAATAGCGGGGCAGCTGTAATGGGATGCTTGGGTCAGTAAACCATACTATGGTTTGATGTGATTTGGTGCTGTAATCGATTCGGAAGTGCTTCGGACCATACTATGGTTTGAAGTGGTTTGAGTTGAGTAGTTGTTGTTTCAGACATGAATATGCTTACCGAACAACTGGGTGATATTGAGCTTGAGATTGAAGCGCTAATCGCAAAAAGAAACGAAATTCTGAGTAAGATCTCGCGTTTGGAGAAACTGGAGCAGATGCGAAGGATTGGTGAGTTGTTTGGTGAGATTGTTTCGCGAGGCAGCCGCTTGGAGGATCCTGTTCATGCGTGCAGCTATGCAAATATCAGTATGCTTCCCTGGAGGCACCGACTTCCATATATGTTTTTTGAACACACTCTCCAAGTGCTTATGCCTAATGGTGGTCCAAGCAGCTTTACAGGAGACGAGAGGAAGAAGTTTTTCGCATTAGTGTCTGCTGCCCTGCAGAAGGACATGGCTGCCATCGAATCGGCGTGAAGAGAATTTCAGAAGGCGCATCGGACCATAGTATGGTTTGATGTCGGAAAACACGTGATGTCAAGCAACGACATGGACAGACTTCCTGAGCAGGACGTCGAATCTGATATTGAACCTCTGATCGCGAAAATAGATGAGATTCTTTGCATGCTCGCGCGCTTGGAGAAACTGGATGAGATTCGTAAGATCGGCGAGTTGTTCGGAAAGTCTGTTGCACGCGGCAGCAGCTTAGAAGATCCTGTGCATGCGTGCTACTATGTGAGCTCCATCATGCTTTCTTGGAGGCGCAGCCTTCCGCGTGCGTACTTTCGGCACAGTGTCGCTGCAATGGGGGGAAATGGTCCTAGCAGATTCACTCGCGTTGAGACGGAGAGGTATTTTGCTGCGGTGTCTGCGGCTCTGAAGAGGGACATGGCTGCTATGGAGCAAAGTTTATTTGTCAGCACTAGATGAGCTTGATTTGCAGCTCGAACCAGTCGAAATTTTCGACGTCCATAGCAAAAACGCTGATAGACCTGTCCTCACAGTAGAGGACGCCTTCACACTCGATTGCCTTCTGTGTGTCGACTGTGCATTGAATTGCTCGTGTCGGGATGTAAAATGTTTTGATGAGATCGATTTCGAACGGGCACTCGTTGCTGTCCTGCCATCCTAAGGGTGCATCTGGAATCGCGGACATGTCGATGCACACGCGCGTGCTTCCGCTGGTGCAGTGGAGTGTGTTTTTAGGCTGGACACTGCAGGAGAAAGATGCGTTGTATTTGCCCGCGGAAATCAGGCCCGATGCTTGGGCACTGAATTTTCCAAAATCTGACTTGAAAATCTCGAGCGCGGACATGAAACGTTTTTGCATGTGTAGTGTCTTGTGTGTTTAAATACGGGCATGTAGTGTAAATGTGCCAGTATTGAGAACAGAGACTCAGGCATCGCTTGTATTTAAGAAGTCAGTACCAGCGTGCTGCTGCGGTGAATATGAAATTCCACAGTTACGCTTTCCAGGTGGACGTTGACGTCGAGCCGAGTGTGCGCAACGCTGTTTTCAAGGGGATCATAGGCACGTGGCTGTCGTGTCCAGACAAGCGCCGGCTGGTTCTGGAGTCGAAGGAATTCTCGGCTGTTTATCATGATATCGGGCTGGATACGGGACACTATGTGCTGGAATCGTCCGAGCTTTTGGATCTGTTTTTCTGCTTCAAAAAGGAAGGCCAGATGGCCTTTTCTGGATTGAGCAGCGAAGAAACGGAGAAGGATATGGATGAACAGCAGCGGGTCTACGATCTTCTGAGGCGTACTGTGAAGAAGAACTGGCCTGAAGCTTATTCGAAGCGACTTGCTGCGGAAATCGCCGCTAGAAGGCAGGCGGCTTCCATGTAAGAATTATCGCGTCTGTGAATAAATGAAACGTTTTGGACGTGTAATTCTTGTGTGTTTAAATATCTGTGTTATGCACTGAAATTCGGCAGCGATTTTATTCGTCTTTCTTCACTGCAAATGCAGCCTTGGCGGCATACGGATCGGCGATGATAAACTTGTGCATGTTGGCATCGAGGAATCGCTTGGCAGCCTCCGCTGCCTTGGGCTTCTTATGTTCGTTTGCCAGAATCAGAATGTCGAGGCAGTTATCCACTGTCATTGACTCCACCAGCGGCTTCCACGCGGAACCGCGTCCTTCGATGAGGAGGTAGTACATCAGGCGCACCTCGTCCGGTGAGACGTCGTGTGGTATGAGGCGTTCGATCATGATGGTTTTGACTTTGGACACTGTTTCGACTGTGAAGTCTGTGAGGTCTAGCTCCTTGGTGTCGTTGCATGCGCGTTCCTTGGCAGAGAAGGGCTCGCTGTTGACTCTGGCCACGGTGCATACGCGTTCCTTGGCAGAGAAGAGCTCGCTGTTGACTCTGGCCACGGTGCTGTTGATTGTGACGGATTTTCCGTCCTTGCAGTTGAGGGTTATGTCGTCTGGCAGCCCGCGGAGAAGGTCGTGGTTGGATGCGAGCTTGGTGCAGCCGCGAAACAGCGAGGCACTGAAACGTCTCGCCTCGTCTGACGATGGTTGGTCGAAGTCGATGTACACCGTTTCCCATTCCGTGTCCAGGCTGGCCAGGATTTTCTGGTCCTCTTCTGTGGGTCCTAATTCAAGGTGCATGCTGCTTGTGTGAAGGTGCACAGCGAGTACGTTAGGTCCCTTTCCTATGACGCGCTTCAGCGGTTGTGGGCTGGTGAAGGTGATTTGAAATTGGGTGCTGCCGTTTTCAAGCTTCAGTCTGAATCCTTCTTGGCCAAGAAACAGATTCTGATCTTTCTTGGATAATGTCACAGGCGAGGTCTTGCAGAATCCATGATACAGTTTCACGCTTTCGACGAAAGAGGCCATTGCAGGTCTTTGGTCAGGGCTGTTGCGGTTCTTTTATATGAAATGTGTTCGGGGTGAGCGTCGAAATGCTCCTGTCGGATTTTTTTGTTAGTGGCAGTAGAATTATATAAAACCGAGGAATGTTGAGAAGTTCGGATGTCTACCAAAAGCACTTTGCGTTCGATAACTCGGCTTGTTGACTTGCTTTCGGACCAACAGAGTATTAACGGAATTGCAGATAACGTGTATTCCATGAACGTTCAAGAGGATACGCGAACGATGAGCAGGTTGTATGATGCGGGAGTTTCACTGATTGGGGAATTTCCGTATGTCGGTAGGGTTGTGATGAATCATGCGTGTGCTGAATTGCTCAGGAGGTATAGTGGTGTGTATTGTAATGTATGGGAGATTTATTATGGGGCTTCTTTGCGTCAGCCTGTGATGCTTGATAACACCACTACAAATGGTTTTTCATGTTTTGATGGCAATTCGTTTGCTATGTTGTTTTTTGGAAACTGTAATGAGGTAAGAGCTGTATCAATCGACGTATTTGATAAAGTCTTTAGAATCAATGCTGTGGATCCTGTATATCGGTATAAAATATTTATTCAATTTGTGAAAAAGAATGAGTTTTTTTGATACAGCATTTGGACTAAAAAAATCAGTCCTCTATGATGGTTTGTCTTGGAGACGTCTTGCTGCAGATATGCTTCGAAAGATATTCGATTGACAGCATACTTGTAGGATGCTCTTTTATATGAAATGTGTTCCAGGTGTGCGTCGAAACGCTCCTGCTATAGGGAGCCGGTCGATGCATACATAAGCACGGTGCCGCAGTGTGTGAAATGACACTTTATCTTTTGTTGTTCGTTGCGGCCTTCCATCAATCTGTGATTGCTGAGCAGCCAGGGAATTACACTGTGCCGCTTGATAATTACACAGAGACCAGTGCTCCATGGATTCAAATGACTCCGGGACCGCACATAACTACTGCAGAAAATCGTCACGACGGGTTGAGGCCAGGGCAGAGCAAGATATGGAAACCTTCACCAGCGCACAGAAACGAGTCCGGGCACATCGATCCGCCAAAGTCCGGGCACACAGAGCCTCCACCAGAGAAAAGCAAGCCGCCAAAGACCGATCCGCCAAAGTCCGAGCACATCAGTCCGCCAAAGTCCGAGCACACTAAGCCAGGCCACCACAGTGGCCGCCACCGGCGCCACCATGGTGGAAAGATGGTGAGGCACAACAAGGCGGTTTCGTTCCTGAAACTGGCGCTAGTGCGCGCTGGAAGGGAGGGGTCGGCGCTGAGCCTGCTCCGGGCGTATTCGCGGCTGGGCGAAGACAAGAAGGCGGTCCAGCTGCTGTTCGATGCTCGGATGCGGCAGGCCGTTCGCCAGACGGAGCGTCTCAAGCAGCTGGGCGCGGTGCTGCGGGAGCTGGCTGGTCGTAGCAAATCATGATGGTATGCTCTGTAGACTTTTTTTCAAATCCGATCAAACCATACTATGGTTTACCCAAGCTGTAAACAAAATCCGAACTCTACAGCTTCTGCACCTATATAAATCGCCCTGTAGTCCTGTCCGCCCAGAATCGAATGAGCAAACGAGGCAGAGGCGCGACTCCCTGGAAGGCGGTGACGTACTGGGCGGATGTGAGAGAGAGGATTGAGGCCGAGGTCATCAGGGCCATTCCCTCGTGCTCGCCTGACCTGTTTCCGCAAGGAATCATCTCGTCGCAGCGCCTCGTGTTGCCCTGGGCGGACCGGTTCGCCTTTCCGTTCTATGTGTCCAAGACTGGAAATACTTGCTCCTCGCTGTTCCTCAAGTTTCTGATGTATGCGATCAAGTGCGGCGGCGACCGCGTGGTCTGGATCGACAGCGCGCAGGCCAAGACGCCGGAGACGTCGTTTTTCGGGGTCGTCAGGGTGCTGATTCCGGCAGCGGACCGCAAGGCGTACAGCGCGCTGTGCGACGTGTTCCCTCTGAAGTGCGAATTTGTGGGCGAAACTGGTCCGAGAAAGACGCTCGACAAGAACCTGAAGCTCGCCGGCATGATCGAGCGCGTTGCTCCCTGCACGGGAGACGTGGAGCTTCTGTTTGATGCGGCGGCCCACAAGCAGGTGAAGGATCAGTTGGTCCGTGGCGACATTCGACGCAGGCAGAAGAGGATGGATGCCGTGGCTTCGAGGGCTCTGCGTCCCTTGATCGAGGTTCTGATGGAGTCTGCAGCGCCAGTGTTGACCTCTGCTCCTCGAATGGCGGTCTCTTTTGTGACCAACGTCCCTGAATCCGACGTGGTGATCGGTCCTCGATTGGACGAGACAACTGCCTGTCCGCTTCTTCAATGGGACGAGACAACTGCCTGCCCGCTTCCTCAATTGGACGAGACCGGCACTCACTCGGCCTGCACGCTTCCTCACCTGGCCGAGGCGCTCGGATGGAACGTCGGGAGCCAGGCGGAGCTCGTCGAGGCGAGCAATCGCGCCCGTGAGGCAGAGGACCGGCTTCGAATCGCAAACGAGGCGCTTCAGCGGGCCAACGACGACGCTTGCGCCGCCAGGGAGGAGCTCGACAGGGCGAATGAGCTGGTTCGCTCTGTGCGGGCTAAGCTGGGTGGCTGTGCTTGACGAGAAAGCCTTTGAGTCTGTTGGTGGATGACTGCACTATACTTCAGTCTGTTGGTGCATTAAATGATGGTTTTTGCACCAAACGTCGGTCTGTTGGTGCAACGGACGACGGTGTTTGCACCAGACTTCAAGTCTCTTGGTGCATCGGAAGACGGCCCGTGCACCAGACTTCAAGTCACTTGGTGCATCGGATGATGGCCCTTGCACCAGACTTCAAGTCACTTGGTGCATCGGATGACGGCCCTTGCACCAGGCTTTTGGCCCGATGGTGGCCCATACGCACTTGTGATTAAACAGAACTCCTCGACTCCTTGCACAGCTGCTTGTGCGCCTTCCAGTCGCTCTTCTGGCACTCCTTGCCGCAGTAGTAGATCCCGCTCAGGCACGCGCAGCGAAGCGAGGCCTTGCTGCTGCCGCACGCCGCGCAGATGTGGCCGATGAACTTGTTGTCCATGGAGTAAACGCGCTGCCTGAGAATCGGCTGCATGGGAGGGGCCTCTTCCTTGTAGAACTCGAACAGAGAGGAAACGACTGGCTCCATCATAGCGCGCGTGAGTTCGACGGGAGACAGGAAGAGCAGCTTGGCGATGCGGAGCAGCGGCACCAGATCCTGCTTCGCGTGCAGGCGAAAGATGCGATCGCCATCGTCGATCTTTCCGTCGGTCCTGCGGGAAATGATGATTGTGCACTCGGCGGAGACGATGCCGTCGCGGATCTGTCCGTTCCCAAAGACGAACATTGCGTCCTGAGGCAGCACCGGCTTTGCTGATCTTGGCGGAATGGGAATGGAGAGGCCGGTATCGGTCCACTTCGCGAGGGCTGCCTTGTTGATGCTGCTGAGCTCGCAAAACACCGTTTCGCGCATGGACACGCGCGTGTCGAGTTTGACTTGCATGCAGTGCGAGCCGGGGAAGAGCGTGCGGTCGATTACTTGCATGGTGCTCATTTGAGCGGGTTTAATTTTTTTTTACGCGTCACTTATTTTTTTAAGTTCTGTAATCGTGTTTTTGAGAAAGAAGCACTCGCTCTCGAAATGCGTCCAGATCTCTCTGCGGCACATGGGGCAGACGAACAGGCGCTCTGGGTTCCTCACAGCCCGAAGTGAATTGAAGGATGGTTTGTCGAAAGCATGGCCACACGGGTTCAAGATGACAGGGGCATCCATGATGCGGAGGGACACCGGGCATGTGAACTCTTTCCCGATTGTAGCTATGACGATTTCGAGGCGTTCGATCTTTGCCTGGGTTTCGTCTGTGTCCGTCTGAGTCGACGCTTCCGCGGAGTTTGCTTGTGTGTCCGTCTGCGTTGACGCTTCCTTTGCTTGCGGTTGGAGGGGTTTCTTCGTCGCCTTACGGAACAAGCAGACTACGTCCCCGATCAGTTTGTGGAATAAGCAGACCGTGTCTCCGATCAGTTTATGGACCGAGCAGACCGTGTATCCAATCAGTTTATGGACCAAGCAGACTGTGTCCCTGACAGCACGATAGAATAGGCGCGCGGTCCCGGCAATCATGTATGCGATTTTCCACGCAAGGTGCAGCGCAGCGCCGGGGATGCGGAGAGCCAGCAGCACGATTTGGATGGCTAGCTCCATGGTAAACGCCGCGCATATGCAATGCACGCAAAGCGCCGCGACGCTGACGGCGATCAGCGCTTTTCTTGCGGCATCGTGCAGGCGGGCGCGGTTCCTGGTCCAGGCTGAGTGCGTGTATGCTGCCATGGACCACACATATGTGAGGAGCAGCCACACGAGGCGGCAGCCGAATCTGACCATGAGGCAGAATGTCTCAAGGATCATTTGCAGCGACCGAATGACCTCGGAACCAGCGACTGCGGCCAGGATGCATACGATGAGCACGGCGTGTGCGGGGCCCAAGTAGCTGTATATCATGTAAGGTACTATGAGGCAGCCTACCAGCGAGGTTGCGATGCACAGGAAGCATGTCGCGATCAGCAGGTCGTCTATCATCGTGCTGCTGCTGTTGTGTTGGTGAGTGGTTTATATATGCGAAATGTCGGCGGGTGGTTCGTTTCTTGTTGTGCATTGTCTAGAGCTGAGTTTTAATTTTAAAATCAATGAAATTTAAAATGTTTACAGCTGTTTGGATCGATTTGTGAATTCTAAAATCCAGCCGTAGACCAAGCTGTTTGGATCGATTTGTGAATCGAATCGAATCGAATTTTAAAAT
>Ga0214166_1001528_pt1 | contig 9919 bp, 9 predicted proteins | sample TroBogepilimnion_27_FD_153005 | JGI IMG/M metagenome (GOLD analysis project Ga0214166, IMG submission 153005) | Freshwater microbial communities from Trout Bog Lake, WI - Practice 18AUG2009 epilimnion v3 | ecosystem: Environmental > Aquatic > Freshwater > Lake > Epilimnion/Euphotic zone ...
CACAACTATTACTGCTTCAACACAATTTAGTGGCCCAGGCACAGGTTTAACAGGAACTGCAACATCTTTAAATATTGGTGGAAATGCTGCAACAGCTACAAGTGCCACTTCTGCTACTTCTGCTACAACTGCAACTAATCTTGCAGGAGGCGCTAATGGTTCAATTCCTTATCAAACAGGTAGTGGTGCTACAACATTTTTAGGTATTGGCTCAACAGGTCAATTTTTAACCATTTCAGGCGGTGTTCCAACATGGGGTTCAATATCTAGCTCAACAGTATCAAGTTTTAGCGCTGGAACAACAGGATTTACACCTTCATCTGCTACCACAGGTGCTATTACTCTTTCAGGCACATTAAACGTAGCCAATGGTGGAACAGGTGTTACTTCATCAAGTGGTGCTAATTCAGTTGTATTAAGAGATGCAAATGGAAACGTAACTACTAATTGTTTATTTGAAGGTTATGTTAATCAGGCTGCTTCAGGAACAACAATTACATTAACTGCAAGCACAGCACAAAATTATGCTATTAATGGTTCAGGTGGTCAAACTATCCAATTACCAAATGCAACCACATTACCTAATGGTGCATTATTTACATTTAATAACAATCAATCATCAGGCACTATTGTTATTCAAAATAATTCTGCTACAACAATTGCAACTGTTCAATCAGGTTCTTATATTACTGTAGTTTTATTAAATAATTCATCTGCGGCAGGCACATGGGATTTTCATAATTCACCACCAGCAAATGCAAGTTGGTCTACAAATACACTATCATGGGCTGGAAGTTATACAAATGGCACATGGAATGGTAATGTTATTGGATTAGCTTATGGTGGAACAAATGCTAACTTAACTGCTGTAGCAGGTGGAGCGGTTTATTCATCAGGATCAGCATTAGGTATTACTGCGGCAGGAACATCAGGCCAAGTATTAACTTCTAATGGCGCATCTGCACCAACATGGCAAAATAACTCTGCAACAGTATCTATTACAGACGATACTTCAACAAATGCTACTCGTTACCCATTATTTTCATCTATTACAACAGGTAGCATTAATACTGAATATACAAGTTCTACTAAATTCCAATTTAATCCGTCAACAGGCACATTAACTACAACTAATTTATCTACAGGCGCATTAACAGCTACAGGAACAACTACTTTAGCCACATCTTTAACAGGTTTAGCTAAATTAACTTCAGGTGTAGTATCAAGCGCAACTGCTGGAACAGATTATGTAGCGCCAGGAACTGCAACAACATTTACTGCAACTCAAACATTTAATGGATCATCTAGTGTATTAGCCGCAGTATTTGCAAACGCAGCAGAAACAACAACTATATCCGCTACTGCTGCAACAGGCACAATTAATTATGATGTAACTACTCAATCAGTTATTTACTACACATCTAATGCGTCAGCTAATTGGACTGTAAACTTTAGAGCATCAAGTGGCACATCTTTAAATACAGCTATGTCAACAGGTCAATCTGTAACAGTTGTATTCTTGGTAACTCAAGGTTCAACAGCTTACTATAACAACGCAATCACAATTGATGGCACATCATTTACACCTAAATATCAAGGTGGCACAGCATGGTCAAGTGGTAACGCATCAGGCATAGATGCTTACTCATACACAATTGTTAAAACAGGTTCAGCCGCTTTTACAGTATTTGCAGCACAAACACAATTTAAGTAGGAATAGTTAATGTCACTATTATCACGCCTAGCAGTTCAAGCAGCAAGAGGTTATGGTGTATTTAGCGCCAAAAAAGGTGGTGTTTCTGCATCTTATCTTGTTGTAGCTGGTGGGGGTGGCGGTGGTTCAGTTGAAGCTGGTGGTGGCGGTGCAGGCGGTTATCAAACATCAACATTTACTTTATCAACTCTTACTACATATACTATTACTGTTGGTGCAGGAGGAAATGGCGGCACTTCTTATGGTGGAGGATCAAACGGATCAAACTCTGTTATTTCAGGAACTGGATTAACTACTGTAACTTCCACAGGTGGTGGTGGTGGTGGCGGTAATGGAGGATCAGGTTCTAATGGTGGTTCAGGCGGTGGTGCTGGTAATTCAAATACAACTTACGGATTAGGCACGTCAGGTCAAGGTAACAATGGAGGAACAGGTGCAAGTAGCGCGCCATATCCAGGCGGTGGCGGTGGTGGTGCATCTGCTGTAGGTGGCAATGGTTCAGGTTCAACTGCTGGTAGCGGTGGCGCAGGTAGTGCATCATCTATATCAGGTTCTAGCGTAACATACGCTGGTGGCGGAGGTGGCGCAACAAATAGTAGTGGAACATCAGGTTCAGGCGGATCAGGTGGCGGTGGAGCAGGAACATCAAATGGAAATGGTGTAGCTGGAACTACTAATCTTGGCGGTGGCGGTGGTGGCGGTGGATACACAGGCTCTGTATTTAATGGCGGTGCAGGCGGTAGCGGAATAGTTATCATCTCATACGCTGGTTCACAACAATTTACAGGCGGAACTGTAACATCATCAGGTGGAAACACAATACATACATTTACTGCAAGCGGAAGTTTAACTTCTGCTTATTCTATTAGTTATTTAACTATAGCAGGTGGTGGCGGTGGTGGTTGTTCAGGTGGTGGTGGAGGTGGTGCAGGTGGATTATTAACTTCATCTACATTTTTAGGAATTGGAACAACATATACTATAACTGTTGGTGGTGGTGGAGCTACTTCATCTTCACCATCTACAAAAGGTTCTAATGGAACTGATTCAGTTATATCAGGGACAGGCTTAACCACAGTAACATCTACAGGCGGTGGTGGAGGCGGTTCATATAGTACTAATGCTGGTTCATCAGGTGGCTCAGGTGGTGGTGGTAGTGAACTTGGAAGCACAGGTGGTTCAGCTACATCAGGTCAAGGTAATGCTGGTGGTTCTACTGCTTCAGGAAAAAATGCTGGTAGTGGTGGCGGTGGAGCAGGTGCTGCTGGTTCTGCTGGCGGTGTTGCTACAGCTACAACAGGTGGAGCTGGTGGTAATGGAACTGCATCTTCAATAAGTGGTTCATCTGTTACTTATGCTGGCGGTGGTGGAGGCGGTGGTGACTATCCTTATGGAGCTGCTGCATCTGGAGGTTTAGGTGGTGGCGGTGCTGGTTCACCACAAGGAAACCCAAATGCTTCTACAGCAGGTAATGCTAACACAGGTGGTGGCGGTGGTGGCGGTGGTGGTGGTAATGCCAATGGAGCAGGTAGTGCTGGAGGTTCAGGTGTAGTAATATTATCAGTTCCTACTACTAAATACACAGGAACAACTACAGGTAGCCCAACTGTGACAACAAGTGGTGCAAATACTATATTAACATTTACTGCTTCAGGAACTTATACAGCTTAAAAGGGGAAACAAATGGCACATTTTGCTAAATTAGAAAACAACATAGTCACTCAAGTCATAGTTGTGGCTAATCAAGACATACTTGATGAAAACGGACAAGAATCAGAACAAAAAGGAATAGACTTTTGCTCTAATCTTTTAGGTGGAACTTGGATACAAACATCATACAATAGTCGTATTCGTAAAAACTATGCAGGTATTGGATATACTTATGACGAAAATCTTGATGCTTTTATTCCTGTTAAACCATTTAATTCATGGTTATTAGACGAATCAACAGCACAATGGAAAGCACCTGTTGATATGCCTACAGATGGCAAAAGATATTCATGGAATGAAGAGTCAAAATCTTGGGATGCTATAAATGAATCAATATAAATGGACTTTAAAAGAAGTTACATCTGAAAATGATTTAATCACTCACGCTTATTATCATGTAAGCGCTACTGACGGTGAGAATACTGTAGAAACAGAAGGTAATTATTATTTTACAGGTAAAGAAATTATTGTTCCTTATGCTGAAGTCAGAGAAAAAACTATTCTTGATTGGATCAATGACGAAACAACAACAAATGAAGTTTCTAGTATAAAATCTCGTTTAGACGAACAATTATTAGAGCTAAAAAAGGAAAAAACAGTAGGTTTTCCATGGCTCGCTAACACATTCAAACCTAATATCTAGGAATTATTATGGCAACCCCTATAGACATCATATCAAACGCACTTAAAGACATAGGCGCTTTAGCTTCAGGTGAAACTCCTACTCCTGAAGAAACGCAAGATGCGTTTTACACATTAAATGAACTTTTAGACCAATGGTCAAATGAAGATATGATGATTTTCTATAAAACAGAAATAGTCTTTCCTATTACGCCAGGTCAAACACAATACACTATTGGCCCAGGCGGACAAATTGGCGCATCTATTACAGGTTCTATTACAGGCAATATTTTAACTGTTACAGGTATTACATCAGGTGCTATTGCAGTTGGTCAAACATTAAGTGGTGCAGGTATTACTGATGGCACAAAAATACAACAAATGCTCACAGGAGCAGGAGGCAATGTTAATGAACTTGGCACTTATCAAGTTAATATTAGTCAAACTGTTGCCTCTACCGCTATTAACCTATATTACCAAAGACCACTTAACATTGATTCTGCATTTGTTCGTATTAACACTAACTCTAACGGCACTCCTATTGTTAATGGAGGATTAGATTATCCAGTAGCTGTATTAAATGTTGAAGATTATGAAATGATTGGTCTTAAAACATTAAATGGCCCATGGCCTAAAGCACTTTATTACCAACCTGCTGAAACTTTAGGAAACTTATTTGTATGGCCTAATCCTGCTCAAGGTGAAATGCACTTATTTGTAAATACTATATTTAGTAGATTTGTAACCATTAATGACACAATTAACCTTCCACAAGGCTATACAATGGCATTACGTTGGTGTTTAGCTGAAAGATTAATGCCTATGTTTGGTAAAGCTTCAGCTACTCAAATTGCTATGATTACAGCGTTTGCAGGTCAAGCTAAAGCCACAGTAAAACGCACCAATATGAAGCCTGTGCAATCTGCAAGATTTAATGATGCGTTGTTGAGTAGTAGGCAAAAAGATGCTGGATGGATTTTATCAGGCGGATTTTTTAGATAAATCAATTACTTATGCAAAATACTTATTATATTTATCAACATCGCTCTTTAGATACCAATGCTATATTTTATGTTGGTAAAGGTAAAAACAAACGTCATTCTGATAAAAATAAAAGAAGTAATTATTGGAAATCTTATGTTGCAAAGCATGGATTTACTTCTGAAATATTAGTAAATAATCTTGATGAATATTTTGCTTTTTTAATTGAAATGGAAGCCATTGATGTTTATAAAAGACGTGGCATTAAACTAGTAAATTTAACTAATGGCGGTGAGGGTTGTTCAGGATATTCAATGAAACATTCTGAAGAACAAAAAGCCAAATGGTCTTTAATGCGCAAAGGAACACCAAGCCCAAGAAAAGGTGTTGTTTTATCAAAAGAAACAAAATCTCTTATTAGTAAAGCAAGAAAAGGTTCTTTTTTATCTAAAGAACATAAAAATGCTATTAGCAAAGGTTTAGTTGGGAATAAAAATACAGCCAAATTAACTGACGATCAAGTAAAATTTATTAGAAATAATCGTCATACAATGACACATATACAATTGGCTGAAAAATTTGGAATACATAAAAATACAATTCATAAAATTTGGCGTTTTGAACGTTACAAGGATGTCAAATAATGGCTGATTTTGGATTTGTAGGCCCAAGTTATGTAGCGCCTTCTATTTATCAAGACGCACAAGAATGTATTAATTTTCGCCCTGAAATTGATCCATTAAAAGGTGAAGGAAAAAGAGGCGTTGTAGCTTTATATCCTACACCTGGTCTTACATCTGCAATCGTATTTCAAAACAAACAAGAAGTTCGTGGTATGCGAACTTTATCAGGCGGTCAATATATGGTCGCTGTTGTTGGCCCTTATGTATATATTTTAACTTCTACTTTAGTTCCTACTATGGTAGGTCAATTAAACACTTCAGTAGGTCATGTAGGTATTACCGATAATGGTGTAAATGTATATATAGTTGATGGCTCTTATAGATATACATGGCGCATTTCTAATCCTTCTGCTGCATTATTTACAGGCTCTATTGCAGGAACTACATTAACTGTTACTAATGTTACTTCAGGCACAATTGGATCAAGTCAAGCTTTATTTGGTGCAAATGTATTACCTGAAACTGTAATTACAAGTCAATTAACAGGCACAACAGGTGGCGTTGGAACTTACTCTGTTAATCAAACACAAACTGCGGCTTCAACTATTATGAATTCTGCTGCAGTAGCCTCTGTATTAACTGCTTCAATGTCAGGTAATACAATGACTGTAACAGCTAGTTCAGGCACGTTATATCCAGGTCAAACTATTCAAGGCACATCTGTTACAACATCAACTATTATTACTGCTTTAGGCAGTATTACTGTATTAAGCCAATCTATCGCAACTGCTGGAACAGGTTATGCAGTCAATGATACAGTAACTGTTTTAGGTGGTGTTTATGGAACAACTCCTGCCACTTATACTGTTTCATCTATCGGAGGAAGTGGTGCAGTTACAGGATTAACTCAAGTAAATGCAGGTAATTATACATCTCAACCTACTAATAATGTATCTACATCAACAAGCGGATCAGGCACAGGATTAACCTTAACATTAACATTTGGAACAGGTAGTGGTGGAACAGGAACATATCCTATTAGCGCATCACAAACAGTTAGTTCTGAAACTATGTATGCGTTAAATTTTACTATTTTACCGCTTTCAGATGGTGCATTTAATGGTGGCGATACTCTTGATATTGTAGATAATTACTTTGTTTATAATAAACCTAATTCACAACAATGGGCAGCTTCTAATCCTTTAAGCCCTATTACCAATGCTTTAAGCTTTTCATCTAAAGATGGCGCACCTGATAACCTTGTATCTTTAATTGTAGATCATAGAGAAGTTTATTTACTTGGTGAAGCTTCATCTGAAGTATGGGTAGATGTAGGTTCTTTCCCTTTCCCATTCCAACGTATTCCTGGCACATCAACACAAACAGGTATTGCGGCTAAATTTTCTGTAGCTCGTTTAGGTAATTCATTTGCCTATGTATCACGCAACAATCGTGGTCAAGCAGAAATTGTAATGATGAATGGCTATATTCCTACACGCATATCTACTCATGCTGTAGAACAATCATTATTAGGTGGTTATGTTAATGACGCTATTGCATGGACTTATCAACAAGAAGGCCATGAATGTTATGTTATTACTTTCCCTACATTAGATTTAACATGGGTATTTGATATATCTACTCAAATGTGGCACAAATGGCTATCTATAGACACCACTAATACTTATCATAGACATCGTGGTAATTGTTCTGCTGTGTTTCAAGGTTTAGTTTATGTAGGTGATTATCAAAATGGAATTATCTATTTATTAGACCCTAATAACTTTACCGATAATGGTCAAGAAATTCGTAGATTACGCAGAGCGCCTCATTTAGTTACTGATTTACAACGTCAATACTTGGAAGAATTCCAAATTCAATTCCAACCAGGCGTAGGTTTAACAGGCATTACTCAACCATTAAACAATGAAGTTGTAGGCGCTAATCCACAAGCCATGCTTCGTTGGTCAAATGATGGTGGCTCTACATGGTCTAATGAACATTGGACTTCTATTGGCGCAGTCGGTTTATATAAAAATCGTGCTATTTGGCGCAGATTAGGTTGGTCAAGAGATAGAGTTTTTGAGGTTGTAGTTACAGACCCTATAAATGCAGTTATAATATCAGCTAATCTAAAAGCTTCAGAAGGTGAAAACTAATGGCTACAGGAAATGGTATTTACGGATCAAGTCAAACCAATCCATACCCACAAACTGAATTTTTAGATACTGCATCAAAAAGACCAACTCGTGCTTGGCAACAATTTTTTTTAAATTTGCTTAATTTTAGTAGTTCAACCACAGCAACTACTGGAACAGCAACGTTACCTGCTAAACCAGCAGGATTTATTAATATGACTGTAAACGGTCAACAAGTAAAAGTGCCTTACTATAACCAATGAATGATCTTGTTCAAATTGGTAATACAGCATTAAAAGTATTTACTAATGTAGAAGAAGCAGAAAAGGCAATGTTACAGTTGCCACAAGTAGATTGCCCTTTAGTGCATCATTTTGGGCCTAATCTATGTATTAGAGAAGTATTTATGCCAAAAGGCACAATGGCTGTTGGTCATAAACAAAAGTTTAAACACATGAACGTATTGCTTAAAGGCAAAGTTATGATGTTAAACGAGGATGGTAGCACAAAGATATTAGAAGCACCTTTTATATTTGAAGGTGAGCCTGGCAGAAAAATAGGCTATGTTTTAGAAGATATGGTATGGCAAAACATATATGCTACCGATTTAAAAGACTCTAATGATGTTGAAGAATTTTTTGTAGAAAAAAGCGAAAATTGGCAAAACGACCATAATGTTAAGCTTTCTATAGAAAAAGTAGCAAAAGAAGCTGATAGAAATGACTATCAAAAGCTTTTAAAAGAATGTGGAATTTCACATGAAATAGCTAAAGAACAGTCTGAAAATGAAGAAGATCAAATTTCAGTATTTAGCAATATAGTTCGTGTTGCAGATTCAGCAATTGAAGGAAAAGGTTTATTTTTAACGTCACCTATAAAAAAAGGTGATGTGATATGCCAAGCTAGAATTCAAGGCAAAAGAACACAAGCAGGTAGATTTACAAATCACTCTGTGTTTCCAAATGCCAAAATGGTATTATTGCCAAATGGCGATATAGATTTAGTAGCAATTAGAGATATTGATGGGTGTAAAGGTGGTAGTTTAGGTGAAGAAATAACCATAGATTACCGACAAGCTTTGTCTTTATCAGGTATTAATTTTAAAGGAAATGTATTATGTCAGCAATAGCAACCGCCATAGTTGGATCAGCAGTCATTGGAGCAGTAGGCGCTAATAGTGCAGCCGATACGCAAGCCCAAGCAGCGCAAGCAGGACAAGCTCAACAGCTTGCAATGTTCAACACGCAAAATGCTCAACAAGCACCATATAGAGCGGCTGGATATAATACTTTAAATACTATTGGTTCATTGGGTTCAGGTCAATATCAACAATATGATGCGCAAGGTAATCCAATTGGAATGGCCACAGGTTCAGGTTATTTAACCAATCAATTTAATAATCAAGACTTAAACGCTAATTTAGCGCCTAATTACGCATTTCAATTACAACAAGGTCAACAAGCATTAGCTAATCAACAAAATGCAACAGGCGGTTTAATTGGTGGTAATACTTTACAAGCTATGCAAAATTATACTCAAAACTTTGCAGGTAACGCTTATCAAAACGCATTTTCTAATTATCAAACACAACGTGGCAATATTTATAACACATTAGCTTCTATTGCAGGATTAGGACAATCTGCTCAACAATCTACAGGACAATTAGCTTCTAATACTGCTAATTCTATTAGTTCACTTGGTGTAGGCGCTGCAAATGCTCAAGCCGCAGGAACTGTTGGAACTGCTAATGCTATTGGTGGCGGATTAAGTAGTTTAGGTAATTATAGCTATATGAATCAATTATTAGGTCAAAATGAAACAATAAATCCATATAGTCAATTACCAACATATCCTGGCTCTACTTCATCAACACCTACATCATATTATTCAGGATAGGTATAAATTATGGCAGACTTTAGCGTATCAGACGTAGCTTCAAAAATTAAAGCACCTGAAGGCATATCATTAGGCGATATGATGAATATGGCTATTGGCGCTCAAAAATTTAAACAAGCGCAACAAATAAATCCATTATTACTTCGTGAAGAAGAAGCTAAAACTACTGAAGCAGAAGAAACATTACAACCTAAAATTACACAAAAAAAGGCAGAATCAGAAACTGCTGTTTATGG
>Ga0214166_1001538_pt1 | contig 9880 bp, 9 predicted proteins | sample TroBogepilimnion_27_FD_153005 | JGI IMG/M metagenome (GOLD analysis project Ga0214166, IMG submission 153005) | Freshwater microbial communities from Trout Bog Lake, WI - Practice 18AUG2009 epilimnion v3 | ecosystem: Environmental > Aquatic > Freshwater > Lake > Epilimnion/Euphotic zone ...
ACATTAGTAGTGTTAACGTAAAATGTTAGATCTGCTCCTTCGTCTACACTGGTCGCATTGCCTGCTACGGATAAGATATAAGTAGGAGCAGATGAACCTAGTGTAGTGGCCACAACAGCCGCAAATAATGCGCCGCTCATATTAACTTAGCCCCGCGCCTGAGATCATCCAAACGGTAGTGCCAATCTTGACCAAGGTAGCCATACCATAAGGAGCTAGGGTAAATGTGCCGCTGTTACCGTCTATGGTTGTACCAGTCACAGCCTGTATGATAACATCACTATCGCCGCCATTGGCCCAGCTCATATGAATAGTGGCTGTAGTGCTTCCACCAGTAACAATCATCATAGTTGTGCCCACAGGAAATGGTATGTCTGAGTTGCTGGTCATGTTAAACGTAGCTGTACCACTGTGTGTTAGATAAATGTGCTTGCCCTGGTCATAGTTGTGAACGTTATAAGTATCGTTAGTATAACTGTGTTGTGGAATGCCTAAATAACCCACGCTGTTACTTACTGTGCTGTTGCCTGGTGCGGGGAAAGTCAAATTACCGTTGTTATCAAACGTCCAAGTATAGCCACCGCTAGTACCAATAACCACTGTCTCGTTCCCAGCTGGAAGTAATAGATAATTAATATCGTCACCAAAGAACAAGTCCACCAGCGTAGGATCTTGTTTCATAATGTGGAAGTGAGTATTACCTGTAGGCACACATTCAGGAGTGTTACCAAACTTTACGGTTCCACGGTCCGTGGTCATACGGATACCATCCAGAGTGCCTCCGCCGCCTATGGTGAATTGTGTATCATTACGGCTGGGTAATGTAAGATACCCCAGGCTGGCCCCGCCGCCTACAGTAACACCGCCTGCGGTTGATCCGTCGCTAATGCGTAGTGTTGTTGTGGCAGGATCCCAAAATAGTGTTCCCTGTTGTCCTACCCATGTGGTAGCATCGCCAAGATCTGTGCTGGCTACGATTTTGCTTAGTTGGTTTTGTGGCATGAAATCTGTCCTCAGAATGATTATTATCAGTATTTAGCCCAAATGTGTCAACTAACGCAAGAGCTAAGGCGTTGTATATATGTAGAGATAGAAATTTCTACATAAACAAAAAGGAAACTTTAAAATGAAATCACTATTAGCAATCCTAGCCACAGCATTCGCATTGTCAGCCATGGCCGCTGATGCTCCAAAAACAGAAGTAAAACCAGCGCAAGTTACAGCTAGTAAGCCTGCCAAAACTGAAGTCAAGCATGCCAAAGCTGATACAGCCAAGCCAGCAGCTTCTGCACCAGCAGCTAAGTAATTTTACGTTACTTTTCAAAAGGCTCTTAGGAGCCTTTTTTATTTGCTCAAACGTGTCAACTAAACTGTTGTCTAGGGCGTTGTATATGTATACGCCTAAGGAGGCCAGTATGTTAATGAGGACAAGAAATGGTAAGGATCGTTGTAGTACTGACAGTTATTTCTTTGATGATAAACCTGCAAAATGGGATGGCGAGCACAGTTACTCCTGCTACTGCCCAGACCCAGCATGTGATCAAAAACGCACGGGCACATGGCGTAAAGCCAAAGACAAGACTCAAGTCGACTCTAGCTCAAATCCCCTACAACAACAATGAAGTTGTAGTAGATGACGATATAGTTTTTGGACGTAATCGCAACCGTTTAGATATCGTTGATGAAAAGGAAGAAGAGCTAAGTGACTATGTAAAGATTAGGCTAATGGTAGCCAGGATGAAAGCCATGCTGAAGTACCGTGAGATTAACGGTTAACTTTTCTGCCATCGTCTTTTAGCCGCTTCGCTTATTTTCCTTTTAGTTTCTTCAGATACTACTCTTGTAGCGTTTGATTCTCTAATTCGCTGTCTTTGATATTCTGACAATACATTTCCTTTAGATGCTTTGGAAAGTTTTTGTCTAGTTTCTTCCGAGATAGGAGGACGATTTTTTGCGGCTTCGCTTAATCTTGCTCTAGATTCAAGTGTATGTTGTTTACCTTTGAATGGACTAGGTTTTCCATACATTGGATTATTTTGTCCAGAAAATCTTTCACGCTGTCCTTGCTTCCACTCTTCTGAAAAAGTTCTACCTTTATGTGCATTTGATAATCGTTGCCTAGCTTCTTCGGATAATGTCCAATCGGGTGCCCTCTTAAATCGTTTACGCCCGTAATGACAACTTTGATTTAATAGTAACGGATCGTCCCAATATTTGTATATTAGTTCTTGTTCAAAGTCGTATGCGGCTTCATCTGTAAAAAATTCTGCTAAAATATGCCAATCAAACATCTCAAAAATTGGCTTTACTTTATTAGAAGATGTTTTATAAGTTGGAAGGTCTTGATCCGATGTAGTATTGTTATCTACATTCTTATATCTATAGCCAATATAAAATTCTTTTGTTTCTTTGTGGATGCCCATATAAACATATGGTGCTGGTTTTGTTGACCGATAAATAGACATGCTGGTGCTCCTATAAGCATTAGAGTAGTTGGATACGCCAATATCGCGAACTACACTTATTTATTCAATTGGTGGCAAATCAAAATACTCAGGGTGTTTCCTACCCCAATTTCTCATCACTACAGCCGCTCTTGCGTTTGCTTCGTTTTCTTGAGGACTACCAGTAGCTCCAGCGCCGTCATCGTCTAGTTCGTTTTTTAGATCTTGGCTGTAGTGAACCATTTCGTGTGCTAATGTTCTCAATACATCATTGATATGTCGATTTTTAACTGTAATAGTTATGTGTTCGCCACCGTAGCCGCCAAAACTTTTATGCTCAACGCTACGTTTATTATCAAACATAAAATCAAATTTTGGTAAACTGTTTAGTTTAAGATCTTCGGCAGCAAAGCGAATAAAATCCAATAGGATCTTATAAGTATCTTTCTTTTTCAAACTTTCGGTTAGTATTTCTTTAACTTTCATACTATTACTTATCCAAACATATAACAGTAAAAATATAGAGTGGCATCATCTAAACCTATATTTGATCTAGCTGTTAGTTGCTGTGTAGATGTTAAGTTTTGAGTAACTCCATAACTTACTACCCTACCATTTAAATTTAATACACTATTTCCATTACTATCTATAATATCACCGTTTGGTGGTAATTTTAGTGTGCCGCCGCTAGAGAAATAAAAGGATCCAGAATTGGCACCAATAATAGCAACATTATAAGCATTATTGCTAGCTATGGTTTGACCGTTGGGTAATGTCAAGTATTGTCCGTCTTGCGACAACAACAAGTTACCAATGCCCTGAACTACCAAGGTCTGACTATTAACTGTAGTTGTAGCATTAACTGTTAGATTGTTTACAGTTAGTGTTCCTGTGCTATCTAATACAGCACTATAGCTGCCGTTAACTAGACTTCTTGCACTTATGACACCACTACCGTTGGCTACAATAGTAGTGCCGTCGACTTGAACAACACCTAAACTAGTAGATGTCGCAGGACTTGTAGAACTATTGCTAATCCAAGATACATTACCTGCACCATCTGATGATAAGATCTGTCCATTTGTTCCTGCGGCTGCTGGAAATTTATAATTGGGAAACTGTACTGAACCATCTGAATTAAGTTTAAGAGTTTTAGTTCCATTAACTAACTGATTTACACTACCTAACCAAGCTGTAGTTTGTACTGTTGTGTCGGCAAATGTTAAACTACCATCACGATTAACCGAGAATATTGTTGTGCCGCCGCTAACATCAAATGGCATTCCAATGCCATTTTTAAATACAAAATCAGTGTTGTATGTTTCTGATCCTATAACAAATTGATTGTTAGAAGCATCTCCTGTAACTCCAAACCCGTCTGTAAAATAACCACTTCTAGCTAGAGTAAATGCTGTGCCGGACTTACCAGCACCCGACGCAAAATGATATCCTGTAAAATTAGCCTGACTACCTTGATTGGTAATGTCAAAGTTTTCATTTACACTAAATCCGTTTGTATGCGGATAAAATACCTGTGTACCAATTGAGAACGTTTGTTGAAATACTGCGTTATTGAGTGTGGGACTATTAAGTGTAGCACTTGTGTCGCCAACTACCAGTCCTGAACCTGTGCCTATTGGTTTTAGGGCAACAATAGAATCTACACCACTGGGTGATTTTTTAAAATAGAGTACACCGTCGTTGGTGTTAAGAGCCAGTTCGCCAAGAACTAAGTCTGTTGTTGCCGGTGCTTTGCCCGCAACCGCACTGCGTCTGATCTTAATCGCTGTTTGTTGTGCCATCTGGCGCCCTATCTAATCGCTATATAGCGAGGAATTCTGTGTGAGTATATACCCACACAGTATTTATTCGTTAGTAGGTGCCGCCGTCTAAGTCAGCCCAGACTGGGACTCCGCTAGAATTGACCTGCATTATCTGCCCTGTAGTACCAATTGACAGCTTAGATAATGTATTTGTAGCACTTGCATATATGGTATCACCAGTTGCGTATGTGCTAAAACCAGTACCGCCATACACAGCGCCAATAGTTGTGCCGTTCCAAACACCAACTGTAATAGTACCAATACTTGATAAGCTACTTAATGTGGTTACTGCTGTATTAACTAGTGTACCGCTAGTTGGGAATGTTACACTGGTGTTTGCTGTCAGTGTACCAGTAAATGTATAAGCACCAGATAATGTAACACTTCCGCCAATAGTAATAGTGCTTGAACCGTTGTTTACACCAGTACCACCGTATGTGCTACCAATTACACCGCCGTTATAAACAACACCTGTACTTAGAGTCTTGTTAGTTAATGTTTGAGCAGTTGTTTTATCAACTGTAATACTTGTATCAATGCTGAAAGTATTACCTGAAAGTGCTAGTCCATTGCCAGCTAGATAAGTTCCAGATCCGCTGAATTGTGTATAAGCAATAGCATCTGTACCAATCTTAATAGCATTGGCTGGACTTGCTCCTGTACCAATGTTAGTTTGTACCCAACCAGTTTTTCCGTATGTTGTACCTTTGGTAACAAATGCGAAGTCGCCTGGAATAACTTGTCCAGCAACACTATTGTTATAGTCCGTAGCACGAGTCAAGACCCATTTTGTTGTACCACTTACACCTAGTGTGCTTAGATAGTAAACACCGTTGTATTTTGCGCTAGTACTTGTGAAAGCATTAACTAAAACACGATCATTTAATACTAATGCGTAACCGTCAATCGATAGTGCTGAACCTGTTGTAGCATCAGTAAGTGTTGCGCCTATACCAGTACCAGTACCAGCATCAGTTGTACCGTTAGCATAAGTAGCACCCGTGATAGCTGTATTAGTGCTGTCAGCTAATACTTCTACGCTGTCGTGTACATTAATACCAGTAGCCGCCGCATCAACGTATCCTTTGGTAGCCGCATCTGTTGATTGCGTTGGAGTCGCTACACTGGTAATTCTAGCACTACCAACATCAACAGTACCAGTACCTTGTGGAACTAAATTAATATTTGTATTAGAACCACCTGCTGTAAATGTAAGAGCACCTGTTCCTGTTATACTACCATTTGTAGTTCCAGTACCGCCATAACCTACACCTATAGTTGTTCCGTTCCAAGTACCGCTTGTGATAGTACCAACGCTTGTTAAACTAGAACTAACAATCGTACTACCTAATGTTGTACCACTTAATACAGTAGTACCGGCAATTTGATAACCTTTACCGCTTGCTACGTTGGCATTGCCATTAAATGTAGTAGTACTTGTGCTTGAACCAATATTGATAGTGCCTGCGGCTCCACCAATGTTTAATGTTCCTGTTAATCCTGTATTGAATAATGCTAGTGTACCACTCGTAACACTTGTAGCAATAGTAGGATTGTTAAGAGTTAATGTACCTGAACTAGCACCAATAGCTGTTGTTGTACTAGCACCAGCTAAGGTAAATGTAGTTGGTGTGGCAAACGCTGTAAATGTTCCAGAACTACTGTCAATACTAGTTGTAATAGTTGGTGTGGCAATTGTTGGACTTGTAGCTAATACAAATGCGTTTGTACCTGTTACACTAGCTGGACTTACTGCTCCACTTGATACACTAAAATATGTGCTGTTGAAACTAGCAATACCTTTAGTACTTGTTGTAGCATCGCCAACACTAACTGTTACAGTATTACTGCCACCTGTGCCACTAATTGCCGCAGTAACGTTTGTACCGCCTGCAAATGTTAGTGTACCAGTTAATAAGTTTACTGTACCACTTGTCGATCCTGTACCAGCTAAACTTAGACTTGAACTAGAAGCCGCCCAAATTAATTGTCCGTTAGCTTGACTAGTTAATACATATCCACTGCTTGTACTATCAACTGCTGGGAACTGATACGCCGCACCACTGCCTGGTGTGCCACTACCAAACTGTACTTTGCCAGTTGGAGCAATAATAATATTAGTACTGCTTGTAGTGTTACTAATAGTGTCTGTACTAATGCTGATGTCAGCAAGTTTAATTGTACCTGTTAGTGTTGGTCCAGCGGCAAGAACAACAGATCCTGATCCTGTTGTTGCTGTTATACTTGTACCGTTAATCTTAAAGCTGTTACCTGTACCAGCAGTGTCAAATGTCTTGTTAGTAAATGTATCTGTTGTTGCTTTACCAACTAATGTATCAGTTGCAGCTGGTAGTGTTAATGTACCACTTGCTGAGGCTGTTGCTTGAACGGCTGTTGAACCACTACTTGATCCATTGAATGTAGCACTAGTAACAATAGTTGGTGTTGTTATTGTTGGACTAGAATCAAATACAAATTTACCTGTACCAGTAGCACCTGTTGAAGTAACGCCTTCAACTGTTGGATGGCCACTGATTGTTGGAGCACTAATTGTAGGGCTTGTTGCTAGTACAACGTTACCAGTTCCAGTTACGCCAGCAAAGCCTGTGTATTCATAGTTCCAAGCAGACGCAGTATTACCACTTGTTGAAATTACGGTATAGCTAACTGTTGTACCTGGAATTTGTGTAAGTACAGCGGCTGTGCTACTAGTTTGTACAGATAAGTTTGCTGTACTATTATTAGTAAGAATATATTCTTGACCAAGACTTAGACCGCTTGTACTTGGTAACGCAACTGTCTGTGCTGAACTGCCAGTAAAATACTGAGCAGGAGTACTAGAACTTGTTAGTGTATAAGTTGTGCCACTAGTTGCTGTAGTTGTATAACCTCCTGCGCCAGTAGAACTAATTGTAATTGTTGATCCGCTAACACTAGTAGCAATACCAGCGCCACCGGTAACTGTTAATGTGCCGCCATTTAAATTAACTGAGCCACTTGTTGCTCCGCCAGCTGCCAATGCTAATGTAGTACTAATAGCAGTATTGCTAATAGCAGTGATTAAACCTTTGGCATTAACAGTAATAACTGGAATATACGTAGCACTACCAAAGTTAGCTACTACTGTACCAGCTATTGTTTGACTACCTGTTGTAGTATTAGCATACTGTACCTGTGTAGTTGAAACCGCAGTTACAATATAAGTTCCGTTGTAACCAGTTGGAGTAACACCAGTAACAGTAATTGATTGTCCAACAGTAAATGGATTGCTAGCTTGTGTTGCGTAGGTAATAGTAGCTGTTGTACCATTACCACTTGTACCTGTTGTTGCTAATGATACAGCATTATTGTTAACTGTAGCTAGTGTAGCTGCCGTAGTAACGTTGCCGCTACCGTCTACTGAACTATATGTTGCTGTAACATCGCCTGTTAACGCAATGCTTATTGGTGTTGCCCATTTGCTACTTGTACTAGCATTGCCAGTTAAGGCCGCTGTGATTGTGCCAGCTGTAAAGTTACCACTTGCGTCGCGTTTGACAATAGTACTAGCATTATTAGAACTAGTGGCATTGTCGATTTGTGTTGTATAGTATAGACCACCAATCTTGACGTGGTTTGCCGCGTTGCCTGTAGTTTCAGTACCAGTACCAATATATAGCGTGTCACCGCCGTTGGAGCCGTTATTCGTTAAGTATGAATATGCTAATTCACCTTGCGCCAATACCGCCGGATTTCCCGACGTTGGCGATCGTTTAATTCTAAAAGTTGTCATTCAATTCGCTCCGTTAATACTGCCCTGAATCCCAGTTCTCTTGGGTTAAATCAGTTTTAGCATCCCATCTATTTGTTGTTAAATTGTAAACTAACAACGATCCATCGGTTAAACCAGTTGAATTTACATTTGGAATGTCTTGTACTGTATTTATTCCAGCCCCGAATGGAACGCTGATCGTGCCTGTTGCCGGATCTAAGTTAATTCCGTTTCCTGGAATTACTCCGCCTGGACTATGGTTTGTTGCAATGGTTAAGTTGCCAGGATCTCCTTTAGGGCCTGTTGGACCTTCTATACCCTGTGGACCGATTGGACCTGCGGGTCCTCTGGGTCCTGGAACATTGCTAACTCCGGCGGGTCCTTGCGGGCCTGCGGGTCCTTGCGGGCCAACTACAGTTGCTACAGTATCTACCCAAGTATTGTTATATCTAATGTACAACTTGCCATCAGTACTATCCCACCATAGATCTCCATCACTCAATCCTGTTGTAGGAGCAACCGCAGCTACTTTGAGCGGATTTGCAACACTGATTTGACCAGTATTGCTGATGGTGATATTAGCACCAATTTTAACGCCACCTAACTGTGTACTAGTTGCAGGTGCAACAATATACGAAGTTGACGTGTTTAAACTGCCTTGAGCCAGCCATTTAATACCATCCCATGTGTAGGTAATATTATTATCACCTATGTATATCTGTCCTATTCTAGGACTTGGAGGAAAGTTAAGAATCATATTAGAATCCGTATCTTGTTTTTATTACATTAAAATTCTGTTGAATTTCTGTACTTGTCAAAGCGCGATTATAAATTAATACTTGTCCAATTTGGCCATCTAGATATTCGTTAGTATTAGTTCTTCCAACTTGAACATAACTGTTATCTACATTAAGCCCACTGCTAGTTTGTGTTCCTTGTTGTACACCATTTGCCCATAGACTTCTTGTAGTGCCGTCCCATTGAGCTACTAGATTAAGCCAATAAGTATTGTTAGGATCGGTACCGCTTACATTGAAACTATGTGTAAAGTCATTGCTCCACCAATAATTTTTAAGATTGGCAAGGCTATCGCCTCTGAATTCGTTTACATGATCAGTCGTAAAATCGTTACCTATACCAACAAATCCTAAATTCCCCCAGTTTGGATGTGTATTGATCCAAACACTTAAACAATAAGGGCTTGATCCTGTTGGAACTCCAGTTGTAGTAGCTCTGTCAAAGTATCCGTTAGAAGTTAATGTAAAATATCCACCATTGATGTTTGTATAATTTATATTGCTGGCATTCTGCATTGTTAAATCGTTATGATTACCGCTTAGATCATACCATGTTGTTCCTGTACCAGGGTAGCTTAGTTGACTGGCGGCATCTAAGAAAAGTTGTAATCCAGAGGTAACAATCAGTTGTTTCCACGGACGGCCTTGAATCAAGTTAGCACCATTGCCATTGTTAACGGCTGTATTTCCGCTATAACTTTCTGGTAATTCTGTAATAGTATAGGTATTATTAATTCTGTAGAAGTTTTTTGTTGTATCGGGTCCACTAGCAACACTACCGTCAGCGTTCAATGTATAGCCTTGACGCTTGTACTGAGCTAAGTTGAGTTTGGCTACTTGCTTGGCTTGTTTAGTTGATAAGTTTGATATTCCGTTGGCGGCCATGATTTGGGTCCTCTAGCAATATTTAGCTTAAATATGTAACTATGATCAACAAGCAACCTTTTGAAAAACTAATACAAGACATGAAAGACAACGGCAAATATCGTGTGTTTAACGATATTGTGCGCGAAACTGGCAAGTTTCCCCAGGCTATTTGGTATGGTCCGTACAACATTAAAACTA
>Ga0214166_1001552_pt1 | contig 9808 bp, 20 predicted proteins | sample TroBogepilimnion_27_FD_153005 | JGI IMG/M metagenome (GOLD analysis project Ga0214166, IMG submission 153005) | Freshwater microbial communities from Trout Bog Lake, WI - Practice 18AUG2009 epilimnion v3 | ecosystem: Environmental > Aquatic > Freshwater > Lake > Epilimnion/Euphotic zone ...
GCTACCGAGTGATCGGTACCCGGGTCAGTCCAATTAAGGATCATCTCGTACGACCCGGGCATACCTTCTACGGTGCCAAATACCCGGCGAATTGTAAGCGAGCGACTAGCCCCGCTTGGGTGGTGAAGGTCTTTGGTTTCCATTAGTTGGCCGCCTGACATTCCGGGCAAAACTCAGCAGTACTTACAACTTGCTGTGCTTCTTTTTTGTATTGAAATCCAGTTGATCTGAAGTGAGGTTGGCAGGCCGCATACCAGTTATTTCTAACATAATTAAACTGGCCTTTGCGGTTGTCTTCAATTGTTGGTTTGTACATTATTTTCGCTTTCGTTACTTACCGGCGTTTGCCGATACCTAAATTAAACTACACCTGTAATTGAAAGTCAAGTATCGAATAGGGTTTTTTGGGTATTTTTTTTAGCCTTCTCATCAGGCTTTTTAAGTATCTTTTCGTAAAAAGTCCAGCATTTTTGGCAGTACCAGCCCCTACCCGGGGCGGGCTTTTTAATCATCTCCGATCGCAGGGCCAGTACCCGGCAGCGTAGGCCGCTACATCTCTCTAGGTGGTAGTCATCTCCGTAAGCCATTTAGTTCACCCCCAAGCTTCGGGCTTCTTGTAAAAGCAATTCTAAAAATACTTCGTTATCACTATCGCCACTTGGTAGCACCACGTCATTTAGAGATAGGTAACTAATCTCGCTTTGCTCGTTGCTTCGCTCGAATACGTGGCGGGCGGCTTCGTAGGTAAGTCCACTGGCCACGTAGTACCAGCGTTCGGGGTTATCGGGTCGAATATACCGGTAGAGCTGCGGGGCTCGAAGTTCCATAATGCGGATATCTTCTTTAATACGCCATTGGCCGTACTCTTCACCTACGTTTTTCAGGGCCCTCGTATCGTTGCTTACGATAATGCCGTCAGTATCTATATGAACTGGTCGAGTGGTCATACCGTAAATACCTTCGAGCAGTGTTTGAGTTCGCACCCGGGCCGTTACTTCACTCGCTATATGAACTCCGTACCGGTGGGGCATACCACGATTAGGTAAAGCCGTCTCGTACGGTTCTTCTCCCTTATCGTCACTCCACGCTATTTCTTGTTTGTTGGTGCCGTTCATAGCGAATTGGCCCCACGTGGAATTAACGATCGCTTTTGCCATATTGGCACTGGCACCCGATAGGTTTCTACCCTCTTGGCCCATATCCCACCAGCTCGTAAATAGGTCAAGGGTACGGGCGGGGGCGTAGTTTTCTAATACGGTTACTTCGCACCCCAAGCTTTTAGCTGCGGCCAGTTCTACCCACGTCCAAGTACCTTCAAGTTCTCCCCATTGGAATTGGATCGCTTCATCAGTGATACGTACCGGAAGTGGCGGGTAGGGCAAGTCACGGGGTACGTACACGGTGGCCCGGGCTAGTCCGGCTTGGGTGGGGTCAAGTTCGGTCGAGTTATCTACCTTACGGAGACTTAGGGCGAACTCTCTAGCGGCCATAGCTGTTGGGTAGGCGGCTTTAATATCCCACGCTCGCATACCCTCGTAGGTACCGGGCTTAGATATCTCTTGGCGGCCCCCAAAAAAAGAAGCCCGGGTAATATCGGGATCGGCAGCTACCGATACTTCACTACCCAGCGAAGCCCGTAGAAGTTTCCAAGCCATAGAACTAATCGAAGCCGGTGGGATACCGTAGCCCCGTAGCCACTCTAAGGTTTTGTTTAGATCCCTAAAGGGGTCATCACTGCCTTCAAGGGTGCCACGCAGCGAAGTGACTACCACCCCAGTTGGTACGTGGGTCATCTTCACGGCCTTATGTTTCCAAGTCGTAAGCACCCACTCCCGGGCTTTCGTAGTCTGTTTAAGCCGTTCAAGCCCCGCCGGTACGTAGCAAGTAAAGCCCTTTAATTTAAGTAGGGCGTTTGATACGTCACGTACTCCGCTAAAGCGTTGTTTGCCCCATTTTGTCTCAATATATAGACACTTATGCCCGGGGGTAAGTAAAGCGAAGTCTCGGGGTTTATATGAACGTAATGGTTCAATTTTCATTAGAAGCTTCTTGGGCTTCTTCTACGGTCACGATCTTTACGGCGGGGTTCACCACTTGGGCTACTTCGAGAAAGTGATTAAAAGCCGCACCAGCCTCTTCACCGGCAGCTTGGGCTACTTGGCGAAGCATATCGGCCTTTTCGGGGTCTGCGTTCGATATCACGTTGGCTACTGCGTTCATCTCGGCAATACCTTTACTTAGGTACTCGGTACGGGCTGTAATTAGGTCTTGTTCGGTGTAGCTCATTATTTTCTTTTCTTTCTAGGTAGGGCTTGGCCCTCTTTTTTGGTTGGTACGTTTAAGTCCGGGGCCGAAGCCTTTGGATCCACGTAGCCGTATATTTCTACTTCTATGGCGTACGGTTCACCGTTAGCTTTAGTCCAGCTTTGTTGTAGTGTTTTGTTTTCCTTTTTGGTCTTTCCAAGTTTGTCCGGGTTCTTTAGAAGTCTCGATACCTCGCTTACGCTGTCTCGATCGGGCAAGATTACTACGTGAGTTACACCACGCTTGGTAGTAACGGTCATAGTAAAGTCTCCCTCGGGGTTCTGCCTAATACTTACCGTTTTCCACGAACTTGGGCGTACTCCGATTAAAGAGAGAGCTGCGGCCGTATCATCTTTCATAGTGGCGTTGTTCTTGGGGATCCAGTCCGGGGCCGACCGCTTACGCCAGTTGGCCAATTCTTTTAGATCCTCGGTAGTGCCTAGTCCTTTAGTTACTCTCCCGGTTACTTTTCGTGGGGCGGCACCTTTTGGGGCGTGGCCACGACCGAAAGATAAGTCTCCCCCGCCTTCGTAGTATTTACGAACTTGGGCGGAAGTACGGCCCGGGGTACCGGTAAGCGTTCCACTCTTACCGGCACCCAAGTACCGCTTCTTTTGACTGTCTGATAACTTCGACCAGTCACGTTTAGCCATTATTCACCGTTATCTTCGGTGGCACCCTGTACCCAAGCTGCGGGCATACCGGGTATCTGTGCTACTCGGCTTTGGGTTACACCTACGATCTTGGCTACTTCACCCCGAGTAATACCCGCTTCAACGGCCTTCACCATAGCGTTATTAAGGTCAGTCCGAGCTAATCGGGCGGCCTTTTCTGCTCGGGCGTAGTTGGCCTTTGCTGCTTCAAGCTTGGCGAGTGCTACGTACTTAGGGTTACGTGGCATTGACTAGCCCCCGAAAGGAATATCAGACTGTGGGGCCTTCACCAAGTCCAGTGGTTCGTACCCGGCTTCAGTTTTCTTGGCCTTCGTAGCCTTCACCCAAGCGGGTAGCCAGCCGTTGTGGGCCATAACTGCGAGCTTACGTACCGGGGTGATAGCACCAGTGGTAAGGGTAATTACTTCACCGTCAAGGCTTACGGCGTGGATCACTGCGTAGAAGGGCAGTCCGTCACCTTCAATATCTGACTGCTGCCACTCGACACCCGTAACCTGAAAAGGCTTGTTCAGGTAGTCACGAAGGCTAATAGTTTCGCTACCGCCTAGCAACTCGTCAAGGCTTTGGGCGTTGAGATCACGTTGGGCGATCTTCAAGGCCATAGCCGCACTGTCTACTACTGGAAGGGCGAACTTCGTGTTAGTGAAGTCACCGGTGGCCAAGAGACTAACTACCGTATCGGTATTTAGCTCGGTACTAATTAGGTTTTTACCCGTCATTAGTGGTACTCGCTTTCTTTGTTATCCCGTTTCAAGTGAAGCGGGAGTATCAGTATAGCAAGTCTCTAATTCAAGTCAAGCACTAATTAAATTATTCTTCTTCGGCTTCGGCTTCTTCGCCTTCGCCGTGTTCGCTCATATGGGCGGCTAACTCTTCACGTGCTTCGTCTACGGTAGCGAAAGGCTTAGTAGTCTCTCCGCACTCTTCGCATTTACCCCGGTAAAGAGTACCCTTAGTGGTTTCGATCGGAGACACTAAAGTACCTGTACGTCTACACCCTTAGCGGCACCCTGCGGGTAGACCATTACGGCAATATTGGCCACGTAGGTTTGCCCGGCAGTACCACCGAAGATACCGATACTAAGGTTTTCACCATTGTTTAGGCGAAGCTGCTCGTTCGAGTATTGGTTGGTGTAAGGCATTTGATCCGCTTGGCCCCACTCGGCACCGTCTACTAAGGCACCCAAGCCGGGTGAAGTGTTGGCGCTCACGTATCCCGAGATATATAAGCCAATTTTTCCGGCGGCCGTTACGTTCACGTCAGTACCACCAATAGCAACACTACGAAGGTTCCAGTAGGTACCCACGTCAGGGCCACCCATATTTAACATTAAGTAACCGGAAGCGGGATATACTCCCGACTGAACTACCCGGTACAAAATAGGGGTATTTACCTGAAGGTTATTGGCTAGGCGTTCTTGGGCTTGGGCTAGTTTGTCGATCTTGTTACCAAGCTCGATAGTCAAGTTAGCGAAAAGGTTTAGGCCGGTCGCTGTTTCGGTTTCGTAAGACATTACTTTTTACCGTGTTTCTCTCGGTTGTGTTTGGCTAAAACACTCTTAGCGTAGGTTTTACCACCGCTTACTACTTTGGTGTTATAGCCGCAGCGTGAACAGTCCACTTCATAGTAAGCGTTTCCGCTAAATAAGCTTCTGTGTGGGCCGGATACTGGCATATTTTTACCTCTTACCCATAATAGTAGCCCTACGGTGGAGTTTCCACTGTGCGAAGTCTCGAAAGCCCTGATAACTGATATAAAAGTTCATTTTCGGTTCGTGCTTAGCACATACGTAATCATAGACCGCTTGCTCGGGCAAGTCACGGAAAATAATAGGATCCGATAACTTCACCGGGGCGGCGAACTTGGTAATACGCTCGGCCCGGCACCCGCACTCGAACTCGATCCACCGGCTTTCTATTTTCCACCGGGGTTCATTTGGGTAGCGACAGTCGGTAAAGCCCGCTCGACCTTCTTGGTCAAGCAGGGTCGCTTGGCCTTCCATACGGCGAAGAATATTATCGGCTAAGTGGTTTTTCACTACTTAATCTTTCCGGCTTCGTGTCTCTGTAAGTGGGCCTTACCCTGATTAGCTGCGGATCGCTTGGTACCGGTAATAAGCCCGGGCAATTTTCCGCACTTCGAGCAACGAAGGTACCAGCCCTCATCTTCACTACCACTAATCTCTACTTTAGGTGTCGAACTAGGTGTATCTGTTTTTGGGTTTTCTTTAGATCCCTTATCTTTAACTTCGGTAACTCGAATACGCTTTACCCGGTAAGGTGCTTCGGCTATAAACTCTTCACGGGCTTCTTCGGCACTATCGGCTTTTACTTCATCTACGCCACCGCCGCCTATTTTCCACTCGTACTCTACTTTGTAAGTTTTAAGGGGCATTATTTACCCCTTTTCGCATCTACTTTATTAAAATGCTTTTCTGCTCGGTGATCGGCTACGTTATAAGTAGCTGCGGCCCTAGTTCGTTCGTTGGGAGACTTGTAAGAGCAGTAACCGCAATGCGCTTGGTACACCTCTTTAGGTGTTCCATAACTATTTACACCGGTTCTACTTTTAAGAGCATTTACCTTTTTATATACTCGTATTTTCTTAACTGGCTTTGCGGGCATTACTCGGCTTCACTTTCTTTCTTAGCCTGATCTACTACGATCCAAGCTTCTAGGATAGTTTCAGTTACCATACGCCGCCACCTTTTAGCCTGTTCGACCGGGCTAAGTAGTTTCTTTTTGGCAGCTTGGGCCTGTTCGATCATACGCTCACCCTCGGGGGTGCCTTTGTATTGCTCGACTAGATACCATAGGTTTAGAAGTATGGCAGAAGTATATAAGCCACGTATCACCCATTTATAGGCCGTGTCTCCTGAAGTGGTAATAATGGTATTTTCTGCCATATCCGTAGTATAGGTGAAGAAAATACGTTATACTGCTTTTTATGGCTAAAGACATTGAAGAAGTTTGGGAAGAGTTAGAAGAAGAGACTGGTGGCGGCGAAAGCAATTACGTTACCCGTGATGAACTTACTAGCACTATCGAAGAAGTAGTAAGCCGCCTTATGGGTGGTGTAAAAGATATGGCCGAAGAAGTTGGCGAGTGGATAGACGTTACCGATATTGACGAAGAGACGGGTAGCGAACGTAGATACTCCGCTAGTGACGTAGAGCGAATTACCGAAGAAAAGATTAGAGCCGCTATGGGCCAGTTGGCTCAAAAGAAAGCCGCACGTACTCCCGCTAAGAAGTCTGCCCCGGTAACGAAGGCCGCACCAAAGCGAGAGCCGGAAGAAGCACCTATGAAGGCTACTAAGCCTTCACTAAGCCAAAGACTGTGGGGTTCTGCCAGTGAATAACGAAGAAGTATTTAACGAAGTTGAAGAAGTTAGTGAGGTAGAAAATTGTACCGACTGTCTGAAGAAAGCCCAAAAGTATCGCTACTTAGGTATGGGCGTAGGGCTATTGGGTGGTGCCGCTATTGGCTTCTACGTTTTCCGTCTGTATTCTAAGAAGAAGTAACGCTAATGGGTGCTTGGAGTAATCGTAAATACCCTAACGGCTGCCGTAGTTGCGGGCAGACCGAGACTAAGCACGTAGGGCTTGGACTGTGCCAAAACTGCTACCGGGATAAAAATATTCAAGCTGCGGCCCGTGACGGATCCATAGACTTTATAGAACGGCCAGTAATCGAAGAAGAAGTTATCACCGAAGAACTGCTAGAAGAAGAATTATCTAGCCCCGAGTTCGGTGGGGAACGCCGACCCGGTACCGTTGGCTCACCGGCTACGGATACTGAAGAAAGCGTTACCCCACCGATTACCCCGCCGAAGAAAAGTTGGTTTGGCGGCCGTAACACCAATAAGGTAACTGGCCCAGTTTTTAACACTAAAGAGCGATCACCGAAGGGCGTAGGTAAGCGAGTTACTACCGCTTCTACATTGGCCGACATTATTAGCGGAATTGGTGGCGTGGCTATGCGAACTGGTCACGCACCACTTGGTAGGTACTTAACTTGGCAAGCCCCCGCCAGTGGCGAGCTGCTAGACCAAGCCCTAGCCGGGTCTTTTATAGATAAGTCTCTACTCCAGCCCGCAGTAAAGGCCCGGGGCCGCCTTGACGTAGTTACCACCGTACTTGGCCCACCGGCACTTATCTTTATGATCGAACGAAGCCCCGAGCGAGCGCAGGTACTACTACCTGTTCTTAAACAGTCACTTCGAGCTTCACTACCTACCCTTATCCCGGCTATGAAGAAAGCCCAAGAGAGAGAGAAGAAGGTGAACGATAGCCTTCGTGAACTTTTTGACGGGGCCGATATTCCTGAAGGGGTAGATCCGGTAGATATTCTGATCGAGGATATGTTTGGGGGGTATTTTGGTGCCGTACAATATGAAGCACCCGTAACCGAAGAAGCCCCCGAAAATGCCGCATAACGAATTAGAGATAGAAGCTTTAGACTGGCCCGAGTTTTTAGACTGGTTTAAGGAAGCGTGGAAGCCCGGCGAACACATTAGCCTTATTGCCCCTACCGGGGCGGGTAAAACTACTTTTGCCGCCGGTATCTTAGAGCTGCGAAAGTACGTACTTGCTTTAGACGCTAAAGGTGGAGACAGTACGCTTGAAGGTCTGGGTTTTCCACGTATTAACGCTTGGCCCGGGCAAAAGAAAATGGCCCAGCAAGTTACGACTAATGACGGAGATAATAAAGTTTCCCGGTTTATAGTTGGGGCTAGGGCTAATACCGAAAAGGAACAACAGCACCTAGTAAATACTCTTGGTGCCACGCTTCGAGACGCTTACGAAATGGGTGGTTGGACTGTCTACGCAGACGAGTTAATGATCCTGACCGACCCCCGGCAATTTAATTTACGAAGCGAAGTAGATAAAATGCTTATCGCTGCCCGTGATCGGGGAATTAGTTTTGTTTCTTCGTACCAGTCTCCGACTTGGGTAACGCCTATGGCGGGAAAACAGGCCACTTGGGTAGCCGTTTCTTATACCCGTGATACTGACGTAGTGAACCGACTGGCCGAAATCTTAGGGCGGCCGAAGTCCGAGATCCGGGGGGCTATTAAGGGCCTAGACCGGTACAGTTGGATAATTGTAGGCCGTGACCCCCGAGAACCGCTACGGGTGACTATACCCGATTATGTTGAACGGAAGAAAAGCACCGAGTAATATTGGTATATCCAGAAAGGACTTTTATTATGAAAATTAACCTAGCCGCACTAAACGCACTTCTTCGCCAGTTGGCAGCTATTACCGGTATCGTAGTTTCGACCGGTAACGTAGGCCACCTACCCGTATCAGTTCGTACCGCACTCGTAGCCGTATCGGGCGTACTTCTTACGACCGAACACGCCGTAAATAAGCTTCAGGGTAAAGACGGCAACGTAGTTACGGTTAAGAAGTTGGCCGACCAAGCAGTAGCCGCCGTAGATACCCCTTTGCCCGGATCGGCGGCGTAGTTATGACTGACTGCCGTAACGATATCGTGGCTTGGGGCCACTGGGCTATTTCCAATAAACACCAATTTACTTACACCGAAGGGGCTACCCGTATGGCCGAGATCGGGGAAGCGGGCCACTTGCCCGTTACTTGCGACTGCTCGGCTTTCGTTACTCTTTGCTACAACTGGGCGGGAGTTCACTCTGACCCGAACGGCCAGCACTACGACCACGAAGGTTACACCGGTACGCTTTTGGCTAACGGTATCGAGGTGCCGCTTCACGCAGTAGCCCCGGGTGACGTAGTTATTTACGGTGCCGGAACTGGCGAACACGCAGCTCTTATAATCGAAAATCACAACGGCCGGGATATTATGACTATCTCAATGGGTCAGGAAGGCGATCCAAGCTACGTATGGGTGAACGCACCCGTGACCGTACCCGACAAGGGAGTAGGCCACGACAGTCGTATGCCCCAGCGTTTTTTACGTTTTAACACCACTGGCACCCCACACACCCCACCAGCCGTACAAGCTGCCGCACCAGCCGTACAAGCTGCTGAACAATTGGTAGCCGAAGAACCTAAAGAGGAATAATGCTTTTCGCAGTAGACGGGAATATCGTAGCCGGGATAATCGGGGCCGGTGCTGCCGTAGGTATTGCCGTATTTAGTGGGGCGTGGAAGCTATCGAAGTCTATGGGTAGTATCGAACAGTTGGTACGAGACATAGATAAGTCGCAAGTAGATATGTCCAAGCAACTATCGAAGCATAACGACAGAATAACGGCACTTGAAGTAAAAGTTAAGTAATACCCTTAGTACGAAAGCGGGAAGTATGCGGGCGAAGATATTAGTTTTAATTTTATTGGCTTACTTGTTTGCCGGTATGGTTATCGGGTCTATTTTTCACGTAACGACTAAAACGAAGTACGTAGTTCGTACGGTAGTAATAACGGTAAATAACGACACCATTAGCCCGGAAGTTATAGCTGCTTGGAATAAAGTAGCTTGGTGCGAGACACATAGCGACTGGAAGCATAAGGGATACTTATACGAAGGTGGACTAGGTATATTGGCGTACAACTGGAAGTATTACGGTGGTACGCAGTACGCACCCCACGCTTGGTTGGCTAGTCCAGTTGATCAGATAAAAATTGCTATGCGGATACAGAACGGCCTACCTATCCCGGATCAAAACGGCACCTGTACGGCTTGGTGAGTAACTTCACCACGCCTACGATCAACTAGGCCCTAACTCCCCCTCTAATTCAAGCCGTTTATACCCCCTCATCAGGGGTTTTAGGTCTGTCTGAACCCCTTTCTATTCAAGGGGGGCTTTAGGCTGGGTGAAGAAAAGCCCTTTATTCTCTTGGTCTT
>Ga0214166_1001554_pt1 | contig 9795 bp, 18 predicted proteins | sample TroBogepilimnion_27_FD_153005 | JGI IMG/M metagenome (GOLD analysis project Ga0214166, IMG submission 153005) | Freshwater microbial communities from Trout Bog Lake, WI - Practice 18AUG2009 epilimnion v3 | ecosystem: Environmental > Aquatic > Freshwater > Lake > Epilimnion/Euphotic zone ...
GAGCACGATGAGCAAATATTTAGAAATGTCCTTAAGTACAAAGACCATACTATTGTCGTTCTTAATTGCGGTCTCGGCGATCATATTGTCTTTAGTCACGTTTTGCCTGCTGTTCGCAATCCCCTTGTTTTTACATGCTATCCTGAAGTAATTCAAGGCAGACCAATAGCAGAAGCGCAGCAGTTGTTTGGTGGTATTGATACTTGGAACATCTACAAAAAGATGGACCAGTGGAAGTGGCAAGGTAGTTTGGAAGACGCGTATCGGAAGATGTATTTATGATTATCATAGCACCATACGCGCAAAAACTACGTAATGGCAAACAAAATCCCAAGAATTATCCGTATTGGGAAGAATTGATTGAATTAATTAACGAGCCAATTGTACAAGTTGGCGTAACGGGTGAAAAACAGCTAGTTCCTGATTTTAGAACTGACTTGCCGATTAGTGCATTAAGAGAATTACTTTGGCAATGCCGCACATGGATTGGAGTAGATAGTTTTTTCCAACACCTTGGCTGGGACGAAGGAATAAAAGGTGTAGTGTTATGGGGTCCATCTGACCCGCTGATATACGGGCACCCTCAAAATATTAATTTGCTGAAAGGCAGAGAACACCTAGCAAAGAATCAGTTTCTTTGGTGGGAAGCAACAGAGCATAAAAATGAACGCTTTCTAAAACCATCAGAAGTTTTAGAATATTTAAAGGTATAAACATGGCATCTTCTGGCAATACTACAATTCAGATGTATTACAGCCCAACGGCTGGACATGTGCCCGCCGCGGCAAACTTGGCCAGTGGCGAGTTGGCGGTAAATACTGCCGATGGTATTTTGTATTACAAAAACGCAAACAACGTTGTGTCTGTATTAGCAAACAGCGCAGACAATACTCATCTACAATGGGACAGCGCTAATAATACTTTAATTGTATTATCAACCGGCTCGTTAGAAGTCCCAGTTGGTAATACTGTACAACAGCCCGCCAACTCCGCTGTGGGTATGCTGCGTTTTAATACTGACCTAAATCAATTCCAAGGCTATAACGGTACAATTTGGGGTCAGATTGGTGGCGGTGCATCTGCCAATGGCGTAGTATACGAAAACAAACAAACTTTGAATCAAAACTACACGATGACTACTGGCAACAGCGGCGAATCGGTTGGCCCAATCACTATCACTCCGGGCGTAATAGTAACAATTCCAGCGGGCAGCCGTTGGGTTATTTTATAAGGAATTAGAATGGGCAATATTGTTCTTCAAGGCGCAACAAGCGGTAGTACTACGCTAACACCCACTGACGCAAGTACACAAACTATTACTTTTCCAGCAAAAACTGGAACTGTAGCACTTTTATCAGATATTACTTTATATCCGGCTAATTATTTAGTGGTAGCGGGCGGCGGCGGTGGAGGATATTCTGTTGGTGGAGGGGGAGGTGCTGGAGGATTTATCTCTGGTAGCACTGTTTTAACGACCGGAACTGCATACGTAGTAACTGTAGGAAGTGGCGGCGCAGGTGCTTCATCAAACCCAACTCAAGGCGGCACGGGCGGTAATTCAGTATTTGGTATTCTTGCAACCGCATTTGGTGGAGGCGGAGGCGGAGGTTCCGCTAGTGGAGGTTCTGGATTAGGAGTAGCTGGCGGTTCAGGTGGTGGTGGCGGAAGCTATGGTGGAGTAAATAATGCTGGCGGTTCAGGGACATCAGGTCAAGGAAATGCTGGTGGTACAAGTTATAGTGCAGCTAACTATGGTGCTGGTGGCGGAGGCGGAGCTAATGCCGTTGGTTCTAATGGAACAAATACGGTAGGTGGTGGTGGTGGAAACGGATTAGCAACTACTTTAATCACAACATCTCAAGCTACTTCAGCAAACGTAGGTCAAGTTGTAAGTTCATCAGTTTATTTTGCTGGCGGCGGCGGCGGGTCTGTAAATGCCGGCTCAAACATTTCTTCTGGCGGTAATGGCGGTGGGGGTAATGGGTCAAATTCAACAGGTATAACCGCTGGAGCATCGAATAGTGGTGGTGGTGGCGGTGCTGGAAGTGCTTCTGCATCTGCAAATGGTGGTAGCGGTTGTGTAATTATTTCTGTACCAACACAAAATTATTCAGGAACTACAACAGGTTCACCAACCGTAGTCACAAATGGTTCAAATACAGTTATGATTTTTAAAACTTCAGGAAGCTATACAGCATGAGTCATTACGCTAAAGTTCTTAATGGAAAAGTAGTTAATGTCATTGTGGCAGAAGCAGACTTTTTCAATCATTTTGTAGATACATCACCCGGTCAATGGATTCAAACTTCTTATAATACAAGAGGTGGAGTTCACTATGCACCTAATTCAAATACGCCCGATGGTGAAGTAGCATTACGTGGCAATTATGCTGGTGTTGGTTATACATACGATTCTGTAAATGATGTATTTTATGCACCACAACCTTATCCAAGTTGGACACTAAACAATAAAACTTGGTTATGGGAAGCACCTATTGCTTATCCTACAGATGGCAAACAGTACTCTTGGGACGAATCAACTAAAAATTGGGTGGTACAATGACATCAATTATTAACGCATCAACTACAGCAGGAGTAGTGGTATCTCCAGATACTTCTGGTAGTTTGGCACTACAAGCTAACGGCACCAATATTGCCACAGTGCAGTCTACTGGAATGACGATTAGCAGCTACTCCGCGGGTACTTCTTTAATTACTAGCGGTACTGCACAGGCTTCTACATCAGGCACAGCTATTACTTTCACTGGTATTCCTAGTTGGGTAAAACGAATTACTATTATGTACAAAGGAATTTCTACTTCAGGTACAAATGCTCTTTTAGTTCAAATTGGTTCTGGTTCAGTTTCTACATCAGGTTATTCTTCTTCATCATTTGGCGGTGCAGTAGGAAATGTGCTTGCAGGAAACAATTCTGCAACAGGGTTTTTAAATGCAAACTCTTTAGTAGCTGCAAATACTCACGATGGAATTTGTGTTTTAGTCAACATTACAGGAAATTCTTGGGTCGCTTCATCAAATTTAACCAATACTAATACTTCTAGCGTTGGATTTATTGGTACAGGTTCAATTGCTTTAAGCGGAGTTTTAGATAGAGTTTCTATTACAACGGTTGGTAGTACAGACACATTTGATGCTGGTTCAATCAACATTCTTTACGAGTAAAATAATATGTCAATCATACTAGACGGCACAGCCGGTATCACCACCCCGCTAGTTGTTTCTAACGTTTACTGCGTGACGGAAAACGCACAGACGATTAGCACCAACTACACCATCCCAACAAGCACCAACGCCATGTCTGCTGGCCCGATTACTATCGGAACTGGCTATGTGGTAACAGTATCGACCGGCTCCCGCTGGGTCGTTGTTTAATAAGGAAAAATTATGGCTGGCACACTAGTCGCAAACACAATTAACACCGATACAGGCCTATTTAGCACTAATAATGCTTATAGTGGAATTGCTAAGGCATACTGCACTATTTTGCATACTGGTAGTGGTACATTTACATATGGGCAAACTTTTAATGTAACTAGCGTTACTTATACTGCAACTGGTCAATATTTAGTAAACTTTACAACAGCCATGCCAAATGCAAATTATGCTGGTTCGGTACAAGTTTCTCAAACTGGTGTTTGCGTTGATTTAACCTCACAAAATACCTCAAATGTAAACATGAATCATTGGGGTTCTACTACGCAGGCTTCTTATACTCCAGTAAACGGTGCTGTTTCATCAGTAATAATTTTCAGCGCATAAAGGATAAATCATGGCAGGAACAATCTACCTATTTAAAGGAATAAAATCATGGCGGGGATAATCTGCGCTGACACCTTGCAAGATGGTGCTGGTAATAGCACAGCAATGGATAATGCCATTTATGGTAGTGCAAAGGCTTGGGTATATTTTGGTGGTGGACAAACTACTACAGCAGGGCAAATATTTGCTTCTTACAATGTAAGTTCAGTTACAGTCAATGGAACTGGTGATTACACTATTAATTTTACAAATGCTTTTTCAAATGCTTATTATTGTATAAGCGGAAGTGCCGCATACAATGATGGAACTTCTATGAATGTTATGACTCCAGACGGAAGAAATATCACAGCCAGCAGTTTAAGAGTTTTTATTGAATATGTAAATGGTGGAAAAACTCTTTCTGCTTACAATTCAGTTTGTATTACAAAATAAAAGGAAAAATAATGTCACAAGTAATCATTTATACAAATTCAAATGGCGGTGTTTCGGTCTGTGTCCCTACAGGCGAATTACCAATTCAAACAGTTCTCACAAAAGACTGCCCTGCTGGTGCAATCATTGTTGATGATTCCACACTACCTCAAGGTGCAGATGCTCAGTTCTTTGACGCATGGAAGCTAAACGGCTCTACTGTTACTGTAGATTTCCCAACAGCCCAAGCCCACAAACTGCGTGACTTCAATGCTGCTGCGGTTCAAGTAGCCCAAAAGCGTCAATTAAACACATTAGCTGGTATTGCTAACGAAGTAGCTGATGCTGACTTTGCTTCTGAATTAGCTATTAGCCGTGAAAGCATTGCTTCTGCTACAACTACTGCACAACTCGTTGCAATCGCTAATCCTGTTTAAGGAATAATTATGTCAGTATCTTTATATGGTAGTGGTCAGACAGCTATACAAATAGTTAGTGCTACAAATAGCACATCTACATCTACTAGCAGTTCATCTTTTGTTGCAACAAATTTGGCTATTACTATTACACCACAATCAACCACAAGCAAAATTTTAATTATGGTTATTGGAGGCGGTTTTGATACTCAAGCGTCTGGAAGGCAAATTGCACCTACTTTTTATAGGAACAATACAACCGAATTAACTGGAAATTCTTTGGGTTTTGGTACTCTTTATGGTGGAAATTCTCAAATACAAGGAAGTTTTAATTGTGGTTTTGTAGACTCACCATCAACAACTTCTGCAACAACATATACATTGTATTTAAAAAGCAACAACGGCGGCACAGTAATTTGGAATGCAGCAACAGCATTAACTACTATTTTGGCAATAGAAATCTCAGGAAGCTAACATGACAACTTTACATGATGCTATTTATGTTTTAAATCCAGCTATCGTTACCATTCGTGGCGATGTTGCTTATGACAAAGATGAGCAAGTGGTCCAATATGACATGGCACAAGCACAAGCTAAACTAGTAGAACTACAAGCTGCCGAAGCACAAGCCGAACAAGATGCCATATCTGCAAAGGCTTCTGCATTAGCAAAACTAACAGCATTAGGACTAACACAAGCTGAAGTAACTGCCCTTATTGGATAATTAAATGGATCACGATAACCAAATCGACATATTTAAGTATGGTCAACTTGTTGCAACGGTTGATTCGCTTGAGAAAAAGATCGATAAATTAGAAAAATCAGTAGAGCAACTCTGCGAACTAGCAAACAAATCCAAAGGCGGTATGTGGGCAGGCATGATGGTAGTCTCTGCATTGAGCTCGTTTGTTGGCTTTATAAGTCACTACTTTGCCACCAAGCCAAATTAAATGAACAATAACTACAGACAGGTTCTGATCTGGTTACTAGTTTATGTTGTAGGTGTGTCAGCAACCATCGGATCAATCTGCATATTAGACTGGATACCATGTTTGTCCACAGGGGACACGCGGCAATGGACCATGCAACTTATCGCTGTGGTAGTTGCGCTACTAGCAGGTAACCAAAAATGAAACTGTTTAAAGACATCCTTACAGAAGACGACAACCAAACATACTGCGCTGCACGTTTTTGTGCAGTAATTTGCGTTATTGGTTTTTTAGGTATTGCTTTGTTTGCCGCGTTTCATGGCACCGAGATTGACTTGGAAAAATTAGGTATGGGCCTAGCTACCACATTAGGTGGATCTGGCGTGATGATTGGTGCAAAGGCTGCAACTCAAAAGAGTGAATAATGTTTCCTTTATCTATTTTAACTTATGCCAAAATTATTGCTGCTGCTGTTATTCTTTCTGCCGCTTGGTATAGCGGGTATCATTTTGAGTCTAGCCGCTTTGAAGCATATCGGTTGGAACAAACCCGACTTGTCCAAGAAACCGAACAAAGATACCAAGCAGAAGCAGACCAAATAAGGACTGAAAAAGATGCACAAATTCAAGCTATTAATACTCAGCTGCTCGATGCTGTTAGCGAGTTGCGTAAACGTCCCAGTCGCGCCCAAGACGCCGCAAATGGACAAGACGGAACTGGGCGAGCCCTTTCTGCCGAGGATGCAGAATTTCTTGTTAGGGAAGCTGCCAGAGCAGACCTCCTCCGCTCCAGCCTCCAAGCCTGCTACGCCCAATACGACTCACTAAGTAAATAAGTGACCCCCCAATTTACGCTATACTAGCGTAAAGAAAGGAGCCAAAATGAAAAAAACTTTAGTAGTACTAATGTGGTGTTTAGGCATAATTGCAGCCTTTCACTTCACAAACCGATATACCCAGATTGAAGAAAACCTCATGGCAATCGCAAAATCCACACTAGACTTTATTACCAAAGAAGAAGGTTCACGCAACAAGGCGTACCAAGACTCTAAGGGTCTTTGGACCATCGGCGTTGGCCACCTTATCAAAGAAGACGAACAATACCTTCTGACAGCTAACCTGACTAACGATCAGGTAGAAGACCTGCTTAGAAAGGATTTAAAGTGGTGTAGCGAGGCCGTAGAGACTTCGGTGAAGGTACCCCTTCAGCAACACCAATTCGACGCCCTATACAGCCTCTGCTTCAATATTGGGGGCACTAATTTTTCTAACTCTACTGTAGTTAAGAAAATCAACCAAAATGACATGCAGGGCGCCGCTGATGCGATTCTGAACTGGAATAAACCAGAAGTACTTATCAACCGCCGCAAACGCGAACGGGCATTGTTTTTAGGGGCGTAAACCCCTGTTTTTGTGCATTAGTAGATATAAGGGCTGATCACCCTACAATCCAATAACCTCGAGGAAAACCCATGGACGGCTTTAAGACATTACCTAAGATGCAGTGCTTTCGCGAAGGGGGCGCTGTAGCAGTTAAGAACATTATGAAAAAAGGCGGCAAGGCTGTGCCTGCTGTTAAAGAAAAAGACGAAGGTCCTAAGCGCCAGATGGTTGCTGGCCTAAAAGGCACAACGCCTGACGTCAATGATGAGACTACTACCACCATGAAAAAAGGTGGTCGTACTAAGAAAGCCATGGGCACTGTTCGCAAATATAAAGACGGCGGCGCAGTAGGTGTATACGGCGCTAAGAAAAAATCTGGCGACTACGACAGCATCGAAAAAGCCAAAGATATCAAGCCAGCTAAAGCTGCAGCTCCATCTAAGGCAGCTGTTAAGCCAGCGATGAAGGGTAGCGACGTTGCTAAAGAAAAAAGCAAACCCGCTGGCTCATCAAAAGCTAAGAAAGTAAGCGACAACGCTAAGATGGCTGATGCAAAGTCTGGCGCTAAAGGCGGCCCAAACAAGTACAGAAAAGGCGGTGAAGTAAAAAAGATGGCTGCCGGTAGTCAAACAGCACCCATGGCTGCCGGCATGCCAACACAACCTTTGTTGACTGGCCCAAATTCTTATGAAGATGCGCATCGTCTTGCATTGTTGCAAGAAATGCGTAAGTTGCCACCTGCAATGCAGGTACAACTTTTGCGTCAACAGCAACTAGCTGGTGGTAATGGCACAGGTTTGTCAGGAATTGCTAACCAAATGAGCAATCCTATGGGACAAACTAATTATGGCGCTATGCCATCTGGTGTTAACCCAAATCAGGATTAACATGCCAATCGAATCTAAACAACAGCAAAAAGCCATGTACGCTGCTGCCGCAGGCAAAAGCAACATCGGCATTCCTAAGAAGGTAGGCAAAGAGTTTGTTAAAGCTGGTAAAGCTAAAGCTAACCTGCCACAGAAGGTAATGAAGAAAGCAGCTGGAAGAGGACGCTAATGAAAGACTTTGAACAAAACTGCAAGATGATGTGCGCTGGTGGCCACTACAAAGAAGGCGGAACAGTTCCAGAAGCCGATTTTAATCAAGACAAAGCCATGATCAAAAAAGCATTTAAAATGCACGATGATCAATTGCATGAGAAAAAACATACTGATTTGTCTAAGTTAAAACGCGGTGGTATGGCAAAACGGAAGAAGTAAGCCGTGGCCTATTCTAATACATACAACCAGACTACGGTCGACGTTGATCAGATGATTTCCTACGCCTTTCGTGGCGCAGGAAAGCAAGCTGAAGAAATCACACCCGAGTACGTACAAGCCGCTAAGCAGGCGCTGTTCTACATTTTGCAGAACTCGTCTAACCGCGGCGTTAACCTATGGTTGTTAGAGAATATCATCCTTGGTGCGCAAAGTAATCAGCAGATCCTTACTATGCCAATGGGCACGATTGACGTGCGCGAGGCAAACTGGATTTACATCCAGACACCACAAATTGAGACAGCACTGCCTGTTGACAATTCAACTTCACCAAACGTGTTTGATCAAAACTTAAATGGTTTTGGTACAACTACGGTTAGTGAAAACTGGTTTGGTGCTCAGTATCAAAATCAAACTAGTGTGTACTACGTTGGTATCAACGCCTACGCACCAAACTACGGTAGCGTAACATACACTGGTTTGGTATACGAAACAAGTAACGATGGTATTACATGGGAACAGCAAGCTGCGTTTGATACGCCACTAACCTTGCAAGACCGTACATGGTCTTACATTCCAATTAATCTGACCATTCCGTATTACTACCATCGTATTCGTTCTACCACATCGACGCCATTTTCATGTCGTCAAATTGTTTTTGCACAATCACAACAAGTTATTCCATTAGCACGCTTAAACCGTGATGACTACTGGAACTTACCAAACAAACAGTTTCCATCTGTACGTTCTTTGCAATACTGGTTTAACCGTCAGATTGATCCAGAGATGTATATCTGGCCTGTACCATCCAACGACTTCCAAGTATTCCAGCTCATTATTGAAAAGCAGATGATGGACGTTGGCTCGTTGACTAATCAGTTATACCTGCCCAACCGTTGGATTCCATACATTCAAGCTGCGCTCACCCATGAGTTGGCGATGCAGTTGCCCGGTACTGATATGGGGCGCGTTGCTTACTTGGAAAAACGAGCACTTGACATGCGTACGCAAGCCGAAGAAGAAGATCGTGATAAGTCACCAATCTACTTCCAACCTAACTACAGCTACTATACACGATGACCAGCGCATATCAAATGACCTACGACAACCTCGTAGCTGACATTATTAACTACATGGAGCGTGATGACGCTCAATTTGTAGCACAGATTCCAAACTTAATTGGTTTGGCTGAGTCTGCTATTGCGGCGCAGTTAAAAACCTATTTGCAGTTAACGGTAGTAGAAACAACATTATCTGCTAATCAAGTGGTACTAAACAAACCAGCACGCTGGCGTAAAACGGTTTCAATGAAGTGCAATGGCCAACCTATTTTATTACGCAGCCAAGATTATGTGGCGCAATATCAAGCTGAATCATCTTCTGGCACACCGCTTTACTACGCCGATTATGACTATAACAACTGGGCGTTTGCACCAAAACCCGATGCTACATACCCTATTGAAATTTTGTATTACAGCGAAATCCAGCCATTAGATTCACAAAATCAACAAAATCTGTTCACGCGCGAATGCCCACAGGCGATGTTGTTTGGCTCTTTATTGCAAGCTCAAGGCTATTTAAAAGCCATGGACAAGCTACCAATTTGGAAACAATATTACGAC
>Ga0214166_1001559_pt1 | contig 9776 bp, 23 predicted proteins | sample TroBogepilimnion_27_FD_153005 | JGI IMG/M metagenome (GOLD analysis project Ga0214166, IMG submission 153005) | Freshwater microbial communities from Trout Bog Lake, WI - Practice 18AUG2009 epilimnion v3 | ecosystem: Environmental > Aquatic > Freshwater > Lake > Epilimnion/Euphotic zone ...
AAATATGGCAAAGGTGGGCAGAATCAATTAAAGATTGTATTGGCTGGACACCCAAGAGAAAATTTGTTTGGGTTCTATGTAAACTGCAATCCTGACCCTTTGGCTATGAAAGAAGCATATAAGTGGTATTTGGATTTGTTAAAAGGGGATTTTGAAGATTTAGATATACAGTGGGGTAATTGCGGTATTCCAATAGGTTACGGAAGGTTAAGAGCCTTGCTACCTGATGAAATGCTAAAATAAATTTGGTAGTTTGAAAAATACTCTTATCTTTGCATAAATATTTACCGATATGAACATTGAGTTAAAGAAAATCAAAGTTAGTTTAAGCCAAAGTGAGGAAACTACAGCGTTTACAGCCGACATCTATATTGATGGTAAAAATGCTGGCTATGCCAAAAATGATGGGCATGGTGGTTGTACCTTAATTGGTTCTTATGACAGCAAAGGGCGTGAATTGCTTGAGAGTGCCGAAGCTTATTGCGCAACATTACCTGCAAAGGTTGTGGAAGGGTTAAAAGGGTCATTTAAGGTTGATTTGGAATCGTTTGTGGACGATTTGCTATATGAATACTTAAATGCCAAAGAAGAGGCTCGCATAGCGAAAAAATTGGCTAAGGATATGATTAAGGGGGTTTGTTATAAGACTGAAATGGGTTATATAATACAAGACTTTAAGGGTTATACACTGGCTCAACTTATGACTATTCCAAATGGAGTGGCGGCTGTTATCAAATTGGTTAAGAGGTTAAAGAGTGAGGGTAAAGAAATCCTTAACACAAATTTAACACCTGAAATTTTGGCAGCAATATAAAATGCACTATGTTTGCATTATCAAATTAGGATTTTTTAGTAGTTAATAGCATGAGGGGTTTACCGAAAGGTGAACCCTTTGTGCTTTAAAAAAGATTTGGTTGGTATTGAAAATACTCTTATCTTTGCATAAATAAAAAGTTATGGAAATATTATTAGAAAATATGCCAACGATTAGAGAAGGTGGGTATAGATATGTTAGATATGAAGGTTATCGTTCTCATATCTTATTAGAAGTAAGTACAGGTAATCTTGAACGCTGGGTATCAAGACCTGATGCAACAAACTCATATTGCATGAGATATAAGAATTGTTATTTGGAGTTTGCGGCTGGGGTTGATGTTGTAAAATAAATTTGGTAGTTTGAAAAATAGTCTTATCTTTGCATAAATAAAATAAAGAGTTATGAATCAGTATGCAGTTTTTGTTGATGATGTTGAATACACTTGTACCCAATTTTTTAATGTTGATACGCAACAGGATGGGTTGGATATAAAAGATGCTTTGTCTCAAGAGCATATAGGTGAAATGTTTGGTGAAACCATTCCTGATTTGGATAGTGAAGACTATGCAGAACTTGAAGGCTTTGAAGCTAGGGTTACTGCTTTCATTGAAGAAAAGCTTAATGATGGTGAAAAGGGTTACGGTTATCTGAATATTCTTTAAAAAAGATTTGGCTGGTATATAAAATAGTCTTATCTTTGCATAAATAAAAATAACATGGCAATAAGTAATTCAACACATTGGGCTTTCTACACTTATGATGAAGCTGGTGTTTACACATTGGTATCTGACAGGGTATGCAAATATCCTACATGGACTAAAAACTTCAAAGAGATTAGAAAGCTATTATGGGACGGTAAGGTTAAAGGTGCTGGGTGTATGACCTATGCAGATTTTCCAAAAAAAGATTTGGCGGTTAAGTAAAATAGTCTTATCTTTGCATAAATAAAATAATTGGTTATGTATTTCTTTATTGATGGTTATTGGAAAGATGATAAATCTGAATTTTCAGGTTATATAGTTAGAGAGTTTGATGATAGCATTGGTGACGATGAAACTGATGAAGGCTTAACTGACGATGATATTTTCTTTTATGGCTTATCTGAACAGGATATAAAAAGAGCCATAAGCGAAGGTGATGAAGCTGGTGGAGATTTTGTTATAACTTCTTATGAGATAAGATAAAAATAAATTTGGTAGTTTGAAAAATAAGACTATCTTTGCAATCTAAATAAAACATCATGCAACTATTCGCAGTTAGAGTAACAGAAACGAAAGAGTTATTAAGTAATGAAGGTGTAGTATGCCTTTATACAAGGGGTGAAGCTATCAAGAAAGCAAGGAGTTTCAATGGTAAGATAGAAAAGTATGGTAAAAAGTTTACCGTTAAGAACGTTAACGTTATCCAGTTAAGCCGTAAGGAAATTAACCCTGCTATATTGGATGCAATGAGTCTTAACCCTGCTTATAAGCATACTGATGCTACTATCAATGAAGATATGTATGCTGGTCACATATTCCAAGACATATTGGATGATTTGAATAAGCCTAAAATTAAATTTACAAGCAAACCAATTGTTGCTATCATTGACGAATTAAGGGTATTGGCTTCGGTTAGTTGGTTAGCTGATTATGTAACCCTTGTGGATTAATGGTTTTATAAATAAATTTCCCCTTTTATTTGGTAGTTCGGAAAATAGTAGTATATTTGCATTTCAATATTTATTAATAATAAAAAAAAAGAGTATGAGAAAGTCGTTAGTAGTGTTATTATGTTTGTGTCTGTTTCAGACCCTTACAAGCGAAAGTTGTGAGAATAAGCCGAGTGCTGACCAAATAGAGCAGCGTAAACAGGAGCAGATTCAGCAACAGGGTGTACAGAAAGTTCCAATGCCTAAAATCCTTAACTACACTGAAAAGCAACAGTTAGCTGACATTTACGAATTGCGTGACCAAGCTGGGTTGATTTGTTATGCTTATCTGTTTAGCAATGTTAGTGGTAAGTTAACCTTTTTGGGTAAATGTATCGGTTATGGTATTCCTTATGCTACACAATTTAGTAGTCCGAGTAAGCTGGTTAATCCGTGGGGTGTAGGTAGTAGTGAACGAGGATATTTACCAATGCCACAAGCAGAGCCAAATGGTTTATTTATGCCCGTATCAAGCGAAGCAACATGGCTAATGTTATTAGATAAACAAGGAAAGCCACATCCGTTGTATTGCGAACCTAACCTTATTGTTTCACCATTCCAATTAGACATCTAATATGAAACCATTCCAAGTAGTTATTGGCTTTTTGATAGCCATTGTAAGCATTATGCTTTTATCGTATGCCTTTGGTTGGTTTGGTGTATCATACACCAAGACTGTAGGTAAAGCACAGCAGAACGCTGAAACAGAAGTTTATAAGTCCTCTCAAACGTACATTGATGGTAAAAGTCAACGATTGTCAACGTTAAAGTTACAGTACATTGAAGATACAGCCGTTGATGATAGGAGAGCCATAAGACTTACAATCATACAGGAATTTGCTGGGTTTGATGAAACAAAGCTGACACCTGACCTGCAAGCATTCTTGCAGCAAATGAGACAATAAATGTTAATAAGAAGTTAAAGAAAAGGGTAATAGAAATATTACCCTTTTCTTATTTGGTAGATTGAAAGAATAGTCCTATATTTGCATTCTAAATAACAATTTATAATTATGGCAAAAGTTTATGCACTCCCTGAGGAGTTAGAAGTAAAGGTTCCTGTAATGGACTTTGATAACATGGCAACTTATGATAAGGCTGAAAAGGAGTTTATTGAAGAGGTTAAAACATGGTGTAAGACCGCTAACCCTCACGATAAATATGCTGGCGAAAGGTATCGTATCCCAATGGCTGACGGTTACGCTGAATATGTGGTATTAAGTAGCAGTCCTATGGCATTATTGCATTTACCTATTGGGGATAAATGGGATAGTCCTTATGCGAATGGTACTACCAAAAAGGCATTAATTGCCAAAATTGAAGCTGATAAAAAATGGGCTGAGTTCGTTGAGAAAAATGGACATGGTAATAGAGCTGGTAAGGCTTAACATATCTTTAACATGGGGTATTGCAAAATACCCCTATCTTTGCATTCTAATAAAAAATAATATGATAAAAATACCTTGCACAAATTGTGGTTCTGTAAATACAAGAGCCATTGATACAGAAGTATTGGCAGTGAATTCAGTTGAAGACATCAAAGGTGGGGCTGCTAGTTTTGATAATGAGGCTTACATGACAGGTCGTTGTGATGACTGTGGCGAAAATTTCCAGCAAGTATTTGATTTAACACCTAGGCTTGTTGGGAAACAGAAGCTTAAAGTGGAGCTGATTGATATTGTGTTGGATACAATCGAGTCTGATATAAACAAAGGTGATAAGACAGCTGTTGAAGAGTTGTTAAACTTTTGTCCTATAGAAAATCTGATAGCGTATTTGCCTGAGGAACTTTGGAAAAAATTTGATTATTTAAAAAAATAAAACTATATTTGCATAATGGTTGAAAAGATAATAAAAGCGATTAAAGACAGTGGACAGCATTCGTTTAATAAGCCTGAGATTTTAGCGTTGATACGGGACACTTTAAAGAGTAGTGACCTGAAGGTTATATCCAGCAATGATGTGGTAATCAATCCAACGACTAGAACGATAATGTGTAATGGTGCTAAGACCATATTGCCTAAAAAGATATTTGACCTGCTATACTTCTTGATGTGTAATCCTAATAAAACGTTAACCCGTAATGAAATATTGGTAGGTGTCTGGGGTTCTGAACCTGAAGTAACTGAACGAAACATTGATGTATATATCAAGCAGTTAAGGAGTCTTGTAGGCAAAGAGCTAATAAAGACTGAGAAAGGGACAGGATACAGGTATGATGGTTATTATCTCAGAAGATTGGAGCGAACTAGTATAGATTAATTCGCTCTTTTAATATCTCGGTTAACATAACTGCATAAGGGTTGAAGATTTGTATAATGGTTTAATTCAAGCAATTCGGTTTCAGTTAAAGCAGATGATAATGGAATAATATGGTCAATATCCCAACCATATTCAGGAGTACTATTATATTTCCCATAATTTTCCCATGTCATCCAAGGTTCAAATTTTGATTCGATATATTCTTTGAAATGGTTATACGGACATCCTAAAACTACTTCAGTTTTAGAGGATTTTTTATAACCATTTTTATTTAGAGCTTTGGTCAACATTGTTCGGCAAGAATGTTTTAATTTAACTAAAGGATTTGTTTGGCGTAATAGTCTGGCTGTAGCATTTTTACGGTCTTTATTAACATTATTATACTCTTTAATTTTTTCTTTATTAGCAGCATAATATGCTTTTTTCTTAGCTAAGATTATATCCCGATTAGCTTCACGATATAATCTATTTTTTTCAGCAATTTTTTCTTTATTTAGTTCACGATATTTTTGTTGATTAGCGTATTTCATAAATTATAATGGCATTTCTTCGATGTTATTATTCTTTCTTAAATCTTGATATATTAACCATTCAACGTGTTTAGATACGTTTCTATGTAGTTCATTTATCTTTTTGAATATCAATGGATTAACACTGGCAGTTAATTTAACTTTCTTTTCGTCTTCATTTAGTTTCTTTCTCATAATGTTCTTTATTATAAATATAACGAAGTTGGATAAAAAGTCAACTATTTATCGTATGTTTAAAAATAAAGCTGGGACGGTTACTTCAAGCGGAGACAAGAAAGAGAAGTTGAAGAATTAAATTTGGTAGGTTAAATTAAATCCCGTATCTTTGCAGCATGGATTTATTAATACTTAAAAGAGATTCACCAGCATGGGTTTGGTTATGGAATTGGTTAGCAACTCATCCTATCAATGAAGGGTTGCTTGAACCTATAGTAGTTAAGAATGAAGGTGAGGTTTGGCAATACATGGGTAGTGTAATGAAAGATGACAAGGTTATCAGTTCATTTAGACATAGATGTCATCCAAAGACCAGTGATGTTGTTAACATAAGTGTTGAACATCTTGAACCTTTGACTGTTGGAGATATTGACGTAAGCAAGCCTGTAAAGTAACCCCTATGTACACATAAGTGTACCACACGGGGGCATGGGCGCAAATTTAAAGCTATGGAACTATATAATATGTATTTCAATGATACCAAGTTAAATTCTGGTAAACCATTGACCAAAGAGCAAGCAATCGAATATCAGAACGAATGTGTTAGGAACTATGGCTATAGCCCTGAGATGAGGGCTGTTGAAGCCATACATTACAGACCGTATCCAAGTGCTACCCGTAATGTTAGATGCTTAAATGGTTCAGCTCATGTTAGAACTAGCAGTGACCTGAAGGCTATAACGTGTCCGTTATGCTTAAAAGAAAAAACGAATGAAGAGTTCTGGCTGAAGTATAAACAAAAATATTTGGAGGGTAAGTAAAATACCCTTATCTTTGCACAAATTATATATCATGGCTATATTTAAAATCCCAGTTTCATGGGAAGTATTTAGTACAGTAAATGTTGAAGCTGATAGCTTAGATGAGGCTATAGCTAAATTTGATAAGGATATTGATAATATCCCATTACCTAAAGATGGTGGCGAATATATTGATGGTTCATTCAAACGTGATGATGAGGAAACCTGTTCAGCTAATAACCTATAAAATAAAGACTGTCATATATTGTATATTTAGGCTTGAGTGCCCTTCAGTGATGAGGGGCATTCTTGTTTATATATATGTATCAGGTCCAAAAATGTTATAAGTTTGTTAAAGGATGTTAATGATTAATCAGGTATCAAATATAGTCTTATATTTGCATTCTATTAAATACACAATGAGTACTTACACATTAGAGAATGGAAACACAGTAACAGTTAAGCAAGATACTGACCCACAAAGTCCAAGAGAATGGGATAACCTTGCAAAAATTATTTGCTTTCATAGTAGATATAACATAGGTGAAAAACATGACTATAAGCATGGTGATTATAGTAGCTTTAGTGAAATGGGTGAGGATATTATCAGAAAAGAAAATGCTGCTGTAATCATGCCAATATATATGTATGACCATTCAGGTATTTGTATATCAACCAAGCCATTTTCATGTCCCTGGGATAGTGGGCAAATTGGCTGGGCTGTAGTATCTAAAGAAATGGCAAGGAAAGAGTATAGCTGCAAACGTGTAACCAAAGCTATTATAGCCAAGATAACCAGTGTTGTTGAAGGTGAGATTGAAACCTATTCTCAATACCTTGAGGGTGATGTGTATGGTTATGAAGAAACTAATAGCGAAGGCAAAGATGTTGGTAGTTGCTGGGGATTTTTTGGTAATGACCCGTTAAAAAATGGTATGGAAGAACATTTTTCCTCAAAGATTAAAAAATAAATTTGGTGGGGTATGAAAATACCCCTATCTTTGCAATCTAAATAAATACATCATGAAAACAATTGACCAAATTATCGAAAAGTTGAATGACGCAGGTATCCAAGTAGATAAATACAAAGAGGGTAAAACACTTTGTGGTTATGAACTAAATACATATACCGAGGGTGGTGTTAACCAAATTGTATTCGTTGACTTTAGGAATACCGACAAGAACCCTAAAAAAGCTGCTGACTTCTTAGCCTTATACAATGAAAGAGTTAATAGCATTGATATTGACGAGGAAATCGAAATAAATAGGCAAGATAAAACTTATTGCAAAGCCTTTACCCTAACTGAATCAGTTGTTGATTTTAAAGATTGGAAAACCAAACTTCAAAACATTTTCACAAAAAAATCGCCACAACAAAGGCAATTTGAGCAAGTGACAGATAAGCTCCGTTCATTACTGAATGAAATGGAAGAAACCCTTAATCTGATGCCAAAGAAGGGTAATAGACCACATGAGTGTCAACGTATAACTATATCAAACCAATTGGGCGGTTTGGATATGTGTATCAATGGTATTGAACTGGAAGACTTTACACCCAACGAATATTCAGGTGATTTTAAATTGTCATATTCATAAATAAATTTGGTAGGGTATGAAAATACCCCTATCTTTGTATCCTAAATAAGAAGTTATGTTATATACAGTTACAAACATCAAGTATGATACCGATGGTGAAAAGGTAAAATTACCTAAGAAATTGAACATTAATGTTCCTGATGACATTACTGACCATCAAGAAATTAACGAGTATATTAGTGAAGAAATTTCAAATGTTACAGGCTATTGCCATGAAGGATATTGTGTGACCCCAGAATTAAAATATTAATTTGGTGGTTTGATAAAATAGTCTTATCTTTGTATCCTAAATAAAAACGATTGTATTATGTCAAAGATTAAAAGAAGTGATGCTATTGATTTGGTAATCAATGGAATTGTAAACAGAATTGTCAAAGCCAGTGAGGTTGGTGATTTTTCTGAATTGAAAAGTATCTTGCTACATAGTAGCGAAGGTGTAGTAAACATGAACAATAAAGAGTTAGCCGCTGCCTTGAAGGAGTCAACTGATATTGACTATGAGGTATTGGATGAAGATATAAAGTACCCTAAGGTATAAAGAAGGTATGTCAAAGCCCATGTAATGGGGGCTACATACACATAAGTGTACATACAGTCCGTTGGCCGTATGGCCTACGGCACACGAGCCAATGTGGATAACTTTATTTGGCTAGGTGGTAGCAAAGTGTTACATTTGCATTGAAAATTAAACGTTATGGGAATTAAATTAATAAGAGAAGAGGATGAAGTACTCTTTGATAATTACAGTGACCTATCCTATTTGGATGAAAGCAAGACCAGTGTTAGACTTTATGTCAATGATGAATATAAGGGTAACATAAAGGTTTGGAAGGATAGCGAAGAGGAAGGTAGAGAATACATTTGTTTAAACTATGAGATAGTATATTTGGATACATTAACCAAGAAATTTTCTGAATTATAATGAAACTTACACCACAAAAAATTGAACAGCTTAAACGCAAAGTAGCTAGACAAGAAGAAATTGAAAATGGACGTGTATCATATAATAGAGTCCATTCCAGTAAAAAGGCTTATTCTCGCAAAAATGCAAAGATAAGGGTAAATGACTTATGTTTTATTGATTAGCTCTTTTTATGAATCTATTAACATAACTACAAAATGGTCTGAGATTAGTATAATGGTTTAATTTAAGAATATCTTCTTTGGTTTTACCTGAATCTAATGGGATGATATGGTCAATATCCCACGTCTTATTTGGGGCAAATATGCCGTCTTTTGGGTTACCTTTGTTTCCCCATGACATCCAGTCCTCAAATTGAGATTCGATGTGTTCTTTAAATTCAGAATAACTACAACCTAATATAGTTTCAGTTTTACTGCCTTTATAGGCTTTAACCTTATATAGTGAATCTTTTATCATATTTCGTAAATTCACTTTAAGATTATATATAATGTCAGTGCTATATTTATTTTTACGGTATTCAGATATTTTAGCCTTATTAGTTTGAGAGTAGAGTCTATCAGCTAATTTCTTTTTATCTTTATTAGCTTCTCTATATGCTTTAATAGTATCCTGATTATTCTTATTATAGAGCATATTATATTCAGCTATTTTAGCTTTATTAGCTTCTCTATACTCTTTCTTTTGTTTGGCTATCTTAGCCTTGTTAGCATCCTTTTTAGCTTTAAGTATATCTTTGTTTGCTTCACGGTAAGCTTTGTTGTAAGCCTTAATTTCTTCTTTTGTCATATTCACGTTTATTATAAATATGTCAATTTCTCGCAAAGGTCGCAAAGGTAAGGGATTTTACGATATGGAATAATTAATTTAACAAAAAAGATTTGACTGGTATGTAAGATAGTCCTATATTTGCATTCTAAATTAAAATGTTATGGTAAAAGCTTATTGGTGGAATTTTGGTCAGAAGACCAAAGACTTTGAAGGTACAATCAAAGATTGTTTA
>Ga0214166_1001563_pt1 | contig 9765 bp, 5 predicted proteins | sample TroBogepilimnion_27_FD_153005 | JGI IMG/M metagenome (GOLD analysis project Ga0214166, IMG submission 153005) | Freshwater microbial communities from Trout Bog Lake, WI - Practice 18AUG2009 epilimnion v3 | ecosystem: Environmental > Aquatic > Freshwater > Lake > Epilimnion/Euphotic zone ...
TTGTACCTGAGTACCCGCTGAACCCTGAAATACCCGAGTATCCACTTGTACCTGAGTAGCCACTAAACCCTGAAATACCCGAGTAGCCACTGATTATAGTAGCAGTAGTTTGGAAAGTTCCGTCTGAGAATTGTATTCCGCCAATTGCGGTAGCAGTATTACCTAACCGCAAATTACCAGCAACAAATACGTTACCGCCGTAAACTGCAATGGCATTACCGGCATTTACAGTAGCAGTACCTATGCCAACATTACCACTTATAATAGCACCGTTTGATATAGGTGTTATATTAGAATTATTTGTGTAAGAGCCAACAACAAGGTTACTAGAGACTTGTAGGCCGTTTTTGACTATAAAGTCTATTGGATTTGCCACTTACGACTTCCCTTTCCATCGCGCGGTGTTATGTCAGCGTATTTATGGAAAGATTATACGCTAACACCTGTTCTCACCACTCTAATGTTCTTGTTTGTGGCAGCATACGGTGTAAAGAACAAACTAAACGTGCCTGCTGATATACTGGAACTGAATGCTCCTAATGGCTGTACACTAAACACCAAGTTAAAATCTGTTTGATAAGCAGTTGTGCCATCTTGCAGTATGAAAAGTTGTTCGCTGTGATATTGCCCAACATTGGTGTTGTCTGTAATTTGTGCCAGGTAGTGTACAGTTCTATATGCGCTTGTTGGGAATGTATCAACCGTAACTGTGCCAGTTGTGCTGATGGTTGCTAGGTTTCCATTTAGTACAAAGCTATTACCTGTTACGCTGGTATTACTTACAACTGCACTTGCTGTTGCAGATCCCACTGCTGATATGTTGGTAGTTGAATAAACAGATCCTGCTGAAACGCTTCCAGTTATGCTAGCTGCACCACCAATTCCAACACCTCCTGCTACAACCAATGCACCTGTAGTAGACGATGTTGAAGCTGTTGTATTTGTTACAGAAATGTTTCCAAACCAGCCAGAACCTGCCACATAGGCATTGCCACTTGCAGCCAACCCACCTGTTAAAACAAAAGCGCCTGTTGTTGCAGAGGTTGTAGTATTTCCTGCATTGTTGAAAACTGCAGATACGTATGCTGCGCCCGAACCACCGACGTTGATTTTAAGTGCAGATCCGGCGCTGCTGGTACCGAGTACCAAGTTGCCGCCGCCGGTGCCACCTTGTACATACAAGTATCCGTCATTAGCCTTTAAGGCCGTACCAAGGCTGTTACTCTGTGTTCCATCCCAAGTGCCACTGGTAATACCGAGATCGATATAGTTTGTGGTATCGCTGCCATCGGACGAAGTTGCTACCCAGTCGGTTGACGCCTGGTTACTATTATTGATATTTTGGAAGTTATTTTGTGCATAATCGTTAATATTAGCATCTGTTTGGAATACAGTACTTGGAAGAACGGCATATCCAGCAGATATGCCAGCATATATTGCATTAAAACCAAATCCATTACCGTAGAATACACCACTGTTACCTGTAATTACGGCAACATTGCTGCCTACAATATTACCGTTTACATACAAGTTGCCATTGATACCTACACCACCGTTAACTACCAATGCACCTGTTCGAAAACTGGTACTGTTAGTGGTATTCAATATAGACAAGTTGCCTATCCACCCGCTGTTGGTTACCCAAATATTATTGCCGCTTGCAATACCACCTGGTGTAACTAACGCACCTGTAATAGCAGATGTTGTTGTTGTGGAATTAGATATGTATAGGTTGCCAATTACAACAGGACCGCTTAAATAGCTAGCTACGTTTGCATTTCCATAGCCTGCAGTTGGGGCGGTATAGGTAATTTCGTTTGTGGATGTGTTGTAATACAGTGTTTGTGCAGTATTTGTTGCATCCAATCTAACTGGACTAATATAAAGACCGCTGTTAGTTCCGTTAAGAGCAGTTACACCTGCATTGATTATAATACTGTTACCAGGTTGGTTGAGTGTACCTGCAAATGCACCAATAGCAACAGCATTATTACCCTGCGAAATTGCGCCTGCATTTAGGCCAACTGCAACTGCACTTGCTGCTTGGCTAGCCATTCCTGCATCTGGTCCGATAGCAACTGCACTGTTACCTTGATAGTTTGACCCAGCACCAATGCCAACTGCTACAGCAAGGTTACCTTGATATGCCTCTCCTGCGTAATTACCAACTGCTACAGCACTTTTTCCCTGATATAGATTTCCTGCAGCTGATCCAACTGCAACTGCACAGTTGCTTTGATAGCAACCGCCTGCTGTAAAACCCATAGCAACTGCACCAACAGATTGGTTTGTTGCTCCTGCACCAGAACCTATGGCAACCGTGAAGTTGCCTTGAGTTGAGCCTCCTGCAGCAGGACCCACAGCTACTGAATTACGACCTTGATTTGTGCCGCCGGCTGATAAGCCGATTGCAATTGAACTGGTTCCTTGGCCAACACCTGCCAACGAACCAAGCGCTATATTAGAACTGTTAAGTATTAATCCGCCTGCAACAACAGTGCCACCAACACCGACGCCGCCCTTAACTACCAACGCACCTGTAGTGGTGCTTATTGCAGCGTTGGCATTTGCAACAGTAACACGGCCTGTGGTGTTTAGAGTAATTGTGTTTACAAAAGTATTACTTACTATACCGTTGGCAACCAGATTACCTGATATAACAGCATTTGAAGCAGTTATGGTGCTGTTGGCAAAGAAATTGCTTGCAACAATGTTACCGCTAGCTGTAAGGTCTGCTGTTGAAATTAAGCTGTTAGCCGTCACTACGTTGCCAATAATTAATCCGCTGGCATTAAGTGAGCTTCCGACTATAAATCCGTTTGAAGCTATTGTACTAGCAATCAGCGGACCGGCTGTGTTGAATCCTGACGCAGCATATGCATATGTGCCTACGTTAAGCGCGCCGCCTGCATTAATGCTGCCTCCAACTCCCAGACCGCCGGGCCCTGTGAGAACCAACGACCCTGTTGTTGTAGTTGTGCTGGCAACGTTACCTAGTAATGTAATGTTGCCTAGGTATGCAGAACCCCATTGGAATCCCAGACTGTTTGATGTAAATGGATTAACAACATTTGAAATATTTTTTGAACCAGGCTGCACATTGGTAATGTAAATCAAATCACCTGTGGCATTTTGTCTGCCCAAGAACGCATAGTCATTTAAATTTTGTGTACTATCGAAGTAGTTGATAACCAACCCGCGATCGTATCCGTCGTTGATCACAAGTGCGTTTCCTTCAACACCTGTACCTAACCCGATTGTGGGATTTTCAACGTTCAGCAAGTCTGTATTAACAGCAACTATGTTGCCGCCAACTGTTAGATTTCCTACAACACTTAAATCACTTAAAAACTGCGATGTGCCTTGTACGTTAAGGTTGCCGGCTATTCCTACACCGCCTGCAACTGTTACTGCACCCGATGTATACCCTGTGCTAGTCGTTGTTCCTAGCACGCTCACAGTTGTGTTTGAGGTCACGCTTGCTGCGGTAACAGCACCAACTGCTGATATTGCACCGCTGCTGTAGACGCTTGCAGCATTAACAAACGTATTGCTGGTAATACCATTTGCAACTAGAGAACTTGCAAAGTTGCCAGTGCCGCCACCGACATATAAGCCTCCTGTTACAATGTTACCGCCGTTGCGTATAGTAACTGCACCATTAACGTCAAGTGCAGTTGTGGGTGTGCCGGTGTTGATTCCCAAGTGATTTTGAGAATTATCCCAATATAAGTTACTGTTATTCTGGTTGAATCCGGTAGCGCCTGCAAATATTACTGACCCTTGTGTAAACGAAACAGCAGAATTTGTGCCGCCATTTGCATAAGGAAGAACGCCGGTTACATCAGTTGGCAAGTTTACCTGTGAGAATGTGACACTTGTGCCGTTACTACGCAACACAGTGTTACCTGTAGCGCCAGTTACCCACTGTGGAGATCCTGTTACACTGGTTACAAGAGCGCTAGTTGCCGATGATGACAACAAATTCCAGTTGTTGGTTGCGCCGCCTACCAGCAGCTGATATTGGCTTACGGTATTTTGACCAGTGCCGCCATTACCTGCAGATAATGTATTTGTAACACCATTTGCCAAATCAACTTTGCTAAATGACAGCGCGCCGCCGCCTGCATTTGGAGTAAGATATGTGTATGGCCCGCCAGACACTGTAGAAGGAACGCCGCTGTTATTAAACACAACCGCAGCATTGGTTGTACTGGTAACACTTGTCATCACAGCTGCATTGGCAGCAGTTACAACAAACGAGCTACCAACAAATGCAGCAGCATTTGTACCACCGCTTGAAATGGGCAATATGCCTGAGAAGTCGTTTATGCTTACGTTGCCCCATGTAGGAACCCCGCCACTTACTACAAGTATGTTCCCACTGTTGCCAATTGGTAATCTTGTAAGCGCGGATATTGCACCGCCACTGCCTGCATACAGCAAGTCGCCGGTTACATATGATGTTTGTCCAGTGCCGCCGTAGTTTGCGGCAATAACATTACCTTGGTAACCACCAGTTGTTACATTTCCAAGACTGCTTACTGTGAATACAGTTGAGCTTGAACTATTGGTAAATTGTAAAAAATTACCAGCCGTTGCTGACGATTGTATGGCAATGGCAGTTTGGCTTGTGTCAGCTAAAATACCAATTTTTGCACTGGTACTGTTAACACCGACACCAATACTACCACTCACAGCAAGACCGTTAGTTGGTGCCTGAGAAACTCCGGCATATGTGCCAATTGCAGCAGAGCCGTTTACATCTAGTGTGTTTACAGGCACAGTTGTTGCAATACCAACTCGGTTACCTTGCGTTACAACTAGTGTAGGAACGGGTTGAAGACCAGTTGTTATATACGCATACAAGTTGCTGTTGCTGTAGCCCAGTACTGCAACATTACCACTAGGTGTGTTGTTTCCTATGTTAATCTGATAATCTGTACCACTGCGTGTTGCAAAGCTGGCTACACTTGTGTTTGATTGCACATCTAATATATGTGCAGGAGTGCTGGTACCTATACCTACTGCGTTACTATTAAAAACAAAATTATTGCTGCCACCAAACCCCGACCCGGTATTGTACTGTACAGAGTTTACAGGTCCACCTGCAGGAGTAGAGTAACTGGAAGCACTGGTAGCCTGGTATGTGCCGTCGGCAAAGTAAATGCCGCTGAGAGCGCCAGCAGCGTTGGTAATTTGAATGTTTCCAACAACTTGCAGTTGTTGTACAGGCGATGCTGTTCCAATACCCACATTGCCGCTTACAATTAGGCCATTAGTAGGCGGATTGGCAACATTGAGAGCGTATGTTCCAACCACCACGTTTGTGGCAACTTGTAAACCCTGTCTTAAAATGAAATCTATTGGTATGGACATCGTTTCTTGCCTTTATTTTGCTGTAACTGTACGACTTCGAAGTCGTAGATAATGTTACAGGTATTTATGCCGCCAGAATTTCATTGCAGCTAAGGTTCGATGCTGGTACGTATTACCTTGATATTTTTCTCGCTTGTGTATAATGCTGTAAACAGCAATTGTACATTGCCCCCTGAAACTTGGCAGGTCAAATCGCCCAGTCTAGTTTGAGTTACAACAATATTATACTCTGTTTGATAGGCATTTAAACCGTCTTGTATCAACATTAGCTGGCTGGTTTGATACCAACTGTTGTTTTCGTCTGTTATCTGTACAATGTAATGGCAACTGCGATAGTATGGCACTGGAAAGCTATCTAATACCACAGGAGTAATTCCCGACGTAGACGTGTTGGTACTTTCATATCCGACATCTATAATTTGAAAACTTGACTTTGGAGTATTTGTGCCCACCCCAAACCGTAAATTTGTATTATCCCAATATAAATTAGCCTCGTTGCCACCAAACGTTCCGTTTTTGTTGAACTGCACAGCGCCTGGCATGTCGCCTGGAAACACAACATGGTTTGCACTGGTAGACTGCGTACTACCGTCTGGAAATATAATAGAGCTATTTCCACCAAAAATTGCAACATTTCCTGAAACACTAAGCGGCGATGACGGAGTGCTAGATCCTATACCAACGTTGCCATTTACAACCACTAATGTGTCGGCGGCTGCAACGGACTGTGTAGGCCCTGTTACAACTACTTGTCCTGTTGTTGTGTTTTGAGCTCTAAGATATTGGATGTCAAGCAGTTTGAGATTCATGCTATATTTATCCAGTGGTTACGTGAACTTTTCTAGTGCTTGCGCAACTTCTTGCGGTTCTACAAAACAATCGTATCTCATTGGTATTAAATCCCATGCAAGAAATTGATTATGAAATAGATATTTACGGTCTTTTAACAGATTTGTATGTTCTTGATGACCAAATATCAACGGGTCTGATTGCCCCCAAATCACTACACCTGGTTTTCCAATATCCCAACAAAAATGCTGGAAAAAACTATCGCAAGAAATCCATGTTCTGCATTGATTTACTAACAATCTTAGATCTTGCAAACTGAGATCAGTTCTAAAATCCGCAACCAATTGTTTTTCGTTAGCAACACCAATCTGCACAATAGGTTCGTTTATAAGTGGTATTAACTGTCGCCAAAATGGATAATTTTTTGGGTTATTGCCACCTTTTGGCAATTCTTTAGCATATGGACTGATTATGATCATTTTATATACAACTTTCTAAATGCCGATTCGAGACTGGCTGTCCAGCGCCATTCGTCCATTTTTCTATAGATATTAAATTGTTCGATATCTCCAAACATATCTTTGGCTTCTTGTATGCTGCGACCTGGGACTATTTCTGGGTAGCACGAAAACACAACAGGATTTTTAACTTCGGGCAACACATGTTTGAACACAATGTGATCACCCATTCCATTGTTGAGAACCACAACAGTTTTGTCTTTTAAATTGACAGTATTACGAAATATATCTTCGTCGTGTCTAAAGAGATCTTCACGGTCGTCTGTACGTATTCCGCCATTGGGACTTTTAAGATGCCAAGTTACTGCGTTGGGCACGGCAATTACTCTATAACCCTTTTGTTTTAGGCCATATGTAAACAATGTTTCTTCGCGGTGTGCTACTCTACTGAGTCCAGTATTGTAGTCGTGTACTCCTGCCCTATATAAAAAGGTACAGTGTAAATGATCCACATCTTGTACAGTATTGATTGTACGCCATTGTGGGTTTGGCTCGTCGTATATGTTTTCTATCAATCCAGAAGGATTTGAATTTTCAAACTGTAGAGGTGGGGTTAACACAGCACCGCCAACAGCGCCTACGTCATCGTTGGCATATGCAAACAAGTTTTCAAGTGTAGTTGGCTCAGGTATTGTGTCGTCGTCAACACGCCAAACCCAAGGAAAATTCATAGTATTGGCCAGTTGGTGGTTGTGATGCTGACCTTTTTTTCCAGCCCATAGCCATTCCCATTCAATACCTTTGATATCCATCATTTGAAAAAGATGACTATATACATTTTCCTTACGCATGTCTTGTGGGTCATCGTTGTCGTCAAAAATTACAAGTCTACTAATTTTCTTAGACTGTGTGATTACAGCTGAAATAGCCAATGGTAATGTAGTAAAGTATCGGCCTCTAGTTGATATTGAACAAAGTATGTTATCCTGCATTGTATTGACACACCATTAAATTGAAGCGAGAGTCTCCGTTTGTATGCCATGCATCTTGAGGCCCTGGCTCTGACAACACAACTCCATCTTGATTTATATAAGAAAAATTGAAGCCGGGAAAATGTGACTCGTTTAACATGTGTAGTTTGTGATATATACCAAAAAATCCCGGAGTTTCCATAAACGGCACCGATATAATCAGCTGTCGGCAATGATTTTTAAGTTTCTCTACTATTGCAAGTCCGTTATCTAAATGCTCTATAACTTCAAACGCAATAATTGTATCGTAATATCCCAGATCATATGTGTTAATGTCTGCATGCACAAATTCTGCAGCCTCACGCCAGTTTTGGTCGGTTGCACATTCAATTACAATTCTGTCGTAGTCTAGCCCAACATACGAGATATGTTCAGGTAAAAACTGTAACCCAAAACCTGTTGAACAGCCGATTTCCAGCACAGAATTACCCACAATTTGTTGTGCAGCTAACTGGTATCGCGACACTTCTCGTGGATCAACTGGGTCGCCTTTGAGATAAATTGCTCTTTCAAAATTGTTACAAAGGCTTCTTTTATAATATTCAATATTGTATTTTTTAGCTAATATAAGACCGTTTCTATAAAAAATGTTATTCCAATCTGGAAATAGTTTTGTATCGTGATATGTTCCTTCGCCTTTGTGATAAATTGGTACAGTTCCTGTCCAAAAAGATGAATCATAGCTGATTGTTTTTTCGCCAACTTGACAAATGTCAAACCCAAGTTTTTGTGCTTCTACACAGAATTCCACATCTTCACCAGCTCCGGCACCATAGATAGTGTTTAACAGTCCAACTGCATCAAATGCGGCTCGCGATATCATTACACAGAAAAATATAGCAAAATCTGCATTTGCTTCTGGGGAGAAATTTTTTATCAAGCACGAAACACCACATTGCGGGTTGTTGTCAAACTCCGCATTGAGCATTTCCAACCATTGATTTACACCTTGATCAAGCAATATGACGTCGTTGTTCAACAGCACAATTTTATCAGCAACAGCTTGCTCAATAGCAACATTGTTTGCTCCTGCATATCCCAATGGAGTATCACTCCATAATATTTTAAGATTTTTACCAAATCCTAAACTGTCAAACTGATACCTGAGACTGTCTAAGTACCATTTTGTATTGTCAGTGCAACCATTTGCCGAAATAATCAATTGTACATCTTGCATGTCTGTGTACTTGAAAATAGATTCAACACAAGGTTTAAGAAGATCGTCACAGTGATTGTAGGTTGGAATAATAATGGTATATTTCATGTAAGCCTTGGTAACTTAAAGGTTTACATATTTTAAAATATACTGGGTAACAATAGCAAGTTGTTACCCAGTGTATTTTGCTGTTAACTTTTGAGTCTTAAAATTTCACTTTGTAGTTGAGAAATCTTGTTATTCAGTTCTTTAATTGATTCTACCAGCAGTGGCACAATACGTTCATACTGCAAGGTTTTGTAGTTTTCACCAGTTTTGCTTAGGCCATTCTCGCCAACGTCAAACGGTGCAGGACGCACAACTTCTGGCAGCACAGCGTCTACTTCTTGTGCTATTAATCCAACACGTTGTATTGACATATCTTCGCCGTTTAACTCGTTGGCCAACTGGTTAGCAGTATAGTAAACACCGTTTAGTTGCATTACTTTATCTACTGCACAATCAATTGGACGTATATTGGTTTTTAAACGTGCATCTGAATAGTATGCAGTGATTTCCCCAGCTGCACCAAATGCACCTGCATCTGATATTGACATAATAACAGTCGAAGCTGTGCTATTCAACCATTCCAATGCACCTGTGGGATTAATACGCATATACTTGTTTGGATTGCTTGCGCCTGAGCTGGTATTGATCAGCGCAATCGCCGGTGCATATGTATTTGAGTTGTTTACAGCATTTAATGTCAACGCATAGCTTGGATTGCTTGCTCCTGTAATTGTTAAGAAACCGTCGCTTGGATTTATAGAAAGTATGCCCGAGTTTATGTACATGCTTTCAGAGCCTGTACCTGCAACAAATGTTGGATAGTAGTTGGCATTGGCTGATTGGCTAGCTACTGTAATTGTTCCTGCATTGCTTGCAGGCGACCCACTATAGCCGCTAAAACCGC
>Ga0214166_1001565_pt1 | contig 9751 bp, 10 predicted proteins | sample TroBogepilimnion_27_FD_153005 | JGI IMG/M metagenome (GOLD analysis project Ga0214166, IMG submission 153005) | Freshwater microbial communities from Trout Bog Lake, WI - Practice 18AUG2009 epilimnion v3 | ecosystem: Environmental > Aquatic > Freshwater > Lake > Epilimnion/Euphotic zone ...
GCCAAGAAATTCGGCGTCAGCACCGGCATGGCCTGCTTTGAAGCCAAGCGCCGCTGTCCAAAAGGCGTCCTGTGCCCGCCCCATTACGATGAGTACCGGCGGCTGTCGCTGGCCATGTTCAAGATTCTGGAGGAATACGCGCCGGTAATCGTGCCCATGTCCATCGACGAGGGCTTTCTGGATTTATCCACGATGCAGGAGCACGTCTGGCGGGACACCACGCCGATGAATTACATGCAGGGCATCGGTGAGCGCATCCGCAAGGAGGTGGGCCTGCCGGTCTCTGGCGGTCTGGCCAGTTCCTCGCGGCTGGCCAAACTCACCACCGACGCCGCCAAGCCCGGCTTCATGGAAGTGCCGACCGGTCAGGAAAAGGAATTCCTCAATGACCGGCCCGTGCGGGAACTGTCCGGCATCGGCAAGAACCGTGAGCGTTCCATAAAATCCCTCGGCGCACTCACCTTCGGCCATGTCGCCAAGCTGCCGTCGATGCTGCTCCGGCAGAAGTTCGGCATCTGGGGCCAGCAGCTCTGGCTGTTCGCCAACGGCCAGTGGAACGAGCCGTTGATCTTGGAAGTCAAAGATCGTACCACGATCTCTAGCAGCACCACGCTGCCGCAGGACGAGCCGGATTACGAGGCGGCACTGATGTTCACTTTGAGCGAGTCCATCCGGCTGGTGGGCCAACTGCGCCGGGAAGGGATGCAGGCGCGGGAGATCAGCTTGGCGGTCCGGTTCAACGATTTCACCGAGGTGGGCACCAGCCATCGCTATCAGCATCCGCAATTCCTGAATTCGGTCGTCAACACGACGCTGGAGGCGATGTTCCGGGATATCATGCAGAACGCTTTTCGCCCGGTACGGCAGATTCGGGTTGCGATGTTTAATCTGGAGCGCCTCGACACGCAGCCGACCCTCTGGGGCACCACGGAGGCGGAGCGCTGGGGCGCGCTGGACGAGGCAACGAAGCGATTGAATGAACAGCTCGGCAAAACGGCGCTGATGACAGGTTCACAGCTGGCGTTACGGAAACGGGACGCGGCGCATGTCACGCCGAAGGCCAAGTGCCCGTTCACGCCGCAGCGCGAGATGGTGCTGAATCTGTGGGGCGGCGAACATCTGGACAAGTAATCCATTCAGTTGTCCATGTCATCGTCCGGCGTTTGGGGGTAAAATGGGGGTGTTCTAAATTTTATTTCCATGCACCAGCTCGAACTTGAACTGCCAATCGCCGATTCACCCCGGCCACCAAAGCGGGCTGCCGCTCGCTGGTCGACCGCGATCCATGAGGCCGGGCATGCGGTCGTGGCAGTCTATTACAGGATTCCCATCGTCGAAGCCTGTGTCGAGTGTGATGGCAATGGCTGGGTCGAACTGGATCAGGATAAAATTGAGCCGGTTCTTTATACTTCCGCCTGCAGCCGCTACCTGAGCAAGCAGGCGGTGATGGGCTATGCAGGATTCGTCGCCATCCTTAAGTTGAACCCGGAGGTGGCGGCTCGCTGGCGAAGCGGTGGGGATGACTGGGAGTTGAACCGGGATTGGTTGTGGTGGCTCTGGGAAAACGCCCTCAGCGAGCGCAGCCACAATCGGCATGCTGACGGTCAACGAAAATTGACCGAATCTGAGATCGAACAAATGCTGGTCCGCCGGTCGCGCCGTCTTTTGTTGATTGCCCGGCGCTTGGTTCGCGGCCTGTTCCCGGTCATTCAGGTTGTCGCACGAGCACTTTTTGAACGCCAGCATTTGACTGGCAACGAAGTCGTGGCGCTGGCCGGACCGCTGATTGACACGGAGCGCGCGGCTTTGGCTGCGCGGCCTGCCGCCGGGCATTCGGACTATGTGTTCAGAGTGCATTCGGATTTCCAGCGCATGCGTCGGCCCAAATCATTCAGGCATCTGGGGCTGAACAAATCCGTCAGAGCGTCAGTTCGTGTTGCTGGTTGCGGATGATGCAGCAGCGCGGTATATCTTGGCACGCCTTCGGGCATTCAATAGACACATGAAACTTTGGGTCGATACAGACGGTCGAGAAATCGTCGCGCAAGGCGGGCACATCCCGCTGGCGCTGGCGCTTCTGCCCGGCAATGTCGTTGCGCCGTTGCAGCGCGCTTACGACGGCGAAGATTTCACCGAACAAATCTACGAGGCGATGTTCCAGCGTGGATATCTGCATGTAAGCATCACCGGACACACAATTTTCCTGCAACAGCCAACTGTGGCGACGGCTGCTGATCTACCGCCTGCTCAGCAAAGCTGGATCGAGGCCCAGCGTCTGGCCGGACAGGAAGTTCGCTTCAATGGCGGTGAGGCTGCTTGATTGATGGCATCATGATCTTGCGGTTTGATTCCGTTCCGGTAGCCACATTGTGTGTCAGGTGTCGGTTTGACGGTGGACGGAAACATAAACCAGCTTCTTCCCGGCAGACTCAAGTGCTTGGAGGTAGCGTTTCTGATGCGTGTTCAACTTGCAGGTATGCTCGATCTCGACGCGCCCGTTGGTGTGCTCGACGATCCTGACAAACTTCAGCTTGAACATCTGTGCGTAGCGGTCCTCGTAGTCTTTGGGGACGATCCCCAATTTCGGCAAAACCTCTTTAGCAATATCGTGGTGCCCCTCGCCGGGCTGGCTCTGCATCCGGCGCGTCACGGCTCCATTTCGGTCAATGTAATAGCGGTCTTCAGGCATAAAGCGTGTGAATATGCCGCGAAACACGCCAGCTGGCAATGGCGTCAGTTTCGGCGGTTCAGGTCTCGGCGTGCAGGGGGTGAACGCGATGAAGCTTGCGGGCGACATCCGGGAGGCGTATAACCGCATTGAAAGTTATTTAGAAAAACGATGTAGAAAAAAATTACTGAATCCAATTTAGCGTAGCTTTGGCTACGGCCTTCTCGAAAAACCGCGAATTTTTCCATGCAGAAGCCGCCTGAGCACGCGCCCGATGGGGCGCGGCTTGGAGCACTTTCTGCATGGGCGCTTCGCGGTGCCTTCGAGGGGGGTGTGACGAGTTCGCGCCCTTTTTTTGGCTGTGTCCGGTGTTCCGCTTGGAAAGGCAAACATGGCAAACGGACATGATGAACAGGATGACGGTAATCCTCGTGATTATCTTAATGCCTTATTCCCTTGGGGACGGGTTGTGGAGCTGTTGGAACAACAAGACTACACCGATGTGCAGGCAGTTCGAGAAGGCAAAACCCGCTACAGATTTACCATGCACAACGGCAACGATCCAGTCACTCCAGTAGCCGTGGAGCAACAACTTGCCGAAATTGTCGAACGCGCAACTGATGCAGAGTGGCATATAGAACTGAGTGCCGCAGTTGTCGATAATCAACAAATTACAGTCACCGCAAAAGTTGCACGCGCATAGCGACGTGTTCACGGAGGTTGTTACGAAAGGTATTATTTATGGCAACAAAACGAGACTGGGTTGATTACACGAACTTAGCGGCCAACGTGGTACAGACCGCGCAACTGGACGGCATCAACAGCAAGATGCGCCAGATGGCGGAACTCGAACTTCAGAAGGAATACCGCGAACAGCAGGAGGTGGCGGTGGCAAAGTGCGAAGACTTGCTGCGCGACGCGGTCTTTTTTTACAGCGAGCAGCTTCGCGATCTGGAGGAGATCGCCAGCCAGAATCCGGTAGTGGCCTACATTCGTGGCAGCCATCTGAAGCGCACTTATGAGGACATGCCGCAGTTCAAATCCAGCGGGTTTCGGAAGTTCGAGGATAAGGAGCGTCTGGCAAATGTGCAGCGGGCTTACGACCGGTTTATTCGCGAGAGTTCGAGCCGCTTGAAACCAGAGGAGCTTCAAAAATGCAACCAGTGCATTGAGCACATATTTGATCGTGACGAGTTGCTGACCGTGATTTCAGCTGCGGAGAAGGCGGAACAGTTGGAACACGATCAGGCTGGCCTGCCTGAAAAACAAGCAGCCAAGCAGGCTGAGTTGCAAAAAATCAAAGAGGAGAAGCAGAAAACCACCGAGCCTGTGTGGGTGACTTTAAGTTACATTGTAGTTGCGGCTTGCGCTATAACGGCAATGTTAGGGTTTGCAATTTTGTTTGCTGGCAGTGACGGCTCTGAAGAGTTATGTAATCGAGGTCTAATGTTGTTCATCCCCTCAGTGGTTTTGCTTTTGGTAATGGTGGTAGTGCTGAGCAAGAACTCTTACTATGCCAAAACATCGGAACTTGCGCGAAAGGCTGCCGTTCTGGAGTTGGCGATCGCATCAATGACCCACTCTGTTTCCAAGAAAGAGGCGGAGATCAAAAAACACCGATCATTATTCGCCAAGTTTGGAACAGCAAAAGCTGATGATTACAGACGGATGCTGCGTGAGCGCGACACGCTTCTGACGCAGATGGTGGGGGATTTTGCCAAGGGTTTCATTGAGCGGGGTGAGGCGACTGCCGCACCATCGGCATCTGTTGCGACCGCATTTGAGGTTGTTCTTGTCGGTGCTCTTGCTGACAAGAGTAGAAGTATCGCCAAGGTTATTCGGGATGTCCGCCCTGATCTCGAAGGTTTTGGAATCATAAAGCTGCTTAAATCTCGGCCGGGCCGTGTATGCCAGTGCGCCTCCAAAGATGAAGCTGAGTATATTGGGGAGTTACTTAAAAATGCTGGGGCACAAATCGAAATTGTCGAGTTGTCATAACTCGATCAACTCGCCGCGAACCAAGCCAAGTTGCGGGGATGCTCCGGCGTTGAAGTCCAGTATTGGCACTTGAATTTTGAGGTTGAACAATATGAGCGAGGATCACCTCACCGCTATAAATGCTGATGAATGTGTCACTGGCGACTACGGCAAGGCAAAGAGCTGCGCATCAGGTCTTGCAGTGCAGCTCGCCGACCTCAAATCCGGTCGCGCCACAGCATTCGTTTATCTCCACAGCGCCTTTGACTGGGAACCCCTGTTCCGGTTCTCGCACCTGTGTAGCCTTTTTATTTTCGTTGATCCACGCTTCAGCCGGGAGCAGTTTAACGACGCGTTCAACCTGATCCGGGAAGGGCAGACCAAGGTGGGCGCAGGCCTTGCAGGTCTGCCATCATGCGACCCGGATTACACAGCGACACTCGCGCGGGATATCCTGCCCGCTGCCGTGCAGGAGAACCTCGACTGGCTTTGGGCTGGCACCGAGACGGTAAACCCATGGGTGACGGCGAAGGCGCTGGACCGGAAGATTGGCCAGCAGGTGCGCCGACTCTGGCTGATCTACATCGGCGGCAGCCCGCTCGTCGCGTATCAGCGATTGTTCGCCGACCGCCAGCTCGCACCGCGCTGCCTCTGCCTGCGGGAATATGCCGACATGGACACGCCAGACGCGGCGGAGGCCACGATCCAAGAACGCAGCGCTGAGTGGACGAAGGCGGTGCTCTGGGATGGCCCCTTGGGGCAGATGATCCGCGACCAACGTGCACCGCTGCCTGAATATCTCGTCGGCGATGGCCATGAATTTGACTGGCCGCATACGGACATCCGCCAGCTTGTGGCCGACTGGCAGCGCGACTTCGGCACCACGGTCCGCCAAGTGTCCGGTGCACGGTGGCCTGATTTCCAACCAGCGGACGAGCAAGGCGCGCGGCGTGTCGTCGTCACGCTCAAGCCGCTCAACCCGCAAACGGCGAAGGACGTTGATGCCATCGTTGTTTCCCCGGCATTTTTCTTGCGTTACCAGTGGCCGGAGCACCTGACGGTGATCCTGAAACGTCCGCCGCAAGGCGCGTATGAAATCCTGCCGGACAATGCCAGGATCGTCGTCTGCGACCTCGCTGGCAAACCGTTGGCCGAGGGTCTGCGCCAGATTGATCAAGTGGCTCGTGAGCGAAGCCTGTGGCGCGTAGCGGTGAACCGGCTCGGCTTTGAGGACGAAGGTATTTACCTCAGTGAATGGCGGCAGACCGACGGCGCGATCAAGGAGCTGACGATCCACGCTATCGACGACGGAACATTTCTCGACATGGCTCCGTATGTGGATTGCCAAGATTAACGCACGGCTATGAAAATAAAGAACGCACTGCTCCTTGCCCTCTGCCTGTTGGCAGCTGGGTGCAAGACCTACAACGTCCAGCCCGGTGGCGTGGTGAACAACTACGCACCGCCGCCCGCTCCCTACCCAGCCAGCTACGTGGTCACGGACAGCGGCGGAGCGGTGATCTACGCGGCCCCGGCGCAGACCGGTTGGTATGGCAGCACCTACTGCTGGTATCCGTTCGGAAACCCGAACAACGTGACCTACCATTACAAATATACTTATCAGAACGCCCCGAACTGCAGTCAGCCGCCGCACGCCGCTGGACCGCCACCATCGCACAAGCAGCAAGCTAATCAGGGCAATCACCATAAACAGCGCAAGGCACAGGACATTTGAAATCTAAAACGAGAATACCGGCGTCGGTGGTGTCTGTGGTTGAAGCAACCCCAGTGATTGACGACGGCAGCTTTCTCAAACCAGCATCGTATGTAGATCATGAAGATTAACGCGCAAACAACCGCAACCAACACAACTGACAACAGCACTGACGCCGCCCTGAAGGCAGCCCGGCAGCACCTTGCCCGCCGGGCAGCGAACGGCAAGCTTCTTGAATCGGGAGATTTGAGAGAGCTGTATCGGCACCGCGACCTCATCGAGCCGAACAAGGCGGAAGCCAAGTTGATTCTCGCCTCGATGCTCCGCGAGGAATACGCCGGACTCAGATCAAGTCGCTTGGAACTGGGCTGGTTTTGGTTTAGGCACTACAAGCAGAAGCATCTCAGTGCCCTGCTCAGGGAACTGACAAAAGGCGGGAGCCGGTCAGCGTCTTTGGCAGCGATCAGTCTGACTCACGGCCTGAATAAAAAAGCCCGTGCAAATGCAGAATTAGCCACCGTTAACAAAGAACGATGGGAAGACCCGAGCTGGTTGCGGAAATTGGTTTTGGATAAAAAGTATCAGTGTCGTTCTGAGGCGGTGAGAACGCTCGCAGAATTCAAAGACCCGACCGATTTACCACTATTTAGAAAGCTTACCGGTGATGCTGCCGTGGGTGTTTTCTGGAAGGCGACGGATGCGTTGGGAAAGTTCCAGCACCCGGCGGACGTAAAGCTGCTCAAGAAGCTGGCATGTCAGTTAAGTCCGGGCGCGATGGATGCCCTGCTGTCTTACCCTGCCAAAGTGGTCGCGCGGGCCATCCGGGAACTGGCAAGAGAACAAGACCCCGGTGTGGTCTTTAACCTCGCGCAAGGTCTGGGAGATTGGCATCACCCGGATGCGCCGAAGATTTTGCGCCGCTTGGCACGGGCGAAAGATCACAACGTCAGGGCGTCGGCGGCAGCAGGACTGGGCGCACAGGGCAACGCCCAAGACCTTCCGCTGCTGCTGCGCATGAGTTGTCGGGATACCGAATCGGTGCGGCGGGAGGCGGTGTGGGCGGTCGCCAAGTTCCGCAGGACCGAAGACCTCGCTTTCCTGAAGGAGCGCACCGAGGATGAAGCTGCGTCCGTGCGGCAGGTGGCGGCAATGGCGCTGACCCGGATCATGAAACGGGCCGATCTTGAACACTGGCTGAAACAGAGCCACGAACGGATGCGCTGGGAAACGCTCGTCGAGTTTGATTTCGCGCTCTACGCCCCGCGCTGGCTGGTGAAGTCAAACCCGCGAGCTGGTGACGTAGAGATCGGGATGGCACTAGGCATGATGCGCAGTAACACCCCAGAGTGGTGAAGTGCAGCCCGCCGTTTGACAAACCGTGCCGCGTTCCGTATGGTTCCCACGTGGTTCCGATTCATTCAAACTTCCTTCGTGAGTCCATCTGCCGACGAGGCAGGTGAAGCTCGCGCTTCTTTATTAGCGGCAACTAAGAACGCCGCATCCTGATACGGTGAGTTTCTGCCCATGAGCGGCTGTGCCTTGGGGCATGGCTGTTGTCCGGCAGCATCGTGATCTGGAAAACAACAAAATCGCATTGCTTTAACCGGCTCCAAGACTGTCGCGTGACGGGGCGGTTTCGGGAACACTGCGAAATAAAGAAAGAGAGTGAAGTCGTATGAAATACAAAGTTGAACCGTTAACAACCACAAACTGTGACTGTAAAGATTGCAAGGCAGGCAAGCATCTTTACTCGCTTTACCGCTGGACAGAAAACGAATGGACTTTCACAGCAATGAGCCTCCAAAGCTATGTGAGCGCCCAAGAGTGCCAGCGGAACCACTGGTGGGGAATAGGCATCGGCCCGGAGGATACGTGGGAAGATGGGACTCCGGTCGTGGAGCCAGCGATGGAGACGCCACCCAGCACCGGGGGCGAGGTCGTGCTGGATAATGTGGAGTTGCAACAATCACTCGAAGCTCTGGAAAAACACTGGGTTCGCTGATTCAAATGAGCTTGACCCGTCCGCTGTGCCGTGTGATGCGGCGCAGCGGACCAAACCCGGCTGGACCGACGGCAGCGACATGGGCGCGGGTTGCAATTCACGAGGTAAAAGTTATTTTCACATTATGAGCCAGTCCGTCCGCCACATCCCGGTCCTCGGCTACGCGCCATCGGACAAGAAATCCAAAGTCGCAGCCCACCGCAAGCTGCGCCGTAAGGTCCACACCTTGGAAAACGATCCCGCCGTTGAGGTGTTCCCGGACGAGGGTGAGGTCACCAACGTGCGCCGCTGGCGCAAGTCTCCACGCGGTTGGTCGCCGGAAGTGGCCAAGCAGCTGCCGAAGTTGATGCGCAAGTGATAGAATAACCGGTGGTGAAAGACTGCGGATTGTCGCTCCGGTTGCCGGAGAAAGTCCTGACAGTCAAACATTGATTTCGCGTGCTTGCCAACCAAGCAAATCAGATTAATCTCGTGGCGTGAAAGCGAATTGGCTGGCGTGTTCATTTCTGTGTCTGCTTTTGATATCGCAGGCATACGGCCAAGGCGGCACAAATTCTTATAATACTCCCAGCATCACAATAACCAACGATTTGGCAAAACTCGAGGCTGGTGCGGAAAATGGTGATGCAAAATCGCAATACCAGCTTGGCATCTGGTTTTTTTACGGCAAAGGTGGCCTGACCGCAGACGGAACGGCGGCTGTGAAATGGTGGCGGAAAGCTGCTGAACAAGGAGACGCCGAGGCTCAGTTTTTTCTCGGAACGTGTTACGACTATGGTCAAGGCGTGGAGGTAGATAGCGCTGAAGCTGTCAAGTGGTATAAAAGAGCGGCCAATCAAGGATATGACCTTGCGTATTGTAATCTCGCAGCCCGTTTCTTTGATGGCAAGGGCGTGCCGAAAAACTATGTGGAGGCATACAAGTGGTATGATATCGCCGCCGCTAGCAGTAAAGATGAACAAACTGTCAAAATTGCCGCCAATATATTAACAAGGTTAGAGTCTCAACTTCTGCCCGAACAAATTGCAGCAGGACAACAACTGGCAAGTGAATTCAGCCCGCATAAGGAATCCGGTTCTAACAATTCCATTTCACCCGACAGTCCCTTCGCCACCGGCACCGGCTTCTTTATCACGGACGACGGCTATATGATTTCCAATAATCACGTCGTCAAAGATGCGACGAAAGTTCGTCTGGTCACCAGCGCTGGCTTGATTGATGTCAAGGTGGTGAAGGTGGATGCGGCCAATGATCTGGCTTTGTTGAAAGCGGACGGGCGGTTTGCCCCGCTGCCCATCGCCTCCAGCCGGTCGATGAAACTAGGCGGCACGGTGGTGACGGTGGGTTTTCCAAACACCGGCATGCAAGGGTTCGCGCCCAAGTTTGCCAA
>Ga0214166_1001566_pt1 | contig 9746 bp, 10 predicted proteins | sample TroBogepilimnion_27_FD_153005 | JGI IMG/M metagenome (GOLD analysis project Ga0214166, IMG submission 153005) | Freshwater microbial communities from Trout Bog Lake, WI - Practice 18AUG2009 epilimnion v3 | ecosystem: Environmental > Aquatic > Freshwater > Lake > Epilimnion/Euphotic zone ...
GATGGCAAGAGACTGGCTGATTTCCACAACTCCGCGATTGATTGGTATCGCACCCGCGGATGAGTAACGTGACGATCGCTGCCGGCGGAGTAATCTGGCGCAAAAATTCAAAGAATGAGATTGAAGTCGTTTTGGTGCACCGCAATCGTTATGAAGATTGGTCACTTCCAAAAGGCAAACTAGATTCTGGTGAGACGCTGATTGGTTGTGCATATAGAGAGTTAATTGAAGAGACAGATCTCAATATCAAGCTCGGTCCCCATATAGGTGAAGTTGAGTATTTTGTTCCAGATGGGCTCAAAAGGGTTTCATACTGGACGGCCACATTGCTCGGCGATCAAAAGCCATTTACACCAAATCAAGAAGTGGATGCGATTGGTTGGTTCACACTGACTGAGGCTGCAGATAAGGCGACGCGAGATAGCGACCGGGAGATATTGGCTAAGTTTGCGGATACTCCCTATGACACATCTGCTCTCATCATGCTTCGCCATGCAAAAGCACTTGCCCGGGAAGAGTGGCAAGGAGAAGATGAAGATCGTCCGTTAGATATTTTGGGTCAACAGCAAGCTAAGCGTATGCACGCGATTTATCAGGTATATGGGCTTCAGCAAATTCACACTTCGGATGCTGTTCGCTGCCTAGATACGATCTCCCAAGTAGCACGTATTGAAGAACTAAATCCAATTATTACAAGCGCCATCAGTGAGTACACCTGGAAGAAGAACAAAGATAAGGCCCTTGATTACGCCAAAGAGCTCATCAAAATTAATGAGCAGATACTTCTTTGTAGCCATAACCCAGTTCTTCCACGGATGATGGAGAAGCTCACAAAGAAGATTGATTTTGACTACCCAGATAACAAGTTACTTCCTGGAGAAGCTTGGGTTTTGCATCACGACAAGAAAGAAGTACTGCAGATCGAGCGCTTTGCTGCGCCCGTTATTTAATCTATTTCAGCTTCCATCCAGTCCATCCACTTCAGGATGACACCTTCACGAAGCGCCCAAGGGCAGATTTCTAACTCACGTAAATCAAGATTGCGCATCACACTCTCTGTCACAAAAGCGCCAGCAACAATTTGGCGCGCACGGTTTGTTGAAACTCCAGGCAACTTTGCCCGCTCATCACTGGTCATATCTGACAGGCGTCCTGAGATCTTTCGGATTGCATCTAACTTGATCGTCTTTCCATCACCATCAAACCAATCACCACAAAGGCGAGCAAGCGTGCGTAGAGTTTTACTTGTTGCGATGGAGCGGTCGGTATCTTGGTGTTTAACAAGAGCGGGCAAGATTGCTTCGAGTGAATTTTCAATGTGATCCCGAAGTGCGCGAATAGATTTCTCTGAGTATGGATCGCCCTTAAGAAACTTCTGCGTGAGCCGAGATGCACCGAGTGGAAGTGAAGTTGCAACTTCAGGTGATTCATCTGTTCCCACTGCAATTTCAAGTGAGCCGCCGCCAATATCGACAACGAGCAAGCGACCACTTGACCAACCAAACCAACGGCGCGCAGCCAAGAAGGTGAGCTTTGCTTCTTCGTTCCCGCTAAGAACCTGCAAGTCAATCTTAAAATCTTTGTTGATGTTCTTAATAATTTCCTCGCCATTTGCTGCTTCACGAAGAGCAGATGTTGCAAAAGGAAGAAGTTCTTTTACTTGCACAGCGTTAGATTGCTCAACAGCGCGGCTGATGATTGCACGAAGAAGATTGATGCCCTCTGCATTGATTTCATTATTTTCTGTCAAAAATTCTGTGAGGCGAATTTCTTCTTTGTAGTTGAAGGTCGGGTTTGGCCGAGCGCCTGGGTGGGTATCAACCACCTGGAGGTGGACCGTATTTGATCCCACATCCAATACTCCAAGGCGCATAAGCAGAACCTACCCGCCGCTACGTGGTTTGGCATGGGTTTGGCTCGTGACATAATTCGGTGCTGGTTTTTACTTCAGTACGCCTCCCTAGCTCAGTGGTAGAGCATCCGCCTTGTAAGCGGAAGGTCGTCAGTTCAATCCTGACGGGGGGCTCCATTTACCTCTTCCAAACTCATACTTTCTTTGCTGATTACTTGGTATGAATAAGCCATGGCAAAGCGCGACTTCGACGTCCTGGTCATCGGATCTGGGTTTGGCGGTTCTGTCAGCGCGCTTCGTCTAACTGAAAAGGGTTACAGCGTCGCTGTAATTGAGGCAGGCAAAAGGTTTAGCGATAAAGATTTTCCCAAGACTTCTTGGCGTATTAGAAAGTTTCTCTATTTTCCGCGCCTTGGGTTAAAAGGAATTCAGCGCATTCACGTCCTGCCTGACGTGCTTGTTCTAGCTGGCGCAGGTGTGGGCGGTGGATCACTTGTTTATGCCAACACTCTTTATATCCCGCCCGATACCTATTTCAATGATTCGCAGTGGCGCCACATCACAGACTGGAAAAAGGAATTGCTTCCTTGGTATGACCAAGCCTCAAGAGTTTTAGGCGTTGCTGATAATCCATACTTCTCACCATCTGATCAAGCAATGAAAGATGCGGCGATTGAAATGGGCGTCGGCCACACATTTCGTATGGCGCCCCTGGGTGTTTATTTCGGAGAAGGACCAGGAGTAACTCACAAAGATCCATTCTTTGGCGGAGTTGGACCAGAACGCTCTGGTTGCATGCAGTGTGGCGCATGCATGAGTGGATGCAGATTTAATGCAAAGAACACACTGCCAAAGAATTATCTGGGCCTTGCTGAATCTGCAGGAACTCAAGTGTTTCCCGAACACACAGTGACAAGAATTGAAGAACGCTCAGATGGCAGCTGGCGCATCTATGCGCGCAAGAGTTCATCCTGGTTGCCCCGCAAGCGCGTATTTACCGCTTCACAAGTGATCGTTGCTGCAGGCACATATAACACCCAAAAATTACTTCACACGATGAAGGCAAGTGGAGTGCTGCCTAAAATCTCTGACTTTCTTGGCAAACTCTCTCGCACAAATAGTGAGGCACTTACTGGGGCTCTGATGCCAGATACCAGCATTGACTACAGCAAAGGTTCTGCTATTACCTCATCATTTTTTCCAGATGATCACACTCACGTTGAACCTGTGCGATATGGCATTGGTAGCAATGTGATGGGGCTACTTCAAACAGTGATGACAGATGGAGAGAACTTAGGTGAAAGACGCCGCCAGTGGCTCTCAACAGTTCTTCGCCATCCAGGCCAACTTGCTCGCGTACTCAATGTGCGCCAGTGGTCTCAGCGCACAGTTATCGCTCTTGTCATGCAGAACGTTGATTCATCTCTAAAAGTTTCAGCAAAGAAAGGCCCCTTTGGATGGCGCCTAACATCAAAGAATGATTCAGATAAACCCAATGCCACATATATTCCTGCAGCGAATGAAGTCGTGCGCAGGATTGCAGAGAAAAACGGCGGCATGGCCGGCGGGCATATTGGAGATCTTGTAGGTGCGCCCTTTACCGCTCACTTCGTAGGGGGTTGCGTTATCGGGGATTCACCAGCCACTGGCGTGATTGATCCCTATCACCGCGTTTGGAACTACCCAACACTTCATGTCGTTGATGGGGCATCTGTTACTGCAAACCTTGGAGTGAATCCATCTTTAACGATTACGGCCCAAGCAGAGCGAGCAATGTCGATGTGGCCAAATAAGGGAAGCGTTGATCCCCGCCCACTTCAAGGCAGCAAGTACGAGCCAGTTGAATTTCAAAAACCTACTCGTCCCTTTGTGCCAGAGCATGCAGTTGGCGCACTAAAAGTTTCCTTGTAGTTCTCTTGAGTATGTGTAAACTTCCAATATGAGCGAAGCAGAAGTACTGACCGGCGCGGAACCCGTATACGGGGATCCAGAGGCAATTCGTCAAGCGGCAAGTTATGTTCCGAGCCCAACAATCATTGTTTATTCAGATGATAAGAGCGTTCGTCACGCTGTTATTTCTGCCCTTGGCACAAAACTTTCAGGGGAAGTGTCAGCGCATAAAATTGTTGAATTCGCTACAGCCCCAGCTCTTCGTCAATATGTGGATGATAAAAAGAAAGTTGACCTATTCATATTAGATAGCGAAGCCGTTCCAGAAGGTGGCATGGGAATTGCCCACCAACTTCGAGATGAGATGGCAGATTGCCCACCCATCATGGTGATCATCCAAAGGTCTCCAGATAAGTGGCTTGCCAAGTGGTCAGGGGCAGATGCAGTAGTCGCCCACCCCATTGACCCCTTCACATTGGGAAAGAGCGTTTTGGGCCTTCTTCAAAAGTAGGAATTTCACTCATTATTCAAGTGATCAGCGCCACAGTTCCTATTCAGGGGCTCAGGGTCGCTCTATAGTCGGCACTGTGAATCCATATGTACCGATTCTAGTTATCGGGGCCATCGGTTTTGGCTTCGCAGGATTCTCAGTTCTCGCAGGAGCACTTACAGGCCCTAAGCGTTATAACAAATCAAAAGCAGATGCATATGAATGTGGAATAGAACCTTCACCACAAGCTGCTGAAGGTGGTCGTTTTCCAGTCAAATATTTCCTCACCGCAATGCTCTTTATTGTTTTTGATATTGAAATAGTTTTCTTATATCCATGGGCTGTTTCATTTAATCAGATGGGCCTCTTTGGACTCGTCGAGATGTTGATTTTCATTCTCACAGTGTTTGTTGCATACGCCTATGTCTGGCGCAGAGGTGGTTTGGAATGGGATTAGAAGAGCAACTACCTAGCGGAATTGTTCTGACCACAGTTGAAAACCTTGCTGGCTACATGCGCAAAGGATCTCTCTGGCCTGCAACATTTGGACTTGCTTGCTGCGCAATTGAAATGATGGCAGTGGGCGCAGGTCGTTATGACTTAGCGCGTTTTGGTATGGAAGTTTTTCGTCCCTCACCACGTCAAGCAGACCTCATGATCGTTGCGGGGCGTGTTTCAAACAAGATGGCGCCAGTTCTTCGTCAGGTTTATGACCAGATGGCTGCGCCAAAGTGGGTTATCTCCATGGGTGCGTGCGCATCTTCTGGTGGAATGTTTAATAACTACGCCATCGTGCAAGGCGTTGACCATGTTGTGCCTGTAGATATTTATCTTCCTGGTTGCCCTCCTCGTCCAGAGATGTTGATGGATGCAATTTTGAAATTACATGAGCAGATCAGCAACGAGAAGCTAGGTGCTAACCGCGAGGAAGTCATTCGCGCAGTGGAGGCAGCCGCGATGGCATCTACTCCTACATTTCAAATTCAAGGATTAATGAAGCGATGAGTAAAGATCACGGCTCATTTGGAGTGCATGGAACAGGTGATACCTCTGGTTACGGAGGCCTCGTTCGCACATCGACTCTCCCAGGTTCAACAGAGCGCCCTTATGGCGGTTACTTTGATGAGATTGCAGATGAATTAGAACGCGCTTATCCAGATTTCAGTGAAGCAATTGAAAAGGTAGTGATTGACCGCGGGGAGCTCACACTTCACGTGAAGAGCGCGAAGCTATTTGATGTAGCAAAAGCACTTCGAGATACGCCTTCTCTTGCCTTCGAAGTATGCCTAGGAGTAAATGGCGTTCACTACCCGGAAGATAAGAACCGTGAATTGCATTGTGTTTATCCACTTCTATCCATGACGCATAACCGCCGCATTCGTATCGAAGTGAGCGTTCCTGATTCCAATCCCCACCTTCCTTCTCTTATTGAACTATGGGCTGGAAATAATTGGCACGAGCGCGAAACTTTTGACATGTTTGGAATTATTTTTGATGGACATCCTGGGCTTACAAGAATTTTGATGCCAGATGATTGGGATGGACATCCACAACGTAAGGATTACCCATTGGGCGGCATTCCAGTTGAATATAAAGGCGCAACTGTTCCACCACCATCAGAGCGCAGGTCATATCGATGAGTACAACGCACGATCCATACGCATCCTTTGCTGATACGACTGAAGGTCGTATCTACTCTGTTACAGGAAATGATTGGGATTCCCTTGTTGCTGAAATTGGTTCAACAAAGGAAGAACGCGTTGTCGTTAACATGGGACCACAGCACCCTTCAACACACGGTGTGCTGCGCCTAGTTCTTGAATTAGAGGGCGAAACAATTACTGAGGCCCGTTGTGGAATTGGTTATCTTCACACAGGAATTGAAAAAAATACTGAGTACCGCTCATGGACTCAGGGCACAACATTTGTTACCCGCATGGATTACTTGGCGCCAATCTTTAACGAAACCGCATATTGCTTAGGCGTTGAAAAGCTTCTTGGCATTACAGATGTCATGCCAGAGCGCGCAACGGTCATTCGTGTGATGATGATGGAGTTGAATCGAATCTCATCCCACATGGTTGCTCTCGGCACAGGTGCGCTCGAACTAGGCGCACTTTCACCGATGATCTTTGCTTTCCGTGAGCGCGAGAAGGTTCTCGATATCTTTGAAATGATCTCAGGACTTCGCATGAATATGGCCTACGTGCGCCCAGGAGGAGTTGCTCAAGATCTTCCAGAAGGTGGCCTAACAAAGATTCGCCAGACTATTAAAGAACTTCGTCATAACTTTAAAGACAATGAGAAGCTTCTGATCGGAAACTCCATCTGGATGAAGCGCACACAGGGCGTTGGCTACTTGGATCTTGCAGGATGCATCACTCTTGGTGTCACAGGCCCTGTTCTTAGGTCAACGGGAATGCCATGGGATCTACGTAAAAACCAGCCATATTGTGGATATGAAAATTATGATTTTGATGTGATTACTACTGATACCTGCGATGTTTATGGAAGATTCCTTATTCGTATGGGCGAGCTTGAGCAATCACTGCGCATTGTTGAACAATGTTGTGACAAGCTTGAAAAGCTAGAGGGCGCTCCGGTCATGATTGATGATGCCAAGATCGGTTGGCCAGCAGATCTCAATATTGATCAAGATGGAATGGGTAATTCAAAAGAGCACATTGCAAAGATTATGGGTGAATCTATGGAATCTTTGATTCACCATTTCAAGATTGTGACTGAAGGATTCAGAGTTCCAGCTGGACAGGTGTATACATCTGTTGAATCCCCTCGCGGTGAGACGGGCGTCCACATGGTTTCAGATGGTGGAACACGTCCGTATCGCATGCACTTTCGTGAGCCATCATTTAATAACCTGCAATCACTCTCTGCCATGTGTGAAGGCAGCATGATCGCTGACGTTGTTGCCGCTGTTGCTTCCATCGATCCTGTGATGGGTGGTGTGGACCGCTGATGTTTACAAATGAAGAGCTAGCAACAATGGATCAGATTATTGCGCGCTATCCAAAATCACGTTCTGCAATCATGCCGCTGCTTCATTTTGTTCAATCTATTGATGGTTATGTGACTGAGCGCGGAATCGAAATGATTGCCGAGAAGCTTGATCTTTCAACTGCCGAAGTCACTGCTGTTTCATCTTTTTATACTCAATACAAGAGCGCGCCAGTCGGTGAGTATCACGTTGGAGTTTGTGTGAACACACTCTGCGCTGTTATGGGCGGCGATGAACTTTATAAAACTGCCTGTGATCGCCTAGGTATTGGCAACCATGAGACAACACCAGATGGCAAAGTTTCACTGGAGCGTATTGAGTGCAACGCCGCATGTGATTACGCACCAGTTGTTATGGTGAATTGGGAGTTTTATGACAATCAAACACCAGAATCACTTCGTGAATTAGTAGATGGTGCGCGCGCAGGAAATCCTCCAGCGCCAACACGTGGTCCAAAGAAACTTCGCACATGGAAAGAGAACTCAGCTGTTCTTGCGGGAATTTCTGATGGTTTATCTGGTGAAGGTGTTCAAGCAGGAGAAGCGACACTACGTGGTCTTAAGGTTTCTAAATCGGCAGGGGGTCAAAAATGAGCAAGCTCACTCCAGTTCTATCTGCCGCATGGGATCAAGCGGATTCATTCACAATCGATGGCTACAAGCGCAATGGTGGCTATAACGCAATTGCAAAAGCCCTCGGTATGAGCGCAGATGATGTGATTACAACAATTAAAGATTCAGGGCTGCGCGGCCGCGGAGGCGCAGGATTTCCAACAGGAAATAAATGGTCATTTATTCCACAAGGAGATAACAAGGCGCATTATTTAGTTGTTAATGCGGATGAGTCAGAACCTGGAACATGCAAAGACATGCCACTTCTTCTTGCTAATCCACATGTACTCATTGAGGGAATCATTATTGGTTCTTACGCAATCCGCGCAAATCATGCATTTATCTATGTGCGCGGGGAAGTTGTGCATGTAGTTCGCCGCTTGCAACAAGCTATTGCAGATGCTTACAAGTCAGGATATTTAGGTAAGAATATTCTTGGGAAGGGATATGACTTAGAGCTCACACTTCATGCCGGAGCGGGTGCTTACATCTGCGGTGAAGAGACAGCGCTACTTGACTCACTTGAAGGATTCCGCGGACAACCACGTCTTCGCCCGCCGTTTCCTGCTATCGCTGGTCTGTATGCGATGCCTACTGTTGTTAATAACGTTGAATCCATTGCCTCAGTTCCAGCAATTATTAATAACGGTGTTGAGTGGTTCCAGAGCATGGGAACAGAGAAGAGCAAGGGCTTCACCTTGTACTCACTTTCTGGCCATGTGAAAAACCCTGGACAATTTGAAGCGCCTCTTGGAATTACTTTGCGTGAAATTCTTGAACTCGCTGGCGGTATTCGCGAGGGACATCAATTGAAGTTCTGGACTCCTGGTGGATCCTCCACACCAATATTTACAGCAGAGCATTTAGATACTCCGCTCGATTATGAAGGTGTATCTGCAGCTGGTTCGATGCTTGGAACAAAAGCACTTCAAATATTTGATGAAACAACTTGTGTTGTTAGAGCAGCCCTTCGCTGGAGTGAGTTCTATAAGCATGAGTCATGCGGAAAGTGCACACCTTGCCGTGAGGGAACGTGGTGGCTCGTGCAGATGCTCGAAGACTTAGAAGCAGGCAAAGGCACTGAAGCAGATCTAGATAAGCTTCTTGATCTCTGCGACAACATTGCTGGTCGCTCATTTTGCGCGTTAGCAGATGGCGCAGTTGCTCCAATTATTTCCACGCTTAAGTATTTCCGTTCTGAATATATTGCTCACCAAACAAACGGCGGCTGTCCGTTTGATCCAGTTGCCTCAACACTTTTTGATGCGGTTGGTGCGAAGTGACTCCTGAGCAAGCAGTAACTGCGGTTGAGACTGTCAGCGCAATAATCGATGGCATTGAGGTGCAGGTTCCAAAGGGAACTTTGATTATTCGCGCAGCAGAAAAACTTGGTATTCAAATTCCTAGGTTTTGCGACCACCCACTTCTAGCTCCAGCTGGTGCATGTCGTCAGTGTTTGGTTGATGTTGAAGTAAATGGTCGTGCGTTTCCAAAGCCACAAGCCTCCTGCACAATGCCTGTTGAAAATGGAATGGTTGTGAAGACTCAACTTACTTCTGAAACTGCTGAAAAGGCGCAAGCAGGAATCATGGAGTTTTTACTTATTAATCACCCACTTGATTGCCCAGTATGTGACAAGGGCGGTGAGTGTCCACTTCAAAACCAAGCAATGACTGCAGGCCGAGCAGAGTCACGTTTTGAAGGGGAGAAGCGCACATTTGAAAAGCCAATCAACATTAGCTCTCAAGTACTTCTAGATCGAGAACGTTGTGTTCTCTGTGCTCGTTGCACACGTTTCTCAGAAGAGATTGCTGGAGATCCTTTTATTACTCTCAATGAGCGAGGGGCTTTACAGCAAGTAGGAATTTACGAGAAGGATCCATTCGA
>Ga0214166_1001567_pt1 | contig 9741 bp, 20 predicted proteins | sample TroBogepilimnion_27_FD_153005 | JGI IMG/M metagenome (GOLD analysis project Ga0214166, IMG submission 153005) | Freshwater microbial communities from Trout Bog Lake, WI - Practice 18AUG2009 epilimnion v3 | ecosystem: Environmental > Aquatic > Freshwater > Lake > Epilimnion/Euphotic zone ...
CTGTATTACACATGGGTTTGCCGTCACGATCCAGACGAGGAAGCCCATAAAAGATTGTGAATAAAGCCAGAGGAACACTAGCTGTGTATAGAAACATTTTCATTATCTCAATGCCTTTCAATAAGATATTTGATCATAACCCAAACCATTTTTGTTTGTATAGTGATCATGCGACGAAAACTTGATCTTGTCTTTGTTTTCATCAAAGAACTGCCGCGCTGCGGATGCAACACCATATCTGTCTTCGGCTTGAACTTCAAAACGATCTGATATAAGTTGGCGAATATACCGAACACGAAATGTCTTCAGTTTCTTCTGCTTCTTGATATGTGCCTTCAGCCTATCTTTGGCATCGCGGCCATTGATCATAGCACAAAAAGTCTTTTCATCAGTGTCAGCTAGTGGTCCCCATGATTCTGGAGAACGATTTCGTACTTCAACAGTCATCAGATAACCTTTCCATCAAGAACAAAGTAGTTGTGAGCGCCATGCTCACCGTAATGAAACGACAGAAGACCATCATCTTCAAAAATCTGAAGAGGAGCGCGACCAGCAGCAATCTTGGCAAAATATTCGTCAACGCTGTAGTGCTTCTTCAAGACGGCAACAAACTTAGCCTTGTTGACTGGACCACGATGCTTGAAGCGGGCGACAAACTTACGTTCGCCGTTGTGGTTGTAGTGAAGGTATCCACCGTGATATTCGAAGTTGGCTTTTTCAAACTTGACCATCGCGAATCACTTTCTCTCTCTGTCTACTTTCTGACAATAGACGATTCGCGATAAAATGTCAAGCTAGATTCGTCTCACACCTCTACGTTTTTGTAAACTATATGATTTGGTCCATGCTCACCATAGACACATCTAGCGATTCGTTTTGCGTCTTTGAATGACTTTGCGTTCAGCCCGATATAGTCGATATCGGTTTCACGGCCTGATTCTTCTGTTATAAAAATCAGAAAATAGCGTTTCTTAAACTTTGGTGATTTGTCCACGAGTTAATCCGTGATAATCGTAGTATGTGTTGATGACATTGACTGCTTTTCCAATCCACTGGTTTCTTCTTTGGATGAACAACTGAGGTTCGCTGTTCTCTACTGCAATGATAACAACAAGATTATTCACAGGTACACCAGTTAGTTCTTCATACATGACCGCATAGATGGCCATCTGCATGAAGTATGTATCAATCCACTCCTCTTTCTTAGGTTTATCTGATGTCTTGAAGTCGATGATAGACCTACGGTCATCAAAGTCTGCAATAACGTCAGCAGTTCCAGCAACTCCAAGATGATTGGAGTACATCTGCAACTCAACACCAAGAACATTGTCAATACGATCAATAAACTTTTGAATGGATGTAAACAAAAACAATGCAAACGGATCTACTTTGTCTTTGTCAATCTCTTTATTGTGTAGATAATCTTCACAGATAGCATGAACTTTGGTACCACGACTAGAAGTTCTTCTCAAAACCTTTTGAACTTCTTCTTCACCTAGCCGCTTACGCCATTCTGCTAGTTGAGGCTTCTTATACCACCCTAGGACAGTGGTTACAGAAGGAACTTTAGAACCATCGGGGAGACGATAAAGTCTCCCCGTGTTCTCATCACCATCAATCCTATCAATACCAGGCAGTGTTGTCGTGTTGTGTTTGAACTTTTTTTGTATCACGAAAATAACCAATCTGTTGTAGTTCTGCTAAAATAAACTCACGGACAAATCCAGAACGAACAATATCGTCCACTTCGAACTCAACTTTTCGGATAGAAGGAATCTTATCTAAAACTCTCATCATAGATTTTAAACCAGACTCTTCATTATAACGAGAACTTGTCAAGTCATCTTGATTGATGTCACCGCATACGATAACTTTAGCATTTTCGCCAATACGTGTCAAGACTGTTTTAAGTTCGTTATAACCTAGATTCTGACATTCATCTAGAATCACAATAGCGTTGTCGATGGTTGTACCACGAAGGAATGATGTTGATTCGAACTCAACAATGCCTTTTTGTTTTAGGATGCTGTATGCGTCTCCACGCTTGAATAACTTTGCACAGATGGAGATATATGGCGCCTCAAAGACTTCCATCTTCTGAGCCGCGGTGCCAGGCAAGAAGCCGATGGACTTAGATGATTGTGCGCTTCTAATAATGACTACTTTACGAGGTTTGTTTAAGTCTTCCATTACCTCTTCAAGAGCAAGATAAAGACTGATGAATGATTTGCCAGAACCAGGAACTCCGTGGAGCAAAAGGTTCTTGCCATCATCATAGTATTCGAACGACCTGCGTTGGTTGTCTGTAGCAGGTGTGATTTGAGATAAGTGTAGTTTCAGTTTATCTTCTGTGGTTCTCTCTTTGCTTTGTCTACTCTGTCTATTACGGTCTCGCTTTTCCGCTCTTGTCGTAGCCATAAGACTCCTTAATCGTTTTTACGTTAAGTCACCGGCACATTATGTCAAAGCACCACCAAGCTTCTTTTTTACTTTGTTGACAGCTTCGCGGGTCTTTGTTTCTTTAACACTCTTAGAGCCATGTTTCTCTGCGAGGGGAGAAAATGGATTAGCAGCGGCGATTCGACTTAGAACATCGTTCATTCCACTGTCTGTTTTTACACGATCACCAGTACCACCTACGAGCATAGGCATATGAAATACTTGCTGAATGTGTGGATTGTCTTGGAGAAACTGCTTGTGTGATGCATAAGACCACAACTCGTCCCACGTTTCTTGTGTTTCAGGAATGAGGTATTGGTACATTGGCATGTAGTTACTCCTTACGATTACTTATAAAATCAGTCAATCTTGCGTTCTATTGTTTGACAGTGAATCTTTTTAGGATTAAAATACTTGACGAAGATTTCTTTGACTGTTTCTTCAGAATATTCTTTACAAGAGAAAATGTCCATGTAACAACTATTACGATCTACTGGACAGAAATGTGCTGATATGTTTGAATCTTGAAGAAGTTGATATATTGAATATCCTACTTTATTGGGATCATTTGTATTACACCAAACGATGTTTAGATCACCTATTTTTACCATTTCTATGGCATTCAATACATCATCAATAAAGTTTTGAAAAACAACAACATCGTTTATAGCCGAAGAATCACATTCTCCAGCATCAATCATTGTTATCCATCCCCAAGGCTTACTCATTTACTCATCGTCTTCCATTTCTAATAGTTGGTCAATATCAAGTGTCCTGATCGCTCTATTTAGACGTTTTTGTTTCTTGTGTTCCCGATACTCTCGCAACTGAGAAGTATTGTTCACTTCGTCTTCTTCGTACCAGTCCTTGAACTTCATGACCTTCTTCTTATGCATTTACCGTTTCTTTCTTAGGGCGCCCGCGACCTCGTTTGACTGGGGCATCTGCTACTGGAGTTTGTTCTTCTTTTGATGGAAGAAGTTTAGTGAAAACACTACGAACGAGTTGTTCATCGATGTTTACATATGGAAGATTGCGGTCCTTGACTGCCAAGATAAGTTTAGCATCAGCAGGATCAAGTGCTTCCAAAAAGTTTACGAACAATGCTTCACGCTTTGCCTTCGAGATGTTTGGATTTTCTGGCCCAACCCAAAGATACATCTTGCGGAAAGTGTTATAGAGCATTGCTTGCTGATCTAGAAACTGACATGGCTTGTATGGAGGTGCACCTTCTGGTAGAAGCCAGCGAACACCAGGATGATATGTCATCTTTAGGATTTCCATAAACGTAGGATTGTTTACGTTTGCGGCTAGCATACTACGACGCTTTTCGTAATCTGGTTCAGCGTCAATCTTATTCAAAATCTCTGAGATACCTAACATTGTTTATTCCCTATCATTTCTTTCTTCGAGGAGTCTTTCCACTCCAACCTGTAATAGACCATTTACCGCTCAAACTTTTTGTGTATGTGCGAGTTGAGCCGCTTTTTGTTGTTTTAACTTTACTGATCTTTGGTGGCCCAACTCTTTTTCTTACCATTAAAAATCACCTACACATTCCAAAAGGTTCTTCAAACGATTTTCTACAAAATAGTTGAACAGTTTGCTACGATCTTTCTTCTGAGTATTGTACTGTTCCAGAACTTGCTCTGAGATTTCAGTAGGAATACAATCAAGATCGATCAACTGTTGATTGCGCTTATAGTTACGCAGCATGGTTTCATTGCAGAACTGTTCAGGTTCTTGAAGAATCCAAGAAGACAGCTTCTTAGCAGACACAGGAGACTGCCGAATGCCCATAACGAACACATTATCAGCCGATAGAAAGTTGGGAATGCCATCAGACACATCACCCTTCATGATATGTTCCTTGAGAAACAGATCAGGATTGGTACAGGTGATGTACTTCTTGAGGACAGGGCTGTATTGCTTGACGTTAGGATACTTCTGCAACTGACCAAAGTCTTTATCGCCAGACAGCACCAAAATGTTTTCACGCAAATGATACTCTTTGACAAGAGTAGCGATAACATCATCAGCTTCAGCGTGTTCTACCTGAATGACTTTGTAAGGAAAGAAGTCCTTGATTTCTTGACGAATCTTGTTGAGTGTTTCAAACACTGCATTCCAGTCAAGTTCAGAAGCATCGCGTTCCTTCTTGCGATTAGCTTTGTAATAAGGATAAACTTGCTTGCGCCAGTAGTTCTTGTCATCGCAAGCAATGACCATCTCACCAAACTCGGCAGTAAACTTTACCTTGTGTGCGCGTAGAGCGTTCAACACCATGTGTCGAATGATATCTTCTTCGATCTTGACATTTTTATGGTTACCGATCTGGACCATAAGAGTCGAAATCATGACTTGTGACAAATCTAGGATAATCATGTTAGGTTGTTCTCACGTTGTTATGATCTATATATACAACATTTTTAGATCATTGTAAAGAGTTATTCGTCAAAATATTCTTCATCGATGTCTGGAAAGTCAATCAACTGTTCTGCTGCTTGTTGCAGCCCATGATTGACTCCCATACTCTTGAGGATCAATGACCGTAGGGATTCGATGACTAGTGCAACATCTTTGCTAAAGTCATCGTCATCAAAGTTGAACCCTAGCATACCAATCTTATAGAACAACTCTTCGGTCATCTCATCCGTCACGAAATGAACAAACTCTATTTTGTTTAGAAGAGCCTGCTCTCTCATCTCTTCAAGATGATCTTGGGTAAAGTTTGTTCTATTTTTCAACGGGAACTGAATGATGTTTGAACGTATCTCAACAGAAACATTAGTAGAAATAGCTGTGTTGGTATTCACACAAGTCTCCTCTCTACCATTACTTATTTTTTAGAGATTCTAGAAGGCCCGACCATTCCATTGCTTTAGTGTTCCAGTTGTATGTACGATCTGCTTGGATTTTCTGTAGATAAAGATCCTGTGCAATCAAGTCTCTTTGATTACGCATAACGTTGATACCCTGTGAAAGAACCTGATAGAATGAGTTTGCATGATGATTCTTATCTTCGCTCCACTGATACATCCATGTCAAGCCCATAGAAGTTTCTGGTAGTGCTGCTAGATTAGGATGAATGCAGAGTAGACCAGCAGACATGGCTTCGATCAAACAGAGACAGGAGGTTTCTTTCCAGATTGAAGGATATGCAAAGATGTCCGCGTTCAACAATGCGCTGCGCAACTCTTCGTTGCTTACAGAGCCGTGATAGTTAATCTGTGGATGCTGGCGACAGACTTCAAACAGGTCTTCATACTGTTGATCGCGTTGTTCCCAACCATACAACTTGAATGATGAATAGACATCCAATGTGATGTTAGGATCGTTCTCGGCTAGCTTGATGAAGACTGGTACCAGAATATCTAGACCACGATGTGGAGTAGGTGTGTAGATCAATCGGATCTTTTTATCATCAACAGTCTTTGCTGTAGTGTCGATAGGTTCAATAGAGTTTTTAATGACAACAGAATCGCTATATGGTACACCACGAACGTTGTTGTATTGTTCCATCTGCCAGTTTGAAACGAAAACAAACTTATCAAACTTCTTACGGTACATGGGATCAGATAGTCGCGACGACTCTGGATCTTCTGGTAGATCGTGACAGTAGTAAATCTTCGTCTTGGTTTCGTCTAGTTCACGAGCGCGTGAGAAAACAATCTGTGTGTCTTCTAGAAGTTCACGAGGAACACCACCCGCATATAGACGTTCTTGTAGTAGTTCTGTACCACCCTTTGAGTTCTTGTTTAACTCATTACGTTCCATTAGGTCATGATTGCTCATTTGGTTCCACCGCTTCCATTTCTTCTGTTAGTTTTTGATGATAAAGTTCATAGGTTTCTATCATCAGCGCAAACACTGCGAGGCTGCTAATACGTGCAGCAATGTTGACCACGATCCACTTTGCGATAACTGCTCGGATATATTCCCAGCGTGTTAGTTCGTTCATTATACAAAAAACCCTACACTGAAATCAACAACAGAATCTTTGCGGAATGATCGCCAGCCACTGTTCTCTAGATCCCATACTGAAATGACATCTGGATTTGATTTACGAGTTTGAGATTGTTCATCAAGTTTCTGTTCTGGTAGAATCTCTGGAGAAAGAGTGCAAAGCATTTTACGTACTGTTCCGTCCTTCTTTGTGAAGTTGACTTGACAGATGTTATGCTTTAGATCATCCAAGAAGGACGTTGGTAGATTCGTTTTTGATTCGTTCATTGAGTTCATTATACCCTCCAATGTATGTTTCATTATAAAAAATCTGTGGTACTGTGCGCGCATGTGGCACTTCAGTTAGTAGACGATTCTTTGTTTCTTCGTCTGTGATATCCATTTCAACGAATGGAATGGACTTTGATGTGAGAAGATTTTTGGCTGCTGTACAGTTTGAGCATCCTGGCTTTGAGTATACTTTATACATAGTCGATCCTGTATGTTTTGTCAAGAGATAAAGGGGCAGCCGAAGCCACCCCTAAATCTATTTATGCGATTTTATAGAATATGTGATGACCTATCGTCACAACTCTCTTGTACTTCCAATGTGGATTTACATAGTTTGCATGATAGAAGATTGCGCCATTAATGTTGTCTCCTACATGTCCGTAGTAAACAGAACGAGCAACTTGCTTATTCTTTTCATATAGGTCTTGATATACAATCTTAGGATGGTGATGAATCCAGCTAAACTGGTGTTTCATAGCAATAACTTCACATGGAGTTTTAGCATAGCCTTGTTTTACACGATTCATTATTACATTTGCAACTGCAACCTGGCCATTTAGTGGCTCACCACGGGCTTCAAAATAGATTGTCTGTGCTACGCATTCTAGTTGCGCTTGATCGTGTTTTGGTGTTTGTGCCATTGCTTGTGGTATTACAACCAACAGTGCGAGAGTGGCAATCGCCTTGAAGATTTTATTTAGGTAAGACATTTCTTCCCTCTTAGGTTCGAAGACCTAGGCGACAACTGAAAGTCTTATAGGGTATCTCAACCCGTACAGACAGCTATGCTATGAGAAGATACAAAGTAAATGTATATGGTATCTTCTACATCCATTTCCCTCTTACTGGAAATGCAAGATCGTCGTTGTTTCGTTTGAATCATATCGATAGTATAACGTGATACTGTAGATATAATGCTTACTAGCCATCGCAGACTTGAAGCGTTGTAAGAGTACAATGGAAGTAGAACTTCCAATGGTATTTATATGAGACATATTCTAGACCGTGCCTAGGTTGATCGCGAATACGTCTGCGCTTCCATCTCGGCGCAGATTGACACTTACTCCTCATCCCTGGAGCAGTTATCGGATAGTCCTCTTTGGTGCGCTTATGGTGGATTCCATCCAGAGGCGTAAGAGGCTCAGAAAACCCATACATATGTAACAGAGGTATGGGTCATATTGTCTTTACTTATACACTAGTTTTACGTGGTTGTCTAGTCTTTTTTGGAGCAGCAGGTGCAGATGGCTCTGGTGCTACCTTTGGTGCCCTAGGCTTACGCGGTGGCTTGGGCTTATCTGGCTGCTTGCTGCGATGTAGAATGATGATACCCTTAGATCGCAGTTCACGAATAATCTTACCATGATCCATTAGAAGCTTGTTAAGTGCTTCCTTATCAACAGGAGCATTAGGAGCCTTGCGCTTCAGATACTTGTCCACAGATTCGTGAATACCATGAAACTCTTCATCTGTGCAATCTAGATATATTGCGGCCATGATTACAGCCTTCCACTGATATCAATGATGTCATAGCGATCATAATGGTGTGCCTCTTGCAAACACACATCAATATACTTTTGTGCCTCTTTCAAAGTCTCAAACGACTTAAGGAAGTTATCTTCTTCAGGATAATAACGATCCCAGCCTAGTACCCAAAATACTTTCATATTCATTCTCACCAAAACTTGGCAACAAAGTGCCAGATAACACCGATAATGATGCCCCAGAATGCAACATTCGCGAGAAACGTAAACAGCACCATTTTATAAAACGTATTCATAATCAAAACTCCAAAACATTGAGAATATCGCTCACACCGTCGATATTGATACCGTAGCTACGAATCACAGAGATAGAAGCAGATAAACTAAACATAACGAATCACCTTATATCTCATTGACTACATTACTGATAATATCAGAGTTGGAGATAATGTCAAGAGGGAAATGTGTATCCCACCAAAGATTCTAACTCTGATAAAGATTTTTCTACCACCACAGATCCTTCAACGTTGTCAGCCATATAAACTTTGATAGAGCGATCTTTGGAATAGACAACTTTGTAATACGCCGATGGAACGGGAATCCTACGTTCTCCAATACAAGTAGATGGATCAGTATAGATTGCACCAGTCACCACGTATTGCGTCTCCATCCCTCTCACCATCGCTTCCAGTTCTTTCCAGATAATCCTGTTTACATCTGGTAGTTGTGGTGTCATGTTGGTCATTAGAAATGTGTCACGCATCTGGACTTCGTTTCCAGCGTCAGCAGCGGGTGTTAGATGCCCGCGATCATATCCACTGTCTGTATAGTCATCTGGTGTTGGTGACCGTTTCAGGCGAGGATCAGAGCAGAATGCGTCGTCTCTTTCCACGTGGTCATGTGGTGGCTGTGTCACTTCAGCAGATAGAATCGTTCTCATATTCTTTTCATCATAAAGAACGAGATAGAACGAGTTACAAAGCACTGTGGTACCAGGCACGACAATAGCCTGACCGTAAGGCCAGACTTGATTTGCAGGTAACGATGGAGGTAGCTTCCGCTTTGCTAGAAAAGAAAATGCAGCGGAAGCTAACATCCTAGGGATAGATAGCAACCGCTGCATCATTATTTCCTTGAGTGTTAGATTACACTCTATTTATTATTTAGTCTTCTTGAGCCTGTGTTACGTTCGAACTACGCTTGTAGTTGCCCCAATATTCATTGGCACGAACACGGATATTCAGCATGTTTGTCTGGTTCTTATTAGGATTGACAATGGTAATCCAAGGATTACGACCAGCACGCCATGCTTTAACAAGATCAAGTTCATGTGTTAGTGTGCAACGATCACGCTTCACAAGCTTTGAAGTTGCTTTTGAAACGTTTGAGTGAATACCTTTTGAGACCTTAGTCTTACGTGTACTAACTGCCATTATTTACCTTTCATGATGTTGGAGCCTCATAACGGTACCTCCCCGTTTTCCTCTGGGTGGAAGCCAGATGCATTGATTCTATGCTAATGAGGCAAAGGGTGTTTTATATAAGTAATATTGTCTGTCACGATACTACTAATATCCACAGA
>Ga0214166_1001574_pt1 | contig 9711 bp, 20 predicted proteins | sample TroBogepilimnion_27_FD_153005 | JGI IMG/M metagenome (GOLD analysis project Ga0214166, IMG submission 153005) | Freshwater microbial communities from Trout Bog Lake, WI - Practice 18AUG2009 epilimnion v3 | ecosystem: Environmental > Aquatic > Freshwater > Lake > Epilimnion/Euphotic zone ...
ACACATGGGGAGAATATGCCAGCGGGGATATATGGCAGGCAGGACCTTGCGATATATGCGGGACGGATCTAGTCCGCCGCGTGTCAGGTAAAATCTTTCATGAGTGGGTAATTGCGCCATGAATAGCCTAGACTCATGGCTAATGCTCGCTCTAGGGGGGTGGCTCATTATCCTATTCATTAAGGGTTAGATATTGACTGTCTGGCACGGCCTGAAAGGGCCGTGTTAGGCGGTGAGTGGCTAACTAGGGCAACTCATAGGAAAGGACTAAGCAATGGCGGATCTATGTATAGCGTGCGGTGAGAAGGCCGCTCTGTCTGTTTATTCGAGAATATGGCAAGTGGAAATTACAGTGTGCAGAGCATGCGCCTTTAAGAATAAAGCGGTGGCATAATGGAATGGACGCCAATGCGGGGCACAATTCAGATAACCCCTAAAGGTACAGCGCGCGCTCATTGGTACTACTACGTAGTACGCGAGGGGGCTTATAGATACCGTGCGGGATATTATGGTTACGGCCGCGAAATTGATTTTACGCAAGGCGGCACGCCTTACGTATTTCCTACGGCTAAGCAGGCCCGCGCATATTGTGAGGCTAAGGATGCCGCCGCCGTGATAATCGTTAGCAGTGAGGCACACAATGAATAAGAGGGCGGTAACCTGCCCCCTATGCGGGGTGGAAATTGAGGTACGGGGTGGGCAATTCGCTCACCTCACCATGGGTAACCACTACAGGAAAGAGGGCCACAAGTGACACAAGATCAAAGGACGCATTATGAATGGATGCTCAAGAATTTAGACTTAAACCCTAAACATAGGGCATGGATCGTGGATCAACTAGAGGGGTGGAATATCTATGAGTAGCGAATCACGCCTAGCCTATTGGAAAGCGCAAGCGAGAGAATCTTATCGCCTATTTTATGAGCAGTTGCCTGACCCCGCGCAACAAGATCTATGTGTAGAGAATCTTGCACAATTTATTCATGCCAGCCGACAAGTGGAAAGCCTAACGGCGCCAGAAGGGTTAGAGTGGCTTAATCCATAAGTACGACGGCGTAGAGAGTTAGGGGAGCGATTTATTTCGCTCTAGGGTAATTGGAAATTACCCGTCAAGGGATAACGGAAATCCGTTATCCCTTTCCCTTTTGGCATTTATGCGACTCGCCACCTTTTGGGTATTGACAGATCCGCATTAGTCGGTTTACACTCCTGCTACCAGGCAATACCGCCTTAATAACCGATAGGGGAGCGTGAAATAATGGATGAAGAATTAGAGCGCGACAAGGCTATTGAAGTAGCCTATCGAACTGGTTATAGTCAAGCATTAAAGGACCTAGGACTAACTGAATCAGATATGGAGAAGAAACTATGATACGACCAGCAGACAGGCCAGCATGTGCAGAATCAGGGTATGACTCAGAATTGTGGTTCCCAGATCCTTACCACTTTCGCAATGAGGGAAGTAAGTTATTTAAGCAGGCAACGCATGACGCATTAATTGCCATGACGATATGCAATGAATGCCCACTCTTTGCTAACGGCAAGTGCTTAGAAAGCGCAATGGAAGATATATCTACTATTGACTACGGTATCTGGGGTGGCACGCTACCCAACGAGCGCCGCAGGGCAGTAGGTTCTAACATTGATGCCGATATATGGCAATCACGCTTACGCCATGAAGCAGACAAGAAGGGCCTAGTTAAGCCGCTGGTCACACCAAGAGAAAGGCCAAGGTCATCATTATGGGAATATATGGACGCAAAGTCACTAAACCGCAACGGGTCGGATTGGTCATAGCATTAGTAATCACATTACTGGTAGGCATTGAAGCCCTTAGCGGGCAACCTGCGGCTGTTAATGACCATCTCAGCACCCCCAAGCACTTCGCCAGAGTGATGTATATACGCCAGGGCGCCACTGTAAAGCAGTGGCAGTGCCTTAACACTCTTTGGTACATGGAATCTAGGTGGAACTTCCAGGCACGCAATCCACGGGGTGGAGCCTTTGGTATTCCTCAGGCTCTGCCAGCCAGTAAGATGCTGGTCATTGGTAAAGATTACCGCTATAATTGGCAGACACAGATTAGATGGGGCTTGTTATATATCAAGCACCATTGGAATAATAGTGCGTGTAACGCACTCCGACATGAGTATCAGAAAGGATGGTATTAGGATGGAAAAGAAAGTACGCATTGCCGTTATTATTGTTGCTATTCTCTGCCTTTTTAATATGCTAGTGGTGAGTAAGGTTTTTGCTTTACCTGCAAAAATTAAGCCCACGTGCATCGAAGAGCAGACACAAACCTATATCGGGACATGGAAAATAACCGATACGCAAGATCCAACCAAGGATCGCATGGGTCATTTATTACCCATAACAACATCCACTTGTTTAATTTGGTCGAAAGGATGAGCATGACCCACGATGAATTGTTGGCAGAGATAGACGACAACTTCACAAAGTGTGGAGATGATTGTGAATCTTGCCGTAGAGATAATGCTTCTTGGTTTGCCCTTCGTGCAGTAGTGGAGTTGCATAAGCCTAAGTATTGGGAAAACATTCACGACTCTAGTTGGAATGGCAATGATTGTTCCGTTTGTTTTACCGATGGCAATTTGGACACACCTTCGTCAATGGTTACTTACCCTTGCGAAACTATCCAAGCGATTGAGAAGGAGTTGAAGTGAGAAAGAAGCCCGAGAACATCCTGCATGACCCTGAATTCATTAGATGGGCGCTACTATGGGTCGCCGTTGTAGCCATCCTGCTTGCGTGGGCAACTGTATGAACAGCCACGAATTACCATTAGTATTCTTTCACATTCTGGCTAAGGACAAGGCCAAGATCCTGCCATATTGGTTAGAGCAGAACCTGGACAAACTAGATTACCCACGCGATAAGGTTATTTTATACTTTCGTACTAATAACAATAATGATGATACCGCCAAGATTATCCGCCAGTGGGTGGATGATGAATACACCATGCGTAGCCCAGACTATGGCTACGAGGGCGATTGGGCGCACCATGATTGGCATAGCATCATAGTCAATGATGAGGATGTACCAGAACAGGTACAACGATTTGGCGTACATGAGTGGAACGCAGAGCGATTCTCGGTACTGGGTCGCTTACGCGAGGAAGGTATAGCCGAAGCACGAACCTACCCAGAAGCCTTCTACTTCGTAGTGGATGTAGATAACTTCATATTACCTGGCACCTTAAAGGCTCTTGTAGCCGAGAATAAGCCCGTTATAGCACCATTACTGCGCTACGCCGTAGCGGAAGGAGAAGAAACACATGCAGGTTACGCAAATTTCCACCATCCAGTTACGGAAAATGGGTACTATCAAGACAGTGAGGAATACTTCGCTTTGCTTAACGGCGCCGTACGTGGAGTATGGCCCATTGATTTGGTACACTGCACCTATCTCATCCATCCTGGCGTCTTAGGCCATATTGCATACCATGATGGCACCGAAGATTATGAATATGTAATCTTTAGCCGTCGCCTGCGCAATGCAGGCATCGAACAGTACCTAGATAACCGCAAGATATACGGATACTTAACCCTGTGGGAGAATGTAGATGCCTGCAAGTACTGGATGGGGAAGTTGAAATGAGCGCCAAGCCAACTGAACTTAAGAAGTTAATTGCGCTATTGGAAGAAGATGCCGATAGCGCCGAGAGTGTCGCTAAGGCCGTATGGAACTTGGTTGAGGATCTTCTCAATTTGCGCCAGCGTTATGTAGTCTTTGCCGTACATCCTAGCCTCAATCTGATACAGGCAGTCGGCCCGTATGATACCCAAGAGAAGGCCAGGAAGGATTACGCCAAGCGCATAGCCGCCTACGATAATCAATCCAAGGCTCACCTGGCACTCTTGAGATTTCCTGATACAATTACGGAATGAAGAATTAACGGGGAGTTATTAGTCCTTTCGCCCCGTTATAGTTGCTCCCTGTACCATCCTCACAGGTTGTAGCGACAACAAGTAGACCCGCCTCGGTAAATCCCGAAGCGGGTCTTTTGCTTTACTCCCCTAGTAAACTTATAACTTATGCAGGACGCCCCTAGCGTCCTTCCAGTAGCCATATCCGCCCTTAACAAGCGTGAATGGTGCTGGTGGTACACCTAGATAAGAATAGGGCTTAGTGCCGTGCGCATCGTCATAGAAGGTCGGTGTAGTGAAGTCTGGCAGTACGCCATTGGTAAGGTTTGCAGTACCACGAAACAGCCCTACGGTATGATCGCATGGCTCCATGAGCCAAGTACGGCCTTGATTATCTGGCGCAGACAAGCGATTGATCTGCGGATCTACTAACATCTCTGCCAATTCATGCGCTGCGACACTGATTACCCCAGGAGTAAATCGTTCCCCATGGATAATAATGTTCTTCAATTTAAGCGCTGGTGAATAGGTGCCAAAGATAGATCGTGAACCGTAAGCATCTGCGCGGATATATGCGATAGCAGATCCGTTAAGCATCTCATGGTAGCCCAAGGCTACCTTCTGCATTGCGGGATTTGGGAACTGATCCACAATAACGACATTCTGCTGGCCTGCTACGCGAGCAGGTGCAATCGCAACTGTGTTAATCGGTAAACCATATCGCTGACATACCAAAGCAGAATACTGCGTTAATATGTTCGCAAAGTTTGTTGCATCCAATAGGCTAATTGGACGCTTTGATTCGTTGACTAGATTAATTGCCATGTTTCTCCTTAATGATCTGTTGAGTAAAATCCGCTGGTGTTAAATCTGACAGGGGTAGGATGAAAGATCCTATCCATAAGGTTAGAACAGCACATGGGTGCTACCGATTCCTCGTGTATGGAACGCTCTAGCGTTGAATTGACACCGCAAGTATTGCATTTATAATCATAAGACGGCACGCTCACCGCCAATGGGGCATTTATCTACACAGTTCCATATCAATTCCATGTAGCCCTTGTCCTCAACGCGACGTATTTCAGTAAAGCAATCAGAGTCGTGGATATACTTAGTCACTCTTCCCCCTTCTTGAAAGGATTGGTACCGCCCAATTTATTATTAAGACGGCGCAGCGCGCCATCTACTTTGCGGTGTGCAGTGGTATCACTTATCTCTAATTGTACCGCAATCTCCGCAAAGGTAAGGTGCTGCTCATACTTAAGTTCTAGCACGTCCCGATCCATCTCATCTATTTGGGATAAACCACGACGAATATCAATAATCTGGGCAACATAGTTGCCACCCTCGGCTGGGTTACCAGATCCAGATACACGCTCTCCATCCTGTTGCTTCGTCTCAACGACTGTACCCCAAGCGTATGGCAGTATCTCTGATAGGGTAAGCGGATCGTAAAAATGCTCATCTCTAATCTCATAGCCCAACTTCTGGGCCTTTTGCCTACGACAATACTTATCTGCTTGGCGGGTGAGCGTTTTACCTAGTTGCTTTACGCCGCCCCTGTAATCTTCTGGTGTCTGGTCATGGCTAAGCCAGTCTTTGACCTTATCCTCACGACGCCAAACCCATGTAAGCAATTCCTGGCGCACGTCTGCCACATCGAAGTAGACGGAATACTTACGATGCACCACACGTGCTACCTGTGATGCTATTGTACTAGCCTCTTCTAGCCATTCACTCACAATAAACTCGATGGGTCATGTAGGAATTCCTGCTTTACCATGTAGGTAGGCATGCGGATCTTCTCGTCCCAATGCTGTTCAACCTGTGCCTCATATCCCCACATCCAGCCGACGATATTGGCCGTATTGTAGTTAGGTAGCGTAACAAGTAAATACTTACGCTCTGGATTATCGGATGTATTAATTGCTAATTTGCCAGTTGTATAGGCAGTAGTGCGTACTTCAAACTCGCCCACATCGCCCATCTTACGGTCTTCAAAAAGAGAGAATGGAAACTTATCCACCCATCTGCCTATGGCAATCTCGCCAAGACAACCAGATACCTCACGTGCTAATTGCTCCACCCATGTCGGGGCAGCGCCTCTTGAAGAGTCGCCACCCACGGCACGGTTAAAGTTAAATCGCGCTACGGCTTCTGTCATAGCGTAGGCGATATCACCCGCAGAGAATTTTATGACTACCACTTGAATATCTTACCGTCTACCTCAAAAGATTTATTGGTGATAAACACTATCTTTGGATGGACCGTTGTGCCATCAATGGTGAGTAGACCAAAGGCTTGCGCCCATGTGAATAAACCACCCTTGATATATTTGGCATCGGCCACGTTCATCATGTGGCCCACTTCCATGCCATAGGTCGTCTTCATCTTGCCATCTACCGCCTGGGTGTAGTGCGTTAGGCCAGCCCTGTGGGTATGGCCGCAGATAACACTCATACCACTACGCTTAGCCAAACCAAGCGCCGTAGCGCCAGCAGTAGGCTGGACATTACCCTGGTCGCCATGCATCATGATCCAACCTGGCGCAATATCCATGGTTTCACCATGGTCGGTGATACCAAGTTCCTTGTACTTCATAAAGTTCTCAATGCGTAGTTCTGGTGCCTTGCGCAAACCAGGTGCCGCCATGCGTACCTTGTTATACAACCTATCGCGGTGGTTAGAGCGCACAATATCGGTAATCTGCAACCGCTTCATTACTTCAACGGTTTCATCGCGGTCTTTGCCGATGTCTGATTCCCATTCCAGTTCTGTACCCTGGCTCCATTTGGAGATACCCTGAAAGTCAATCTCATCACCAACGCAGGCTACTTTGTTTGGTTGGTACCATTGGATGAATCGCCCGAAGGCTTTAACCGCACCCTTGTCCTGAAAGGGAACTTGCAAGTCTGGGACGATAACGATTTTTTTCATTTATTCTCCAAATAGAAAGCCATTGCTTCGGCGCGGCGTTTGCCTGCTCGTTTAGAATTTTCGCTTAACGTAACTGGTTCTAAATGATCTGGATTGACACACTTAATATTGTAGCACAAATGATCCAAAGTAAGACCTTCTGGTATATCGCCTTTGACAAGGGTGTAGGCAACCCTGTGGGCTTTGACGGTTTTTCTTTCGGGATAGGATTCTTGGAATATTCCATAACCATATGTGTCTATAGTCGAAGTCCACACCCAGCAAGTAACAGTTTTATTTACTTTTGCCCAAAATCTTTCATGCCAATTTTGTTTACGTTCTTGAATGACAAGTCTATTTACGTCGCCATTACGCTTTAGCCGATAATAATGCATAGCACAAAGTGACTTGCCTTTGTTGAATATTTCCTTTTTGCAGTCGGTTACGACGCAGGCCATTTGCCTTTCCTAACCAATAGAAAAATCGCACTGTAGTTAAGAAGATCCAGCAGGGTATCTTCAATAGATTCGTCATTAACATCCACCCCTGGGTTTTCTAAAATGTGGTTAAGCCTTGCCATTTTGTCCCACATGCGTACACGAAGGCCATTCTCAGCCCCACCAGGGGCTTGAGCAATGTTCTTAGGTCCATACGCCTCATGCTTCTTAAGAAGCAGATTGCCAGCGCCATCCATGATATTCCATACTTCTGTTGCAAAATTATTATCTAACTTCACTCTCGAATCCCAGGGCAGCGGATTACCAACGTTCCCGTGGATATCTCTGTCGAAATAATGTGAAACCCAAGATCCTTCAACAGTTGACACGCCAGGGTAAGGTCCTGTAGTTTTGTCATTCATTGTTCTCTCCTTCTTGTCCTCGGTAGATCCAGTCATGGCTATCCTCGTCCAGTTCATAGTAATACACTATTGTATCACCCGTGTGTAATTTTTGTTCCATTTCGATTACGGTCAACGCCCATAGTTGGGGCGGGACTGACGCCCCATCCTTTGGCCCATACATAAAGGAATGCATTATAATTTTACCGCGTCTTCCTCATCGTCTCCTTGCTCCGTTTCGTGAAGGATGTACGCAACTAATTCTGGGTTATCACGCAAGACATTGAGAAAATGATAGCCGATAATATCGCATACTTCTTCTACATCAAAACGTTTGCGAGTGGAGAAAGGTGTTTCAAAGATAACGGCATGGGTAACCTCATGCACAAATACGCGCAGTAATTTATCTTCTGGCAAATCTGGACGTAGTTGAATTGTGTTGGTATCGGAAGTCGTAATGCCATAAACATCAGGATCGGTTAGGTCATATTTGACCTTATACCGCTGTCCAGATACGTTAATGGACCTTGGCCGCCTCATGTATTAACCACCCAAGTATTTAATTGCGGCCGCAAGTATAGTTTTGTCATCCCTCGCCCTTCCCAGTAACTGGTTGCACATCCTGCAGAGCAGGCCACGTACTGCACCAGTGGCATGATCATGGTCAACTTCCGCCGTATCCGACGTGAGAAGTATACCACATATAGCGCACATATTGTTTTGTTTGGTCCAAAGTGCTTCATGTTCTTCGGCGGTTAAGCCGTAAGCCCATTTAATATGGGCTGCCTTTACCATTTGCGGGTTATTTCTGGCGTACTGTTTTAAGGATTCACGTCTTTTTTCCCAAACCCCAGAACGACTCAACCATTCTTTTTTATAGGCTCTGTCGCAATCCTTGCAACGCCAGTCGTACCCATCGGGACTTTTCTTCAAGCGAAAAAAATTTGAATATTCCAATTCCCGCTTACAGCCAGTGCAGATTTTCACGCTAACCCACCTTATCCATAAACCATGCGCTGCCTAGACTTAAATACACATCGTTCACATCCTGATTTGGGGGTAATTGTACCACAGTGGCAGTGTTTAGGTCCTCTTTGATTCGTCCTGCTAATTCCTGTCCAGGGTTGCGACCATCTTCTTTAACGTCGTTGTCGGCAAAAATGAGTATACGTGCATAAGACTCAAAGAGTTTGGGAAACCAGGGCTTCCATTGACTGACTCCCGCAATGCCAACAGCAGGTATGCCGCAGAAAGACGACACGATAATCGTATCAATCTCTCCCTCGCAAATGGCAATCGTATCAGAGTATTTATGCAAATCACCAACGTTAAATAGCCCAATCTTTTGACCCGTAGGCCATAGGTATTTAGGCGTACTATCACCAATGGCGCGGAACTTAATGCCCACAACGCCAGCAGGAGTGATGTAAGGGATTGACAGACGGCCAACTGCATGCTCATGGCCAGCACTAGGCTCCACGACGCTTCCAAGAAGGAATGTACTTGCCACTTCCTTGGTTATGCCGCGTGCCTGTAGGTAAGAGACTGCCTGTGGTGTTAGAGCGTTGTGGTACTTTTGCGCTGATTCCGTTAGCGATTTTCTCTGCTCTGCGTTTAACATCTGTAAACTCCTTAATATCCTCTTTGCGTTGCACTAAATCATACACGTCCCCAAGCAAATTGCAAACCAAACAGTTAAATACTTGCTTATCCAAATTATACGCCGCACTGGCATGAGAATCCTCATGCACCACGCACTTACAAGCCTGCCATCCGTGGCGTTCTATGACGTGTACGCCGTAATGCTCTAGCACGGCGCCAAGGTCAGGCTTCGATACCACTTTGTGCCAACCATTGGTTAAGATCCTGAATTACCCAACTCTGGTCAAGTCCTGCCATACGGCGCTTGACGATGACATAGGCTGGTGGTATTGGTGTGATGCCTCTAGCCTTAGCATAGTTAGCAGCCTCGGTTGTAGCCTCACGCCAGAACTGTGGTAGATCCATCTTAGCCGTAGCCTTAAGTTCAAAAACGTAGGGCTTGCCAGCGACAAACGCAACGATGTC